>Ga0209367_1013616_pt1 | contig 10440 bp, 8 predicted proteins | sample WorMetLIZISLAND2_FD_187412 | JGI IMG/M metagenome (GOLD analysis project Ga0209367, IMG submission 187412) | Marine gutless worms symbiont microbial communities from Max Planck institute for Marine Microbiology, Germany - Olavius geniculatus... ...
GCCCTACCCCTCCCCCACCCCCTGCAGACGTTCGCACCTGGACTCACTGAGCATGACCACCTATTAATGTCTCTGTGTGTCCATTTAGCTGTATGCCATCCGTTGGCAAGAGCTGTGCCATGGTAGGAGAGGAGAGTCTAATCTCACTCATCTGCAATCTCTGCGCTAAGGTCTCAGAACAGCCTCATTACTGGGGCTGTGATACAACTGGTGTCAGTTACATCTGTCTGTCTGATCTGCCCTGTTGCTGATGCTGGCTGCTGATGCTCACTCCTTAATATTAATCAGATGCCTACATGTGTAATCCGCTTTCACTGAAACCCCCTCCCCTCATGTCCGCCTTTGTCTGCATTCAGCTTCAGCCCCTCTCCTCCTTCTCAGTGCAAACGTCCTTCATGGATGACCCCTAGTGAGATGCACTGTACAACTGCACATACACTGTGTCTCAAAAAATAATCCCCAACATTTTTGACTGTAACTTGAAAAACAATTACCAGATTTTGATAATTATTTGTATAAATATTCCTGACACAACTTGCCATCAATTGACCATTTAGCTTCCGACCTCACCCAATGTTTGTTTGTGCACTACCTGGGAAAACACAACCAGCGAAATATCACTTATTATCCAATGTGATATGATTGTTTAATTAATATAACGTGTAAAAACGCATTTTGTTTGCATTTCTGACACTTTGGCTGACATTTCATCCAGTTGTCCATTTTTCAACTACCTGTAGTAAAATTGCTTATTGTGTTGGCCTGCTATGCGAACACAGCCAAAGAGACACTCTCTCTATTCATTGTCAGCAGTATCAATTATGTTCTGCTCCAGACCAATCCAGGCTCTACCAGTTGCTTCTTGACTTCGCAAACATTCCTAAACTTCATCTGGTAGACCCACTGCTGCATGACAGTCAAACCTTGTAATAGACTGGCTGTTGGGGCCCACAGATTAGAATAGATGGAATTTATCAACGTTTTTCATTCATTTTAACACATATTATGTTTGGTCTGCCTTCCCCAGTAAGTGCAACAGCAGACGTTGAGTGAGGTGGAAACTAAAACACTTATTTAATATCAAAAACATCTCTGCCAAAAATTATTGAAATTTGCTAATCTTTGTTGAAGTTACAATGGATAATGTTGGAGATGTTTTTTTTCAAGTTCTCCATTTATTTTGAACACATATTTTGCTTGATCTGCTTTCCCTAGGTAGTGTAGAAGCATACACTGGGTAAAGTGGGAAACTGAATGGTCATTTGATGGCAATTTGTGTCAGGAATATTCGTACCAAATATTATCAACATTTGATAATTGGTTTCCAAGTAACAGTCAAAAATGTTGGAGATGTTTTTTGAGACACAGTGTATAACTTATAGTCGAATGTCAGTTCAGTATGAGAAAAACGGTCTGAAACCAGTTACCCATAGTATGGCTTGTCCCAGCAGATCTGCAGATAATTTTTGTACAACTTCTCCTGCGGCAGATCTGTACTCTTAATCATCTTCCGATAACTGTCACAGAGTCGATGTTCAGGGTTCTTGCTGGTGCCGAAAAGTCGACTTCGCTTGCAGTAATGCGCCGGCAAATAATCCAACATCTTCCTCCTGATGTGAAGAATAATACCAACACTGATCTGAGTTCAACTTCACAATTTGTAAAGTTATGAGTAAAAAAGCATTTAAAATGCAAATTACAGCAGCACTTGAATCATGAGATTACTTTCACATTACAAAGTCTTCCTGGAAGTCTAAAAACAACACTCGGTGGTTAAAAGCAGATACTGCGTTCATTGTAGACTTTTGTTCTGTGCAACTCTATAAAATTACTGATACATATTACACGTCCATGATAAACTCATATTCATATATTCGTCTCAGAATAGTTGACAAATTACAACGAGTTTACACATTGTACAGTGATATACGCAAAAGTTTAAAAAGATGACAAAGTCAAGGTCTCAGAACAGTGGCAACAAAAACAAACATCTCAGTATAATACTGGCTGTGTGACTAATAAATGTCTTTAAACAATGCTCTGATTACAGAAAAGCAGATGACGCATTTTATAAAGACTAGCGATGCACGTACCTAAAATATTCCGGAGAATCTTCAACGGGTTCTGCCATTCGCACCTCTTCTTTGGCTGTGATGAGGATTTGTAGACCAGCAAGATTGTCACACTCGTCCTGTGTGAATGGATATCGGCCTGACAAGACGTTCTTCCTCGCTTCGTGGTACAGCAGGGAAAGCATCTCCTTCGTCTAGTACATGATGACACATAGGATACAACCAGTGTACAAGATGGCGCGAAATTCTGTTGAAACATTTCATATTCACTTTCATTCATATACTGTGTACATCATGCAAGCAGAATGCTAATGGAAGTTATCAACAGTACTTATACAGCTAGTCAAACAAAAAATTTGAGCTAATGCTCACTAGAGGCGCAAAAGCCTATAGCAGTTCCTGTTTGCAAACTGTCAGTCTATCTGCAGCCACTTCGTCGCAGTTCATTCTTAGTGTGTGCGCTGCAGCCAAAGATCGCAAAAATCAGTAAAAACCTCTTATTTTGGAAGTTCAGGATCTTTCAAAATCATCGACGTTGATACGACTGAAAAGCTCGTCACTAGTGCTTGTTGTGATAGACAGCATGCCCATGGTGACCTGCAACTGTTTTCATGAAAGACTGGCCAACAGCGGTAAAATAACAACTTTAACAAAAGTACCACTCTTTGATGCTCTCGTGCGCAGGTTTCCTTAAACCTGGACAATCGAGACTTGAGCTATCAAAATCTACATTCAATGCTGAAAATTTCATATGCAGCTTCTCCATGTCTATCTCAATTCATTTTGGCGCAATTTGCTCGTGAAAAGTGTCTTGCAGCCCGAAATCGCCAAAAAATCCATAAAAACCCTATTTTGGCATTCAAGGTCATCCAAAGTCATTGATATCGGTGGCAATTGAGAGCCAGTGTACGACTTCCTATTAGTTATTAATAGTAACCTAGGCCTTATCTCGCACCATTACTGAGATGCAGTGACTTATTGGCCAAGAATCACAAATTTTTCCTACCCCCCTCTCATTTAGTGCCCTCATTTGGGGTGACCCTCTTGGAATTTATGGAAAAACTTTACAGTTCCTGAAACTAGGATCTTTCAAGCAGCCGATGATGAAGATTTGGTGATCCTAGCTTGCACCATTTTTGACTGATCCACCCATGTGACAAACTAATAGACTGACGGACAGAATTGCGATGTCTAAGACGTGCTAAAGCTGTAGCTGCTTTCGCGTGCAAAAAGTGTTCAACAGCATAACAGCACTGCATAACAGCACTGCACTGCAATGATTGAGAGACTAACCACAATGGAGCAAATATCTACATGAAGAATGTTCCATATTTTATGCACCACCTTGACAAGATGCACATATAAATGAAGGACCAGACTGCATGGGATTTAAATGTACGACCTGGAATATGTGGTACCAATTTCACTGCTAAAAATTAAATCACAAATGAGACGTGCTGTGTTGAGCCTACAGTAAAAATAAATGTTTCATATGTTTAAAAATGGATACAGTCGGTAATTAGTAAAACATGCACTGTTTTCATCACTGCATTAATAGTGTCTTTATAATAATAACTGCACAGCAAAAATGGCAATGGCAAAAATACAACGTTATCTAAATGAGCAGAAAATACTCAATGATAGCCAGGATTTACAATGATAAAAGGCATAGCTAGGGTAATCCATGTATCAGCAAAATGTGTGTTTATTGCGAATATTGACAACAAACGAATTTGAATATTGTGACATCAACCATAGCCACTTCATCATGAAGTATCTCTTATTAACTTCCAACTGAACTTCTTTGTTGCCTGTTCTGCTGATGTGAGTAACTTTCAGTGGATGATGGATGCAGGCAAAAACTGCCTGATAAACAGCTTACAGCTTATCTTTCACCATTTTTCTGTGTTTCTCCTACTTTGGTTTCATCCTAGTAATCTCAAATGTTGTTGGAGTTGGTAGCGTGGCATAGCAGTAATGCGTTTCATCTGATAACAAAGTTACTCTATATCAGGCGGGGTTAGTTCTTTGATGGGTGACTGCCTGCAGGCAAGTAAACCATCTCGGTACGCAACCAGCCGCCTAGGTCAACTCAGCCTTCCATCCCTCCAGGGTAGGTGTGTGAACCCATACGGCAGGTGACACTCCATAGCTCTGAGATGGGCTTCCCATTAAGAGCTATATCACCACCTTTAACCTTTTCCGAATACAGTAATACTTACGCCCGTTGTGTTATCGCTCAGTATCTGCAACAGACAAAATTGCAACCCAACAACAATGCACGTTGCTACTCATAACATACATGCAACTTAAGCACAGTTTACTGCTCACATTTTGTCTGAAATTTTTTCAACAATGTAACAGCATGATAACAATGAGACTACTTAATATCATCACGCTATCAAGTACTGATAGACATACATGTATAAAGTCTCATGCATCTCACACACTTTCAGTTAGCTTGCATTTTTCTCGCCACTATAAAATTATCTCATGTATTATGATCTGTTCTCATTTTCAACTTTTTATCTCTTCACAACGATGAAAATCATTATCACCAGGCACAATTTCTCTGAGCGTGAAATACATTTTTAAAATGCATCTGCAGCTGAGGCTCTACTGCAGATCTGCTGAAGGAGCTTACATTGCTTCCAGACACCCTAAATAAATTTTTGACAAAGCAGGGAAAGCAAAGAGGATGAGATAAGAAAAGAAAAGAAAGGGAAAGGGAAAAAGACACGAAGATGGAATCAGTCTCATGCATTTATTGCTCCCAAATTAGGTGACAGCATTCAGCCATAATACAGACCTGTTTTTCAACGTCCAGTGGACAGAATACGTTTCGCCTGAAAGTAATTATCGGCTCATCTACGAACAACACATCAACACATTTACAGCCTAAATGTGAAAATATACTCAACTAGAAAAATCTCAATCATCTTAAGTTTTACTGAATCATTCGGTGAAATCACATCTGTACTGATACCTCATTAAGTATTGCAAGAATATCTACCAATGTCAACATCACCAACATCAAACTATCTCACATTCTGATAATCAATTTTACACTTTGTCGAATTCCTGCCTGTACACCCCAGAAAGATCCCAGAAAGCAGCTCTGATGTGCTCACAGAAATGATGTTGAACAAGAGCATCTTCGCGTTTGAGTGAGAAAATGGGTCTGAGGCTTTAAAAGACATCAGAAATATCTTGATAATGCTGTGGTTTCAGGCTCACTGCATAATCGTCATATGAGTTTTCTCAAACAACAGAACGGCATCAGTTTTTTTTATTGTAACTGCTTAAGTTCACTATGCAGTGTAGAGAGTATAGATGTCAGACCTCTCTGTCGATCATATTCTGAAGCGGTGCTGTATTTCTCCAGAAGCTCTTCCCAGTAGCAGACCAGCTTAAACGGAATGTGAGTCGGTTTCAACTGCAATTCTTCTCAGCAACAACACAGCAGCATGCCATTTAAAACTTACTTCTCTTTACAAAAATTTAAAGGTGTATACGGCTCTTCAAATAAACACAACTCAAAGCTATGGAGCATCGCCTGCCATATGCGATCATGCAGTGTGCCACCCAACACAGGTGAACGTAATCTGACTTGAAGCATTTAGACTTGGAATTTCATTTACCTACCTCAGTTGACCTGCATAGTTAATTATATACCAAACTGATCTATAGGGCCCACAGTTTTCCACGGTAAATTTTGCCAAATTCCGCGAGCCAGTTCGCACAATTCCACAGCTCACCGCGGCCTTCCATTTGTGCACAAACTGAGCTTTATTCTTTTTAAAAAACTTCAGTTTTTGGATGCTGGCATGGTGCTCAGTTATGCTAGCAACATACAAAAAAATTGATTTTTTCTTTTCAAAAGTGCAATTTGTCAATTAGTCGCATTATGTTAATTTACGACTGTGCCACACAATGGTAATTATTAGTAGAAATGCCGTTTTAGGCAGTTCAGTTTGATTTTTCTCCATGATATAGTAATTCTAAAGCCGACGATCATATTAATCATCGGCCACTTCTTAAATTCTGTAAAATGCCGTGAAATTTTGTGGCAATATCAAAATTCAGCAGAAAAGGGCAAATTCCACGGTTCGGCTCGAAATTCCACGACCCGCGGAAAACTGTGGGCCCTACTGATATGGTTTAGCAGTCTGCAGACGATTACCAAATGACCCATCCAAGTACAAACCACTTGAGAGCAACCCAACTGGGAATCAAACCCACAGCTGTTCTATTGTGAGTCCAACGCTTTGTAGTTATTCCATCAACTGAGCTAAAAAGATACAGAAATTTACCCCACTCCAAAATAATACCATATAAAGAAGCCAAAAAGTGTACTGAGAACCAAAAGTTGACCATGGTTGAATGCCACACTGTAAACTATTTTGGGTGAAAATTAAAAAATCTCACCTAGCAAGTCGGAGACAAGCCAGAGTGAGAACAGCTGACGTGCTGCTTCAGGGTAATTTTGTTCCTCCATCACATCTTCAAACAGCTCGGTTGCTGTCAGATTCTGACCATCACAAACCTTCAGCTGTAGACCAACGTTGTTTGCAAAGTAGACAACGATGTCAATAGCTAAACACAGAAACAACAAACATGTTGTTATTATTACTATTATGCAGTTTTACACATGCTGAGTCGCTCGCTGTAACAGTAAAGCTTCACAAGTGTGAGAATGTCTCTTGTCACTGTGGGAAGGTATAATTCGGCAGACTTGACCTTAATTTCAAATGCACTAGTAGTTACAGCTAACTACTGAGCTTTCATAATCAGTTAAGAGTAAGTTTTCAAAAAAATAAAAAAAACAAAATCCTAAACGTAAAAAACAAAACTGTGTGTTGTGAGTTTTCGATTGACCGCTTATGACTTCAAACTATCTCATAAACAGTCAATCAATCACTCAGATCGCACAGTTCAAAAGCAAAGTCAAGTTACATACACAAAAACAAAGTTAATGCACCACAGATGGAAAATGTGTTGTAAAAAATCCCAGTTAGTTGGACTGAGCTGACGTGTGCTATTATTTGACTATCAAGTCAGCACATTATGCCTGTCTTATCACGAACAAGTTCGCTACTTATGACTAGGGCCTACAGTTTTCTGCGGAAAATTTTGCCAAATTCCTCAGGCCACTTTGCAAAATTCCGTGGCTCACCAAGGCAAAATTGTCAATTCCGCAGCTTACCGCGGCCTTCCATTTGTGCGTAAACTAAGCTCTTTTCTGTTAAAAAACTTCACTTTTTGGAGGCTGGCATGGTGCTCAGTTATGCTAGCAACATACAAAGAAAATTATCAATCTTTTTTTCTTTCCAAAAGTGCAATTTGTCAATTAGTTGCATTGTGTTTCTTTACCGCTGTGCCATATTATCATGGTAATTATTAGTAAGGATGCAGTTTTAGGCAGTTTGATTTTTCTCGTGATATAGTTAGCGTAATTACATTATCAAGCCGACAATCGTACTAATCATCAGTCATTTCTCAACTTCTGCTAAATTCCGCGAAATTCCACGGCAATATCAAAATTCCGCAGAAAGGGGCAAATTCCACAGTTCAGCTCGAAATTCCATGGCCCGCGGAAAACTGTGGGCCGTACTTATGACCATCACTTACTTAAATGTTCCGTACAAGAACCTTAAAACTGGCTGTAGAATCAAACATTCCACCAGTGCAGTACTATTCTATCCCACCGTAACTATCTGCATATCTAACACTGGTAAAACAGTTCAGGAAACATCACTGCAGTGGTAATATAGTCATTCAAATCTACACACTGAGATAGATTAAAACATACCATCAATGGCATCATTACGACGTTCAACATCATCATCGCCTGGCAGGCTCACCTTTACGGGTCCACCTCTACGAACTACAACAGCAGCATCCAGTTCTTAGTCATTAACCTTTTACCGACTTCCAAGCCATATTTGTAGTAAGTACGACATGAGTCTAAAGACGACTGGACAACAAGAAGACTGGGTCTTTGCCGACTGCACTACAAATTTCTTGAGATCAACAACCAGGGAACATTGGTCATGCTAAACAAAACCAGTGTCCCCTGGTTGTTCATCTCAAGAAATTCGTAGTGCAGTTAAAATGCAGTTGCCCAATCATTCGACCATCTGTCTGTCATACTATTATCCTGACACCCTATCGTCCGTACATCATGCGATGTATTGCAATACAAATCTAATGCCCCACTATCCAAGCCCAGCCCTTACAGCTATTTCAAGTACCTGCAGAATAATCGAAATTAGAGTTAATGTTATCACTTTCAGAATGTATATAGCACTTCTGCAAACAAATTATTACAGCAACCTCAGCATTATGTCATCAATTCATCATCATCACATCATCACTGTCATCAGGAGAATGATACTGCAGAGAAAACAGACAAATAGCACAACATACAGTGAATGAGTGAGTAGGGTTTAACGTCCCACCTGACACAGTATAGGTCATTTCGAGGATGGAACATGTCACAGTTACATACCATCAACAGTATGACGTCCTGTGTCACTGCCATCGCCTTCAGGCAGACTCACCTTAACTTGACCACGAGTAAGATCCACAATGTCCGATTCTGCTGCAATCACACACAGGTGTGTATTTCGAAACAGCATTGCTACATCTCGTTTACAAAACTTTGCAATTTATCAGCATATGTGACAATTTTATGAAACACAAATTTGACACATATGCTTAGCCAACTGTTTACCAGCATTTCTACAACCTACGGCTAAGGCTGGCTTGTGAAGGGTAATCAAAAAGACAACAGAAAAAGTGTGTTGCGCACAGTGCACAAACGTGTAAACCGTACACAACCGTGTAAGTATACAACTGTAAAAATCACACTTTAGCAGTATTTCTAATAGCCTATATTTTTAAGGCACCTGTAGTTTGCAGCCACCGATAGTTTGCCATGAAACATTACAGCACACAGATTGTAGTTTTCAACACCAATAGAGTACCCAGTGCAATGCATTTTACGATGTTGTTGTGTATTTGCGTTTAGCAATAAAAATGCGGACAATAGCTATGGGTAAAAAGCGGATTGCAGATATGCGGATGTCGCAACAAATAACGCTGTAACTAAGCTGTAATTTATTAGTTTAATCATCTCCTAACCATATTTCTAACCTAAATCTTATCCCTAACCCTAATCTTAACCTTATCTCTAACCCTAGCCCTTCTTCTTCTTCTTCAGTAGATGCCTAGATAGTCAAACTTCAACTTTTTGAAGACTCCAGACCATGTCGGGTAGTTGACAGGCTCGGAGTCATTTTCTGTCCACGGAGAACAGAAAAGTAAGCAAACGTGAGGCTATTTTCTGTCCGCCACTAATTAAAAAGTAGACTATATGATGTTATTTTCCTTCCACCATGGACATATGAAGTTGTGACTGATGGAAAATGACCGCTTAATTTTTTGGTATAATACACAGCCTTACACATGCATTTAAGTAATGTGACGTTATGTATGAGACTATATACTAAGAAGCCTGTACAAAAACGCGTTTTGATTATATTAAACAATTTTTGTTGTGCTGTATTTTTTAGTGTACTGCATTGCATTGCTGGATGTAAATAAACCATGTCTGTGAAATTAGCATTGCTGTAGCGTCGGTAAGATGTTTGATGCTGTCAGCATTAATGGCAGCAAAGGGGCGCGTGAGTAAAGCAAAAAATAACATAAATCGCAAATAATAAACACTATTGAGCACCGATAGTCAATGACAAAGAATGAGACAAAAAAATGTATACAGTTACAACAATACAATAAGACTGTGTATTATACCAAGAAAAAGTTTTTTGAGTAGGACTATTTGAGTTGAATTCTTTAGCTGTGCTTTAGATCGTGCTTTAACGGTAGTTCGCCAGGTGAAAAATCGCAGTAGCTAGGCCTACTTAATAACCTGAGCAAGCGACTCAGTCTTTGTGTATTACCTAATCCGACGACTTGGCCCTCGCCGCGGCGGCAACTTTTTTGTCTTTGCGCTGCATCAAGAATCGTTTGTAGATTGTGCCTAGGCTACTTGAGTTGACCTCGCATTCTTGTGTGATGTGCCAGCTTCTGCTCATGAGTTAACGGACTTCGAGGCGTTTCAAGAGTTAGGTTAAATGGGCTTACATTGACATGTGATTACTGAGTCGATTCGAGACTTAACTGTGAGCCTAAGTTGATGATTTTACTTTATCTGAATTTTGCAATTTGAATTTGAATTTTGAATTTTGGAGAAATTCACCTACCTGGGAAGCAACATGACATATGACCTGGACTGTTCAAAGGAAATAGCAGTCAGAATGGCAAAGGCAATGGCAAACCTGAAGGCCTTGGACAAGATTTGGAA
>Ga0209367_1013617_pt1 | contig 10439 bp, 5 predicted proteins | sample WorMetLIZISLAND2_FD_187412 | JGI IMG/M metagenome (GOLD analysis project Ga0209367, IMG submission 187412) | Marine gutless worms symbiont microbial communities from Max Planck institute for Marine Microbiology, Germany - Olavius geniculatus... ...
GACAGCCAGTATACGATTTGCTATTAGTGATTAATAGTAACCTAGGCCTTATCTCGCACCGTTACTGAGATACAGCGAGTTATAGGCCAAAAATCGCAAATTTTGACCACCCCCCTCTCATTTAGCGCCCTCATTCGGGGTGACCCCCTTCGAATTTATGAAAAAGCTTTACGGTTCCTGAAACTAGAGTCTTCCAGGCAGCCGATGGTGAAGATTTGGAGATCCTAGCTTGGACCGTTTTTGCCTGATCCACCCGTGTGACAGACAGACGGACGGACAGACGGACAGAATTGCGATGGCTAAGACGCGCTGAAAGCATGGCTGCTTTCGCGCGTAAAAACTCTAAGCTATCATGGGGTAAAAACCCGAAGTCTCTCACCTGGTCTTGGAACGGTACCGGGACGTGACAGACAGACAGACAGACGGAAAGACAGACAGAATTACCGTAGCTAATAGGCGCTATAGCTGTGCTAGCTCTCGCGCGTAAAAATCTTGTTTAGTTATAAATCTGCAATTGTTACCAACAAATGGTAAAAATTGTCGGCGTCGAGTGCCGACATGATATGTTGCCGTCTGTCCAGCCGCCGAGCGTCTCAGACGTTGACAGCAAATTTACGTCTATCAACGATGAGGCCTAATTTGCAGTTGGCATCTGAGCCACCCGACGCTTTGTCCGCCATCCGTAAGTATAAAAACGTACGGCAGATATATGACAGCTTTTAGCCAACCGTACTTAACGGTCGAGCTAATGGCATGGTGGTCGTCGTCTGTCTGTCTGTCCCTCTGTCGGTCTGTAACGGATGTATTGTGGCTAAGCTTTAGATCGTAAGAAAGAAACTTTTTATACGAATAATAAGCTAGGTGTGTCAAACTCGGGCGTGCAATATTTCAGCCATCTGGCGCAAAGGGAGCATTTGTAAATTTAGGGTTGCATGAAGGGGAGTAGGAAATTCAATGAAAAACTGGCCTTATCTCGGAAACGGTGAGAGATGAGGCCAAAGTTACTATTAATCATTAATAGAAAGTGGCATACGCTTTTTTAATAAAATAAAAATTATTGATCTTGGATCACCTTGAAGGTCACTGACAACCAATACGGTCGGCTATCCTAGCGACAGCTGGGCTTCTTGTTCTGACTTTGGGTTTAGCACCTATCTATATGTTTAAGCTAAATATCGGCCTACCCAGATATATGGCAGCTTTTAGTCTCAGCTCGTGCCTCAGGATACCTTACACAAAATCTGGTTTTCGTGTCTTTTTGTTCTCGAGACAGACAGACAGACAGACGTCGGACGACCGCTCAATAAAGCTGTGCATTAAAACGGATTTCGTTGCGAGCAATGTATGCGACCGGTGATCTGGTCACTTACTGACCTATTTCGCGGGCATCGAGTGCTGCTGCATGACGGGACGGAGCACCTGTGATCACGTGATCGTACCGGAAGCAGATCGGGGTCGATATATGCAGACGTCGAGTGCGCATGTGCCTGCAAGCGACGTTCCAACGCCGTCGTCATCGTGATATAACAACGCCCATCTGTGGAGATGCGCGGACTTTAAACATATCTATGCCCAACTTGAGAGAAACTAGGAAATGGAATTCTATCAACCGTTGTGATGATACTTTACGCTACGTTACTATCGCAGGAATGAGGAGTAGGTCTATATGATTAAGTATAATATTGACAACCCATCGACGACCGTTGACCGACCGATCTCCCTTCCTGGAAAACAGTGGTGTAACAAGCCCGTTGGCCGCCCGGTGCGGACTTCACGATTGCCGCCCAGTGTCGGATCTAGGCTTCAGCCAGGAGGTGGAATATCCTTCCTCTCTCTCCTCTCCATCTTTCTCCCTTTTTCCTCTCCTTCCTTTTCCTCCCTTTTATCCCCTTTCCATCTTTTCCTTTCTCCTTTCCCTCCCTTCCATTCCTTTAGAAGTAGAGTCTTTTATACCCAGCTAGAAGGTACGGGGAAGCGCTGTGAGCTCCCCCAACGGGGTCTGGGTCGGAGCCCCAGCCAAAATCGAACTTTGTTCATTTTAGCCTTAAAATATGACAAATGGTGACAACAATTTTGATAATTTTCCTGCGAATTAACAAACTAAATATAGTGCAGTTTAAACAATAAATGCAAATCTGGACCAAAATAGCTGCTAAATGAACAAGCTGGCCATTATGGCCACTGATAGTTGAAACATCAGCAGCCAGTTGCCTAGATTGTGGCTTTATTGTGCATACTTTTTGTAGGTTAATAAACTTAACAGTAGCCGAATAGGCATTGAACCAAACATAAAGTGTACCCAATGCCCATAAAGTCTCCAGATTAATGGCTCTGGTTATACCCCAGTCACACCGAGCAGCGACTTACTGCGACCTTCGGCGACTTCAAATCGCCAACGGTCGCAGCAAGTCGCAGCGTGGTCGCCGCTCAATCGCCGTTTTGCGGTCACACTGATGGGGTGTTTACACGATCCAGCAAATGTATTCAAAATACACGTGCTAATTCTGGACGTTTGCTGGACGTTTGCTAGATCGTGTAAACACCCTATAAAACACAGATTGCAACAGATCGCAATGCTTTTGCACTGCTTTGACATTTATTGGAATAAAGTTGTTGTAAAGTCTCAATGCGATCTTGTCGTTGACACCGTAACAAAATACGACACACTTATTATTGCCCGGAGGGATACAAAGTTGTGGTAACACCGCGGTATTTTCTTGTGGCGTCAAAAGTTACATATCTACATTACGCAGCTCTTGCCGAGATTGTGTCGAGTGCTTACCCATCAGATAGAGGACTGAGGCGTAACGACAGAGTGGGCCGGCTTGCTAGAGAATTGTCTTCGTCTGAGCGGCGGCAAGCAAAAATGCTGCGGTAATAATAGGCGTAGGCTATGCACTCTACGGACCAAATGTGCAGCAGAAAACAAGAAAAAAAATGCCGCTAGCTATTACTCCAACTGTGCACGTAAATAGGCCAAGTTATTCTTGCACAACCTAACCTAACAAGAAAACCCAGCTAATGCAAAGAGAACGCGCGAAAGCGGTGCATGTATTGCGATAACCGATCTTAGCAATTGACATTCGACACGATGATGATAATGGAGTTTTGCATGGACATTTGCTAGAGGGCGAAACCGATATTGCGCATTAGCTACCGTTCGACAGACCGAAAACGCGCATTTTGAAGAGGCACCCCTTTTTGATGCCCTCGTGTGCAGGCCTCCTTGAACTTAGAGGGTTGGGATTTGGCTGTTTAATGCTGAAAATTTCATACGCAGATTGTCTTGGTTTGTCTCTATAGTGATTTCGGCGTAGTTCGCTCTTGAAATGTGTCTTGCAGCCCCAAATCGCCAAAATCCATAAAACCCTATACTAATGTTCAAGGTCATCCAAGGTCATTGCTCTCGGTGCCAATCGAAAGCCCGTGTATGACTTTTTATTAGTAATTAATAGTAACCTAGGCCCTACCTCACACCGTTTTTGAGATAAAGCGACTTATTGGCTAAAATCGCCAATTTTTCCTACCCCTTTTGTTTAGCGCCCTTGCTCGGGGTGATCTCTTTCGAATTTATGGGAAAGCTTTACGGATCCTGAAACTAGTCTTTTCCGGACAGCCGACCGTAAAGATTTGGTGATCCTAGCTTGCACCGTTTTTGACTGATCCATCAGTGTGACGGACGGGCGGACGGAAAGACGGACGGACAGACGGACAGAATTGAGATAGCTAAGACGCGCTATAGCAGTTTCTGCTGTAGCGCGTAAAAAGTAAGAGCTCTGCGCTGCATTGTCAAATCAACATGCACAATAATTGAGCACTTTGAAGCAAAGCGGCGTTGAAAGAATCATGGCCTTTAAAATAAATTGGCTCAGGCGAATACTTCGAGTATTTTGGACTGCACAGAAAACCAGTGAACGGGTCATGGAGAAAGCCGAGGTTACAATTAAATTATTAATTACGAACGCTGCTCTGAGTCATCAAACGGAGAAAGTTGTCGTTCATTGGACACACAGTATACGATCAAACAGCAGCGTGGTAGGCCTAAACATGACACACAAGGCATGGCAAACGTGCAAAAAATGAAGACCTAAAAGGTACTGGTGGAACAACGTAGGCCTGGGACAAGGGCTACAATTAAGACACTTTGAGTTTAGCAAAACAGTGCTGAATAGAGGAGGATCATCCACAGTGTGGAAACCACTATATGGTAGGCCTATGGTCTGTTTCTATTCTGACAGCCACTTTGACACACGTTACGTTACAGTAGCCTATAGGCCTACATGCAGTTGTAAAAATAGCGTAATGATTTGGGTCTGCACCGCAGACTAAAATGCAATTTGTCTCTATTCCTAACTTTGTCAATAACCCTAACCCTATCTCCAACACTGTAATCGATGTACAAAATGTCAGAACACGAACTACCGTTTTCCCCAGTATGGTCAAACGGTTTGACCACACTGTGGGAGGCGGCAGTTCATGTTCTGACATTAACCTCAAACCTCGCATCAAGGAGGACTAGGCCTATAGGCCTACTGTCTGTGTCGGGAGGGACGTTAAACCCTACTCACTCACTAGGCCTATATCATAAAGACAAGACAAGGCCACACATATATTTCAGACAACAAAATTCGGAGCAAATGCTATTCGCCCCACCTGGACAGCATAGTTGTCGACGGATGCCAGATGAGAAGATTAGTGCTCTGACGTTTTCATTCACGGCTTTAGCGCACAGTCTGACATATGCTATAGAAGTGCCAACTGGAGCCGGTGTCGACAACGGTCAGTGAAAGTTGAATGGGAGAGGTTATAGGCCTACTTCTACGCTGCGGGTGGTCCACTGTATTCAGCGCATGAGACAATTCACCTGCAACCTGCTGCGGTGATGTGTCATCACCATGAGTGCTTTGTCCGTAGTCCAGAAAAAAATCCGGATCCAGCAAAAAAGTTACTCTGATCGCTGGACGTCACGGTGATTAAAACCGAGATGCTGAGGATACCGTATAAACGGCAAAAAACTGGCAAAAAAACTAAAAAAAACACTTGCTTTATTCTGTCAAACATGGCCGTTTTGGAACATAAAAAAGCTTACGGTTCACTTTTTTCGACTGCCCTTAATGTGTGCGAGGCCGTTTTTGTTGAACAATTTGCTAATAATATTTCTTCAGTGCAAAAGGGTTACATATTTCACCTTTGTATGTTTCTCTAATAGCACCACTGCTAGAAAATTTATGAACAGATTTTGATTAATAAAGATTTGCCCAAAACAATCTTTTAGATTTCGGCGGCAATAAGGATTACTAGCCTATCCGGATACAGAATGTTTAATAAAACTATGCTTTATTAATTATTGCGCTTTCTAAGTTTCTGCTGCATATACCGTGATCGGTGAATTAAAGATTATCATATACGTACAACCAAAATTAAATAGGCTGCAGTTAATTAACACAAAAAGTCTTTGCAAAGATTTATTGTCTCGAGTGCTTAGTCGATTAATTTATACAGTCAGGGCCTAGGGTTATTTGCGAAATAAATAAAACACAACCTCGGCAGATGTCTGAACTTCTAGCGTTTTCCTGTTTTCTTTTGTGATTAACAGTTAAAATGATACAGAGGCTTAATAGTTAGTTTTTTTTAAAATTTTGTTTCTTTCCGTCTGTGCTGTTCTGTTCATATCTTTCATGTTCATGTTCTTTTTCCCCTTTCCAATGATGAATGATGATGAGTGATGATGCTGTTTAAATGCTGTAGCTATTAATGAAACGATCTGTTATTATGACCGTGACACAGCTTGAGTTTTAATGTCCCGCGATGCGTGCTATTTTTAAAAAAACGCTTCACATCCGGTGTCCTTGGAGTGGCCTATTGACGCATGCAGTCTTTGTTCCCAAGACGGAACGTTAACGCGAGAAAAAAACGTCGACATGAGTCACTCGCGTCGCAATGATAGTTAGTGAGGAGCACATTTAAATGAAAGTTTGAAAAATAAATAGATAGCAAGAACAAAATCCAATGGGTGCATAATATCATGTTGATTATTATTGTTGTTGTTATTATCATTTTTATTTTACAATTTTGTAGCAAAGATTTATCGTCATCAGCCGGACTTGCTTATGTTTTTTTCTCATTTCGATTCTTTCTGGTTTTAGTGTTGTCGTTTTTTCCTTTTTTTGATATTAAACCTCCATCTCCCAAGAACGGTCTTTTTCTGATTTTTTGTTTTTTAACATAGCATAACTTGTTATTTCAATTTATCTTATTCGAGTTCCGTTTAAAACAATTTTATTTTTTTATTTTATGCGCTGGATTAAACTGCCCGCCAATTTCCCAGTGCAGATCATTTATCATATCATATTACAGCATATTACATATGAAAATTAAACGATAAGACAAGAGCTGTAATGGTTAGTCGCAACAAAAAAATTTCGCCAAAAACTCAGTGAAAACGTTGAATCGCCAGTCGGCAGTCGCCGCAAAAAGACACGCGCTACAGCGTTAAAGCAGCGACACTATTTTAGTTTTTGTTGAGTAATTAAATCAGTTATTTTAAGAAATAAAAAATTGCATTACATTACATTTGTATAATCAAATTAATTAATTAACACTATCAATACAATTCTAAAATTATCAGGTCACACAAACACGGGTAAACCAAGCGGAGTTGAAGTCCTACAGTTCTAAACTCTTTTGTAAACATCTGTGCTATTTTACGTTTTGGACTCAGTAGATCTAAATTATTTGGACAAATTTAGTCCATGATGTTGACTTGTGTTGTACTTAATCGAACGAAGTATCCTGAAGTGCTAAAGTAACATTGTTTCTGCTATATAAACCGTTAGATCTAAATGTTTGCACACAGATGCAAACGTTTGATCAGTTAATGTGTTAGCGCATCACTAATGCTGATCGCCAACACGGAGTGGCCTGATTCATCGATTCGGTCTTCTGGAACATTCGACTACTCGAGCTGTCGCAGTTTTTTTCCGCTAGTTTCTCCGCTGTCCGCTCTTCATCAAGAATTCGCGCCAAGCAAAGCAGGCCTACTTGGACTAGCGAAGCAAGCGTTTAAATATTCATGCAAAATGTTGTGCGAAATTAGGGCACGCGTTTCAACAAAAGAAATGTTTTAAAATCTGTCCATCAATTTAAAAATTCAATACGTTATAAAAGAGAGAAACAGACTGTAAACACAACAATGTGATCATTAGTCAGACCGAATTAACAGAGGCAATAAAAACAAGAATTATTCGTTTTAAAAACCTATTCCGATTAGAAGAAAGTATAGCCTAATTACATTTTTCCGGGTATGTTTGTGTATTTTGGGTTACCACATATTTTGTAAATTTTGAACACTCTAAAGGCGCGCACAGGGTGACTTAACTGTACAGAACTGAACTGAGCTGAACTGACATGGTTTAGTTTTTGATGAACTGACCAATAAGCAAGCAGTATTGCATAACAGTAGGATCGACCAGGCGCACGTACGCGTCAGTCAATGACCAATGGGCTCGCTCGATCTGTACGCGCCTTAAATGTATATGAACTCTTTTGTAAACATCTGTGCTATTTTTGCGATCAATAGCAAGGGCTCGAATTATTTAAACTGTTCGTTTAATCTTACTTTTGTGAACACAAATCACGTGATAAAAAACACTAACGAAGATCGTTACTCGCCAATAATGACTGCAACTCATACAGTTTTCTGCACTTTAAATATCACAAGGCAGTGTAGCGACACTTTTAAACCATGACGGGATCTATAGTGGTTCTATATGTATTATAAGTTTTACGAACTTTTAGTAGGCCTATAGGGCCCAGAACGTGTCAGTTATAGATGATTGAAAATAGGTCGGTCAACATTTGGTAACATTACGACAAACAGTCGGTGTCCTACTTTTTGGCTTGATTGGACAAGCATCGAAAATCATCGGGGAAAAAGGTCGACGTTTCGTTATCGCAGCATCGATTGCGCTTATACTTTCTGGTATAACTTGCCAGTAAGATGAAAGTAACTAAACTTGCCCATTTGCAAAATGACAAATAGGCTTACCATTTAACCACCGTTTATCAGCATTTATTTACTATTTAAATATTTTTTTTCTGATAATTAAATAATGTTTCAAGTACAAAACTCACTATTAAACACTGTCTACCATGCACCGTCAGTCTGTCACGTTGGCACAGCGCCAAACTGCAAGAGAACCAGTCACAGAAACCGTTGCGACAGGCGTATACGTCGCCACAACTTCTGCTTCGCTTCGCTACCGTACTTCCGCGTATTGACGCTCAGTCATCAAACTCAAAATAATGTCGCTAAGATTCCATCAACATAAGATATAACTGCACCGAACCGAGATGTGTGCGTGCGTTTGATGGTCCGGTCAGCGGATTGTGATCATTGTGGTTCTGGTGACACCGTAATTACCGGTATGTGATATACCGTCATCGCCAACCACTGACTGATGTAGGAAAAGAAAAAAATATTTAAAAAATGTTTCCATGAAAGGAACGGGCACTACTAACTAAACACGCAAGTAATTTGAGCAAAGCTCATGAGACGCGCGACAGCCTTAGGAATTATTCGCAGATTGTCTTGATTTAACTCTATCCATTTTGACGCAATTCACTCTTGAAATCTACGCCGCAGCCACAAATTCGAAAAAACACTAAAACCCTTATTTTTGAAATTCAAGGTCATTCAAGGTCATCGATGTTTACACCAATAAAAAGTTTGTCACTATATTGCTTGTTATGATAAGCAGCATGTCTCTGCCGATCTGCAACCGTTTTCAAGCTACACGAGCCAATAGCGGTAAAATAACTACTTGTAGATTCTTAAAAAGGTATATGCTGTATGCTGAAGAAATGTCATGCGCAAAATGTCCAGGTCTATCTCCAGCCATTTCGGCGCAATTCACTCTTAAAATGTGTGTCACAGCCAAAAATCGCAGAAAAATTCACCAAAAACCCCTATTTTGAGGGTTCAAGGTCATTTAAGGTCATCGACGTTGACAGCAATAAAAAGCCTGTTATTAGTGCTTGTTATGATGAGCAGCAACCGTGTTCACGCTACACGTGATATAACTGCGGTAAAATAACCACTTTTTAGGGGGGTAGCTGTCTTTGACGCCCACCTGCGCCGGCCTCCTTGAACCTAGGGGGTCGGGACTTAAACTGCTAAAATCTACGTTGAATGCTGAAAAGTTCATGTGCAGGTTGTCTTGGTCTATCTCCAGCCATTTAATCGCAATTCAGTGTTGAAATGTGCGCTGCATCCAAAAATTGCGAAAAATTCACTAAAAACCTCTTTTTGAGGGGTTCAAGGTCGTTCAAAGTCATCGATGTTGATAAATCCAAAAAGCCTGTCACCAGTGCTTGTTATGATAAACGGCATGTATGTACCTATCTGCAACCGTTTTCACGTTATTCGAGCCAATAACGGCAAAATGACGTCTTTTTAGGGGGTACCCCTCTTTGACGCCCTCGTTCGAGGGGAACCCCTGCACCCAGTGGCACAAAATTTTGTCACGATAAACTAGAGACCTTGCGGCAGCCCACAGTGAAGATTTCATGATCCTAGCTTGCACCGTTTTGATACAGATCACGAGTGTGACAGACGGACGGACAGAGAGACAGACAGACGCCCAGACGATGGCAAAGACGCGCGAAGCATTCTGCTTTCGCGCGTAAAAACGCTAGAAGTTCAGACATCTGCCGAAGTTGTGTTTTATTTATTTCGCAATAAATTGTCTTGAGAATAAACTGACCAAATTGGCAAATTTATAGCGCAGTTTAAACGTATGCTATGTCTTGTCTGGAGGATTGAGGGGGCTAACTTAACTACTAAGTACGATAGGCATAGCAGTACAAGACTGTGCCAGCATGGAATAAGTTCGTTTAAGTGGAGTATGTTATTTAGCGGGCTGGTTTCTGCAGGCGGCCAGATTCATCAGTCGTGGGAGTGTGAAAGGCGCATTGACTGCAGTGTCGGTTACGCCTTGGTTTGCTCGACGAGCCATAGCATCTGACGGCAAACCGTAACTCAGACAACATCGCCGACCACAACGTCTGCAGCACACCGCAACTGTCACATCACCGACATGCGTCATCATAACCTACTTATTTCTGTAACATTTGTTGCAGACTTGAAGTCATGCTGTTCTGTTTCTTTGCAGTATTATCATCAAAACCATTCTAATTTCCTACGCCTGCGTAAGCGGCGTAACTTGTTAGGCATTGCGAATTTGAATGGTTTTGTTCAGCCTCCAAGTTATTATCATTAACATTATCATCATCATCATCATCATCGACAACCCTGGGCTCAATGCCCGTTGGTGTCTGACGCCATTCTTACTATCGCTGCCCACCGCTGCCTATCTAGGGCAGCGTGGCTTAACTCCTGCAGGGTTGTCCCACACCACTGCTCAATGTCATCTGACCAT
>Ga0209367_1013618_pt1 | contig 10438 bp, 8 predicted proteins | sample WorMetLIZISLAND2_FD_187412 | JGI IMG/M metagenome (GOLD analysis project Ga0209367, IMG submission 187412) | Marine gutless worms symbiont microbial communities from Max Planck institute for Marine Microbiology, Germany - Olavius geniculatus... ...
ATAAGTTCCTATAACACCTGTGTTCAAAATTGTCAGAACTTGTGCTCGAAGTGTGCCCCACGTGCACGGACACAAGCGCTCAGACGGCGGCGCCACTGGCTGATCGTGGCATCAATGATTGACTGGTCGAACTGCACCCACTCGTTGACGAGACGCGTTTTGAGTTCATCGATGTCAGCAATTTTGGAGCGATAAACTTTCTCCTGCAGAACACTCCAGACGCTGTAGTCGACCGGGTTAAGGTCTGGCGAATTCGGCGGCCACAGTGTCGGAGGTATGAAGTCAGGTGTCTGCTGCTCCAGTGTCCGTGCACGTGGAATTGGGAACATTTGCGTTTAACATGGTAAGGTGATGACGCAAATTAGGTGAGGTGGAAAATGAGTGCACCTCGCATATATTTGGATCGTTTGCCATCTTTCTGCCAAAAATTATCAAAATCGGTAGAAATTTGAGGCAGTTCTGACAAAAACAAATCTGCTTAGTTTTTTTTGAGACATGGTGTAGTGGCTCTAATAGGAATATCTGGATCCACAAAAAAATCAAATAGTTCAAATCAAGTATTGTGCTATTGCAAACCTACATTAGTTACAAAGTTGTAAACGAAAGCCACTGCAATATCTATTGCTTTTACATTCAGGGTAACTACTTCTCTGGAAATTTGGAAAACCTGGAATTTTGCAGATGTCAGGGAAACATTGGGGATTTCAGAAAAATTGCAGAAATGTTGTAGGAAATATCTTGTCGCTCATTCAACATCCATATTTATTGGTACAGCTCTTAATTCGATGTCACAAGCACAACCATTGACCAACAACAGCACAAATCGCTGACTCTGTCATTATAACGGTGCTCTTATGTGTCGGATAGATACAAAATAACAAATACAAACAATTTACATGTACAGTTACTGCAAACGACCGACCAAAATATGACAACCACGTCTAATAAAATAACTAACAACTTTCGTTAATTGTGCTAACAACAATAATAATAACAGCATAAGCAACGATTGGTTTTCAACATGATTACATACTCTTGAGTTTCTGTGATGCAAACAATGTGTGCAACATACCTACCAACTAGTGCTGCCCGATTCACAAGTTAAATGATGACAACTTGTTTTCTAGCAGAACTGCATGCAATTCTAATCAAGTCTGCAACTTTGCATGCAAGAAACTGGCTGCATGTAAAATTCTGTATATGCAGATCCATTCTGAACAGGGTTCCCACACTTTTGCTGACATAAATTTCCTTGACTTGTCCAGGACAGTCAAAACGTTTTTTCAGGACCTTGATCATAGCCCAACAATGATTAAATATAAAGACAAACAGCCGTTACTTAGGCCCATGGCACACGACCCAAGTTCTCCATAAAAGTTTCTGGTACCAGAAAATGGTACCAGCAACTGTGCTTGTCTGTCATGCATTCTGGTGCCAGAGTTCTATTCTTCACCAGAAATTTGGGATCACACGACTCAGGCCGCTGCAGACATTTGCCTACATCATACATTATGCACTGCATCATCTGCAAATTAAATGGCGCTACTGAATCACTAATATTCACTGTGTCAATTTTTACCAGGACTTTTTTTACTGCACCTATTAACAGACTGAACATTTTTAGGTCCTGGAAAATCCAGAAAAAAATTCAGGACTTTCCAGGAAGAACGCTGTGCGAACAAATAACACTAACAAACACCAGTTCTGGCACTGCTGTTATTGCTACGTCACAGCTGCTCTACACTTTCTAAACCACCCCACTATCGGTAACTGTGGCCACAGCTTGCAAGACAAATTTTTACGGAGGGTTCTTACCTCAAATCTAACCAGATCTCCCCTTGCCAATTATCTGTGAACTGGGCAGCATCAAATTGCAATCGATTTTAGTGTTACTTCGACATCTTTACTCGATCTGTAAATGTGTTACAGTCAGTGATAAGTATAATGGCATTTAGAAAAGTATCAGCCAGCTACACGAACTGTTACCACTGCTACTGCGCACTGCACTGCTGCCAAATTGGTGACAGCCCGCCATAGCCAGGGGCCGCCATAACCACAATCCCACAATCGATGGTACGAATGGCTAGCTCCGCCACACTTACCTATAGGCTACTAGGGTTAGGGTTAAGGTTAGGGTTAGGGCTAGTGGGGTCCTAACCCTAAACGTAACCCTAACTATGGTGGCCCCTGGCTATGGCTATGGCGTTGTGGCTATGGCAACCCTTGGCTATGGAGGGCCACAATCGCCAAATTAGTACTAGTCCCGGCATTCACAAACCAATGGCAGGCAACAGACACATTGGGAAAGACATTCAGTTCTACAGGCAGGTCGAATTCGCTCAGTCAGTGAAGCCAGCTGGCAATGGCTGGACAGTCTTGGGTGATGCAGTGGTGGTGTCAGATGGCAGAGGTTGGCTGGCAGTATTACAAGTCCTAGTACTATGTGAGTGTATCATGTGCTGACATTAAGATGCTCAGAACACCATACTCTGCCGTGATGGCTTCCCTACACAGTCAGCCACACAAAAACAGCTCCTTCGCAACACATTCCTTACTACACAGCGTCCCAAAGCTAAGGATAACCCTTGCTCGTAAAACATACAATTCAATTTGCAGTTTGCAGACTTCAATGAAATATCGAACACTGCACTATCTTACTACTGTTTACTGCCACGCTTATTATGACTACACTGTACCATGTGTGCTCAGTGTGACATCACTGTGACGTCGGAGTTTGTTTACATTAGGGTTACGTTGTTACTGACAAGGCGATCAGGCAGTGTGCACTCACAAAATAGCTTGTGTTCAGACCCAAGGTTGCCATTTTGGGCACAAACTTTAAGACTTGTTCAGAATGACTGTGTCCCTGAGTGTTATAATCGCTTGTTGCCTCACTCCAGTCAATCATAATGACTGACAGCATCTCAAGTTTGTATATCAAACCTGCATCCAAGCAGAACAAGCAATTGATCATAAAGTCATAAAGTACGTTTCAACACAGTCGACAGTGTATTATGTCTCAGTACAGTCACATAATACAGTGTGGACCGTGCTGAAACCTATACACACTGTGTCGGTGTGTCCCAAAAAAAGCATCCCTGACATTTTTGACTGTAACTTGAAATGAATATTCCTGATACAACTTGCCAACAAATGGCCATTTAGTTTCCCACCTCGCCCGACGTTTGTTTCTGCACTACCTGCGGAAAACACAACCAGCGAAATATCACTTTTTTATCCAATGCAATATGACTGCTTAATTAACATAATGCATAAAAACACATTTTGTTCACATTTTTGACACTGTGGCTGACATGTCATGCAGTTGTCCATTTTAACTGTTTGCAGTAAAATTGCTTGAAGTGCGAACACAGGCAAGGAAACGCTTTCTCCATTCACTGACAGCAGTATCGATAAAGTTCTGCTGCAGACCAATCCAGGCTGTACCAGTCGCTTCTTGACCACAAACATTCCTAAACTTCATCTGGTAGACACACTGCTGCATGACAGTCAAACCTTGTAATAGACTAACTGTTGGGGCCGCAAATTAAGATAGATGGAATTTATTAATGTTTTTTTTCATTCATTCTAACACGTATTATGCTTGGTCTGCTTTCCCCAGGTAATGCAAAAGCAGATGTTTGGTGAGGTGGAAACTAAAACAGTTATTTAATAGCCAGTTGTGTCAGAAATATTTCTGCCAAAAATTATTAAAATCTGCTAAGTGTTAATGTTTATTCAAGTGAGAATTGATAATATGGAGGATGTTTTTTCATGTTTTCTGTTTATTTCAACATATATTTCACTTGATCTGCTTTCCCCAGGTAGTGCAGAAGCATACATTAGGTGAGGTGGGAAACTGAAAGTCATTTGATGGCAAGTTGTGTCAGGAATATTTGCACCAAAAATTATCAAAATTTGATGATTGGTTTTCAAGTTACCATCGAAAATGTCGGGGATGTTTTTTTCACACAGTGTATAATCTACAGAAGAGCACAACTATGTCAGACCTTGCACAGCAAGATTCAGAGCAGTTCTTCTACCGGGATCTCGATGCAGAAAGATGCCAGGAACAGAGAAAACAGCCTCAGCTAACACACACAGACACAGTACAGTAATGATACAATGATATACAATACAACTAGGGATTTGCAAACTTCAAATTTCAAGTTCTAATTCCTATTCGTTTTTCAGCCCTTCGATATTTGAATCCAAGCATCATTAATTAGACGCAGATGGTTTTGCCTTGAAAGTGGAGTGCTGTTACTTCAGCGGTGCACTGTGTGACGATTTCTTTGTTCTCTGCTGGTCGTCAATTCAAGCGACGCCCCGTCACATGCTCGCTTACCCCTCCACTCGCCTCCCCTTCCTGCATACCGCCGCGGCGTTCAATTACTCTATGTCTTGCACTGCGCCCCTGGCGCGTGTTGTATACTGATCCAAGCTATCAAAGCGACAAATCTTGGTGGCCCAGACACAGAGCAGACATCAATTCCACGGCAATAGAGCACAACATGGCTTGACGTCCTGGCTGACTGCACTGTTGATAGACTGCTTCCCAGCGTGTGGCATGCGTGCTGTGACCTTCATCTCGTCCCACAGTGCAGACATCAAACGCAAATTGCTTAAGCTTCTCCACAAATATGTAAACAAAGTTCAAATTTAATCCAAATTTTAGCAGTCAAAATTCGAAGTTGGAAAAAAACGAATTTAACATCCCTAAATACAACATCAATACAGTAATGACATAATGCAGCACCAAATGCAGCCAAGCTTCAGATTGAAGTCCTGGCTCCAGCAATCCAATAGCAAATCTGATTCCAGCAAAATTTTGAACTGCATGTCCAGACTAGCCGCACGTAAATCCACTCAGACGGAAGGCAAGCAGAGTATGGTCTGCAGTGAAAAATTAATGACAGTATTACTGGCTTGTGATCCAATTCAGTGATTTGACAGATTAACACATCCTCATCCCCAATCACAGCAGACTTGGATAACAAGTCTTATTTCTATTACATGCATATTTAAGGTTGTAATTCCAGCCAAACACAGGCCCAGCATCTGAAAAATAAGTTTCTACAAATTATTTTTAGGTTTCATATTTCAACAACATGAACAAATTTGGACATGAAATAATTATGACCAAAAAGTGCAGAAAAATAATAGCACTTTACATCCTGCCTATTTGCGCTTCATCAATTCTATGGCCAACTGTAGCACGCAAGGCCACAAACATCATTCTAACGATCTAAAACACAATTAACCAAACTGAAACGCAAAACGAAAGAAACGAAATTATGACTTTTGAATTGTTTTAGATTGATCAAGATATTCTAACACACATACATTTTTTAAAGCCCACTTCTATCACCCTGCTTTGAATATCCTTTTTACAATACGTAACGTGATGTCAACAGATAATACACTGGTATTACAGAGGCCAAGAATATTTATCCACTCGGCTTTAAGCGAGAATCATACATTACTCAGAATAGTGTGCAGTAATATCAAGCGTTTGATCTGCATACTAACTGTCAGAAAGTGCTTGCACTCCAGGTCCTAAAGAGTCAAAGTAGTGACTCTTTAAACTTTCATCAGCGGAAATCCGTCGTCTCACATTGTACTGTAACAATTACACACTCATCATTTATTCACAGTTACTAAGTGACTGAAAGAACACAGTTTCATGCTGGAACACCAATGTCATTCGCAACGTAATGAATAGTTTAAGCATCTTTATCACACACAAAAATGCTACGGCACAGCTATGTGTTAAACCCCGCTACTAATGACCAGACAAATCAGTGCAACTTTTATTTTAACTTTTGCACATTTTAGGCAAACTAGCAAAGCCAAAAAAACTTGTCTACCTCAAGTTGAATCTGTTGCAGCAATATCTTTGTTAATTATGGTTTAGGATGATAAGCTGACAGGATTGCACAGCAATAGATCTACTGATAAGTCAGAGACATACCTGCAGCAGGTTAGACAGCAAGCGAATGCCATCAACATCCAACCTGTACACAGCAGCATCAATGCATCATTAGCACATAAGTCCAAATTACATTACGCTGATTTCCATGGGTGAAAGTCGGGGACACAAACCATCTCATGCCCATAGAATATATAATATCTCTGTATCGTCTGCATATTTATAGGGTACCAAGGAAGTAGATTTTCAGTTTAAAACTTAAGTTTAAAACTGAAGTTAATCTGAGCATTGGTTTATAACCATACTTTAGCATCCAGATTAAGGTTTGGTTTAAAACTATAGTTTAAAACTAAGGTCTAAGCGAAAGTTAAATTCACCCACTGTCAACTGCTGAGTACTGCTGGCTAACGGTGTAACTTTCACTATCAACTCACCGTGGCACATGTTTGACTAGAGGCTCTGGCTTGTAGCGTGGGAATTCGTAGGCCATGAACTCGTGCAGCTGACTGACTCCCGGCCACGTCAACTCGGTCGGCGTGCCAAGTAGCTTCACAATCAGATGCAACTGCTCATCAACGGCCGACCCAGCAAACAGTGGACGACCAGATGCCATCTCAAAGAATATACAACCTACGCCCCTTCACACATAACATAATTACACAAACAAGTCAAGCCACTACGCTCATATACAAACTTAGATGTCCAAATATCTGCCAAAAAGTGACATATTTTTGAAAAAAAATTTTCATTGGCATACTCACACTAAGATCCTGTCAAAAGCAAAAAAGATGTCACTAAACTACTTTGTACAATATTTGTTTTCGGAAACTGCATCCAAGTATTACAGATTCAGCAGTCATCGCATCTTCAATTTCCAAACCCCACAGCACAATTTGTGGCCGCTGTTTCGTTCAACCGAGTGGCAAAATTACACAAAACAACTAAATGACTGACCAACGTAAATAAATACCAAGTCGATTATTAAAACCTGATGCACATATGCCCGCTTTTAGCTAATACAGTTATACTGCAACCTTCACGATTGACCTTTAAGTCCAAAACAATCAGTTCATCTATGTCCTAAGACAGAAAACGATGCAGTAAAAATCCAGTCAATGAATATCAGAATATAGTATCACAGAACAACACCACGAATTGATGGATGCAAGAACACACAGAGGGGTACATAACATGAGAATGCAACAGCGCCGACACCACCTACCCATGGCAGGCGGCGGCATATAGACAGCTACTTACCACATATCGATAGGCGTTGAGTATTCTACGGAACCCAATAAAACGTCAGGTGGACGATACCTGCAACGTAAGTACACCGTGCAGTAATTTGTAGCCAAAAAACAACAACTGCAGTTCTAAACACCAAGCACGCCCTGAGAGAAGGCTTTGATATTCCACAGGATGACTAAGGACCGGTTTCTGGATCTTTTAGTTAACTGATCAGTTAGTAAACTGTCTGCTAATTGTAGCTTGCTAGTTAATGTTGTGCACGTTTCTGAACAAAACCTTGACTGGCTGTCAGCGAACTGAGCGGTAAACTATACTTGCTTAGCAACGATGCACATGACACTTATCACTTCTGCCTAGTGCAGGCGGGCGTCATGAATATTAATGAGCGCAAGCGCACATCAGCCAGCCCACGAGCCAGCCAACCGATTGCAGATGACCATTTTGTTCATTCATGAATAGATTTTGTAGTAAAATTTGTAGCAGCAAACGTCTCCTCAAGCGTTCTGAAGACTTTGCTATATGGTAAAAACGTTCTATAGTATCACATTCGTCAATTATCTGCTTGCAAAATGGTAGAAAAGTTGTATTGAATACGATAACTGCGATCGACGATTAGCTAACTGGCAGATTTTGGCCAGTTAAATTTTTGGTCATTTTGACTGTTGGTTAGTGCAACGGGAAACACGAGTTATGCAAATCTGTCAGTTAACACTAACTTGACCGGCCAGTTAGGATCCAGAAACCGGCCCTTAGTAAAACTAACAGACTGAGGTTGACAGTGAAATTTATGTGCCAATAGTACCACTTCTGCCAATCTTACAACATGCAGTTCATTTACAGCATGTTACTTTCCACTGCTGTCTATTTTTCATCATATGGTAAAGTACTGTGTGTTTGTTTGTCGCTACAATCTGTTATTTCTACTAACTGTATTAACTGCGGACACACAACTGCACAACTAAAAAAACAGTTACTCACTGATGAGAAGAAACACACAAGTCGATGTTTGCTGCAGTGCAGCGTTACATACAAGTACACAAATGCCTGTATCTCATATGTAAGTCTAGCATAGACATAACATCATGTGATGCTTACCATAAAGTAACGACTTCGTTACTGTACGTCTTTGTTGGAATTGACTTTGCTCGTGCAAGACCTGTCGATCAAACAGATTCACACACCCATCCGTCATACTGACAACTAGAAACGATCAAAGATCTCAAACCTCTGCCAAGAACAGTGCCACCACCTCACAAATACAACAAATCCAATAACTTTTATATGAGTATTGCCCTAACCCTGAAAAAATGTGATCCAAAATTCATCCAATTCCAAAATTGGCCAACAGTTTGCAGACTCAATTTTACAATGACTTGCAGGCTACGGTATGAAGCATTCATCATACAGCTGAACTGACACACTAACTTAGGATAACTTAACGTACAATACATTTCTTCTTCTTCAGTAGATGGTCAAACTTCAACTTGTTGAAGACTCCAGAGCATGTCGGATAGTTGACAGTGTGAAGTGTAGACATGTTATGCCAACAGCCACAATGCCATAACGACTGTCGGCATGTCCCTCACTCCTCACGGAAGGGTCGCAACACCCTTTCACCAGTAAAGGTGGCGTACCAGACCACGCATTTAAGTGCTACTTGTGCTGCAATATGTCAGTGGACGAATTAGCAATGCATCTTACCAAAGTCGGCGAGCTTGAGTTCACCAGTCTGATTGATGAGCAAGTTCTGCGGCTTTAAGTCTCGATGAAGAATACGACGTTTGTGACAGTACGACAGACCACGCACCAGTTGAAACAGAAACAACTACACAGGCATATACATATAGATATACAATATATATAGACGAACAGACAAGGATATACAGACAGAAAATAAAGATGTATACCAGACACAGACAAAAAAGATGACAACACACACTACTGCTGATACTAAGACAGGCAAGATGCAGACATTTACTGACTGTACACTATACACTCGCCACTCAAGACAACACCGCAACCAAGAACTAGAAGAAGCCAAGATGTTGCTATCGTGCTGATATCATTTGCGGTGATCCGCCTAGCACTTACATATTTTTGTTTTTAATTGGAAGTCTACTATTACATCACAGGACCTGATTTTCCACGAACCAGCTTGTGGCACTCAAAACATACCCAAGTAAGAAAATATTTACGCAAGATAAGCATCATTTTCTGGTGGTTCCTGATGTCTGGTGACCTCACCTTGGACTTTTAGAGTATTGACACACTGGCCATGCCTGGCTTGGGAAACATTTGCACCAACTTTGATTTTCAATGGCTTTTTGTTAAATTTTGACTTAGGAGCCCGTACCTGACAGACAAACAAAAAAACCAGCGGAGCAATCAGTATAGGCAGAATGGCAGCATAAAAATGATGATCAGAATAACTCCACTTATTACATCGCTTCTGAAATACGGAAATCGTAACGAGTCGTTTCACTACCTTAACATTGTTGATGTTAAGAATGTTGCCACACTCTTCCATGTATGACTTGAGATCTTTTTCCTGACAAACACAACAATAAATTTGGGTATCGATTTTGCTTTTCCTGCTTTCAACTCTGCATTCTTCACAGTTGATCACTCCTAGTAAGCGAGTAAAGTTCTGCATCACGCTTCGCTACACATTACATACCACATTACATTACACATTAAGCTTTCTAGGCAATTATTTGCATTTGCACTGGTGCTGACAATGAAAATCAACTGCAAACTCAAATGCATTAGCATATGCAAAATGCGCACAGTCAACCTAGGGTGGGTAAACATTATCCACATAATCTCTAGTGTTAGTGGACCAAAGTTCACCAAATTTTTTTTATTCAACGCGCGATTAATAGTATTTGATAATGCTTTTTACGGCTTGTCGATATCTCTATTTGTCCAGAGATATTTGCGGTCAAACTCGAAAGTTGTCGTAAAACGTACTAAATTTTGGACGTTTTTTGCCCGCCCATCCAAATTTTAAGGGGGTGGTGACCCCCAAAAGTTGCACCCACGTTATCACCCCCATTTAGCAGCACATCACGTGGCAAAGTTTCATGAAGCTACTCCCTTTAGCTCCAAAGTTTTTGCGGCTAATATGGTACATTTTAAGCCAATTTTTGACCACCCTTTGAAAAAAAATTGTTAGGGGCCCGCATCCCCGTGTGGGGTGCACTAGTAAGACTTGGTCATTCTCTAGCGCATGTAAAAATTTGGGGGCGCAGTACCCCC
>Ga0209367_1013619_pt1 | contig 10437 bp, 7 predicted proteins | sample WorMetLIZISLAND2_FD_187412 | JGI IMG/M metagenome (GOLD analysis project Ga0209367, IMG submission 187412) | Marine gutless worms symbiont microbial communities from Max Planck institute for Marine Microbiology, Germany - Olavius geniculatus... ...
TCGTAATACCACCCAAGATGTCACACAGCCAGGAAACAGCAGCTGCAGTGCAGCGAACTTGCTCGCGATTACATGTCGCACACGGTCGTATCAGGTTCAGCGTAAATTGCTTGCGTCATTGCATTACGTCACTCGCCACACGCCGTGCTCGTGGACTACTCCATAATAGCAATACGGACTCGACAGTAAACTAATTCGTGCAGTGACGTAGACACGGGTAAGGGACTGAGCAGGGAAGGGGGTTGATTCAAACAAAAAGCCCAGATGTCGCCAGAGTGAGCCGACAGTACCGCCTATGTCCGAAATTCACCGTTCGACTTATACGGTCGCGAAGAGAAAGCGATTTCTCAGAGGTGACTATAGTTGTTCCATACACGCTATGTTAACGCTGCTATCGAACGTTACAATCGACGCAAGGATGCGGAAATTCGGCGCACGTACGTAATAAGGTGTTTACACGATCGAGCAAACATCGAGTTGGCTCAAGCAGGCCTATTGGAATTCCGCCCCTGGCTCAAATGTAGGCCTAGGCTTAGGCTCTTGGCCCACAGCTGATCACGTGTTTTATAGGCCTTCCAATTACAACCCGCCCGCCCTCCTAATTAGCATGCTAATTACCATAGAACGTCGAGCTAGCTGCTCGATGTTTGCTCGATCGTGTAAGCACCCTATAATGGATGCATTCAAAATTGCGGCTAAACCGCTGCAGATAGAGACATGGTTACTACTGACAGCCTATTGTAACTCGTCATCACCCTGACCAACGGTACAATTGCCGACCCTCTGCGACGCACCGTGTTTAGCCACAATACATGCACAACAGGCAGACGTCAGACGCAACCTTGTGCCACAGGCGCGACCGTTTGTAAGGACGGCCAAAAAGTGACTTACTTTGTAGGGTTGCAAAAATGTTAGGGGAACGAAACGCCTATATGGGTCCGAATGGGGGACGGCGATCGCCGGCATCGCAGTCGGCGGACGCCTATGGTTTTGCCAGCAGTCAGCCGGCGGTCTGCTTGTGTGGTCCTTGTCGGTGAATACTAATTGCCGGCGGCACGGCTCGTAATAACAGCTGTTGGGTGCCGGTTGCTGAGTCTGGCGTGCGGCGGCCCAATCGACTGCATGCAAGCGACGGTCGCCGCCGATTTATCACCGTAATGCAATACACCGGCGCGGCGGGCGTGTCGGCGCAGTGGAACAGTGGATTAACTGACTTCGGACTGTGGAACTACCCTACCAAGTAATAATCACCAGATCGATCATCGCATCCATAGCCGATACCTCCCACCGCATCGACACCGTACACGGCATCAACCGCGACGCCGACCGTGATGCACCATTTCGGCAAATATTGTCGATAACTAATCAGAGCTGGTGGACGGAGTTCCGAATTTCGGTTTCGGTTTCGGTTTCTGCGCCGAATGCAGCTGGATATTGGCACTTTCGGCGAACGCTCGATTGCACAACTCTACAGCGGCATTAAGACTAAAGACGTCCTAAGAAGCATGCACACATGAATATAAGCTACGCACGGATGTCTGTACGCACGTATGCGTCACGTAGGTCACGGACAGCACTGCGTATACGCAAAAAGCGAGTCGAGTTCGATTTGTGCGTACTGCGCATGCGTATTATGCGTGCATAGCAGTACGTCCGCATATAGTGTGAATGCCTGGAAATGCCGATGCTTACCTTTGAAATTCTGAACTGACGACTGGCACATCGGAAAGTTCACGCCAATTTTGCTTTTTTTGTGAATCTATGCTTTTTCAGGTTACGAGTTAAAAATCGTCTGAGACGAACGGACAGACAGCGACGAACGGACGAGCAAAAGTTGTACTGCGGCCTATTAGAACGACCGCACAACAAGCGGTGAACGAAATGGCTTTTTCAGCCCATCTCTAATATCGATCGACCACGGGCCAAGCTGTTGGGCCGATGCGGGAATTAGTATGATCGACGACGACGCCACGCGACCGGCCGACATATACGCTGGCGCCATAACAGACTTCCATCAATATGATGAGAACAGAACAGATGCAACCAACGCATGGTGATGGCGTATCGACAGCCACGCTGCTATACTAGGCCTAAATGCTATGGCGGGCGGGCGGTCTCTTATTTAATAGTACAGTGTAGGCCTACTGTAAGCTAGCCAAATCCCCAGCGATAGTCTTTACAGACTTCACGACCTCGAAACACGCAAAACTCGCTTCTTATAACTACAGACCATGCACTGCTGCACTTGACGTGATACACAGAACATGAAAGCGACGGATAACAGACAAAATCTTCGCCCTAGGTATTGCCATTAGTTACAGAGTACACACGCATTTGCTCTCAACCATAACTCATGTCTGTAGTGGTTTGGTCGCAACTTTGAATTCAAAGTTTCTGCATGCAGCCATCAACCACGTGCGTCGAATTACCGCATCGTACGCTAGCGTTGAAGATAGCGCTCGATACAGAAGCGTCACCACAGAGTGCACGGGACATGTGAGGCAGCGAATCAGTCAAAGTATACGGGCGGAGAAGCGGGGGTACGCCGTGTCGAGACAAACGAGCGACTGTGACCGATGCGGTGACCGCGACAATCCTTCACGGTCACCGACTGACCGTACAGACCATGCACTGACCACGCACTGACCAGTGACCGTGGCTGACAGTCAACGATCAAAGTCAACACTCGCTTGCTGAGCCGGTCACCGGCATCAGGAATACAGACGACGACGAAGCACGAAGCAGAGACAACGACATCCACTCTTTATCCACAGACCACTGAGACCAACCACGCCAGACGGGACATGATCAGCCAGCGTCTGCCGAAAAACAAAAGGAAGGGGGGTGACAAGTTCCAATTTTCGTCAGTCAGCTGCAAATTTCTGACTAGAGATTATGGGTGTTCACAACTTCAATTGTGCCCGTAAATTCTCTCCGCCAAAATGGGTATTTACAACAAGCACTGTATTGAAACTCTGCGTGTCTCAGCCTCAGCCTTTGAAGGTTTCAATTACTGTAGTTGTGCAAGTGCGAAGGAGATTCGATGCCCCCTCCCAATCAGCTGGAGGTCTGCCCTTTTAAAGTTCCCAAGCGGGGTTCGCCCCGCAAACGCATTTTTGGGCATGAAAAACTTTTAACATGCGTGTAGCGACGAATACAAAGTTTTCCAGTTTTACTGCAGAAATTTGCATTCACAACTAAAGTTAAGGAAGCAGTCGCCCCCATAGTAGGCGCCCTTTCCTGGTTACGTCACTGATCGCTGCTACTGATATACTGACGACCCGAGGCCAGCACTGGTCAACTGTATAATGCACTGCACGCCTCCATCCATACAGCACTATAGTGATCGGAATGTTTTACTGCGTTCAACCTGGAAAATCACATCACATCTTGGCCCTGAACGTGACCTCCATAGAATAACGACCTGACCGGCCGGTCAGCGCATATATTCCGCCTCGATCCCATCGGCACATCAAACAACTGAGTATCCTGCCCCTATACAATGACATTGCAGCATACACCAAACTACTGGCGGATTCAGAGCTGGAAAATGTGGAGATGTGGTTCGCACCGCGCCTATAATGGGGGTCTAGTGGCTTAGCCCCCAGCAGAGTCCAGGGGCAGAAGGTCAGAGGTGAAGCCTCCCCCAAGCTGAAAGCGTTTTGGCAAGTACTTAGTCTACAGTATTTCCGCATCAATCTTAATCTTGTCTGAATATATTTATCATGTAATTTAAATGCTGCTTCAAAGAGGAATGTAACCGTATTGGCCACTACATATGACTGAAATGGGGGGAAGAACATGGCCGGAATCCACCTAGATCCGACAGTACTCCAAGCGTAGACTTATGCGGCCGTCTAGCGTCGTCATTAGGTTACGAGTCGGCAAAACAACAGTCGTAAAACGACGACACATGTCATCACACGATGACAGTAATGCATTTAGCACCACTACTGAAGGCCAACGCAGCCAGAGAGCATTATTATCAGTCACTCACGGTCCATTTGATAGTGCAATTGCCACAGTTATTGAAACAGAAAAAAATGTACAATAAAAAGAAAACAAATGGCAGCAGAATTAACACAATAGATCCGTCGCCAATTACGAGAACAACCGCTGCTGCCGAAACAACAAATTAGTTAACAATTGTAATCTGGTGAAATTATATAACCCATTAGGGGAAGTGCGGCTAATGTGAGCATGCCATGCCTTTAAGTGTGAGCACCCCAGATAAATAAAAAACAACGAAGTGGACTTATTTAATACTTACTCTCTATATACGTTGCGTGAGGTCATCGCTAGTGTTTTTGTGTAAAAAAAATTTTCGACAAAAAAGTAATATTTTTTCCGTTAGCACCGTGTACCTGAAACCGCAAAGAACGGTCTTTTATCGGAAAATTAGCTCTTTGTTTCCATTCGAACACGAATTAGATTACTTGTCGGATTAGTCGTTTTTTGCTATTTGCATAGTGTCTGTCTAATTTTGGTGAACGATATTAAGAAAGGTGCTGGTCCATTTTTTGCTGTCTGGGCGTTGAAATGAAGCTATATAGCGGCCCTAATGTGAGCATCCTCGCGCGATTCTAATGTGAGCCCCACGCCGGCGTTGAGCACGTAAAAGATGCGCGTCGATGTGTCGAAAGATTGGGAAGGAAATCATTTGTCTGGTCGGACTGTGCATAGATCCGAACAGACAAATGATTCCTTTCGACCCAATGTCATAAACAGGACTGACGTTGTGAAGACACGTGCTCACATTAGAGGACGGGTGTGCTCACATTAGGTTGCAAGTCTCCTAATGTAAGCATTTTACTGTTGTCAAAGCAGCCATAATCTTGATACATAAATCGTCTCGCAGAATCCTTTAATAAAAATATTCCAAAGAACTGCCACGGATTTTAACACCGGAAACCATATTTTGGTGTCAGAGCTGATAGAGTTTGAATGATGGACGAAAAACAAAAAAGGTGCTCACATTAGGGTTACCGTTGTAACCAATGAGTTTATCAGAGTTGCCTCAGCTTGTGGGGAGAGAGCAATTCAAGGACTTTTTAAGGAATTTCAAGACCTTTACCAGACCTAGGCCTGCAATATTATGCGTTTCCGGCAGCATATAAAATAATTTTCAGACTACGATGATTTTTAAAAAGTGAAATTCAAGGATGTTCAAAGTTGTAAGACCCTATTTAGTTTACAAAGACTTTCCAAGTCTTGAAAAAATAATAAATCTATATAATTTTTGAAGACTTTCCTGCACAGGCCACCCTGCATGGTGTATTAAAAGAACAGCACTAATTAGCTGTTGGAAGCGCGCACCTGCCGTAGGAAGGTCCGACGCTGGAGTCGTCATAAGACGAGCTTGCACGTAGAGCCGAATCTGGGATAGCACCGGATTGCATGCCCAACTGCCGATAGCACGATGCTATACACAATACACACAGAGACAGACACATGCGTAATACCCCGTTTACACGATCGAGCAAACATCGAGCAAACATCAAGCAGACCTGATGGAACCCCGCCCCCTGGCTCAAATGTAGGCCTAAGTTTAGCTCACAGCTGATCACGTGTTATATATAGGCCTTCCAATAATTACAACCGCCCGCCCTCCTAATTAGCATGCTAATTACCATAGCTTGTCGAGCTAGCTAAATGAATGCTAGCAAACATCGAGCAGACGTCGAGCAGAGGTCGAGCAATTAGCACGTGTAATTTGAATACATTTGCTCGACGTTTGCTCGACGTTTGCTCGATCGTGTAAACGGGGTATAAACGTAAAGTAAATGTAAAGTCCTTCCCCATTCATAGGGCCCATAGGGCGGCGCTGACCTCTGTTGCCTTAGCCCCGAGTCAGACAGCAGTTAACACTGCGGGGCGACCACGGATACGGCACTAGTGCATCGCGCGGTGTGTCTGTTTACGTCCCGGCTTTTGCTGGTACTCATTGCGCCTACACGCGGAGGGATGGCCAGGTTGAGTTGACCTATGTAGTTGGTTGGTTACTTACAATACGTCAGATGCCTCGTCCATAATGCCTACTGCAGAGCTTTGAAATCGGTTCGAAATATGTAGGGTGTTAATTTTTAAAAACCTCAAAATTCTACATTTTAAGTTTTAATGTTTTAAAAATTGTTGTGCAATTTCAACTACAAATCACTGACATAACGTATGCACGCTAGTCGATCAGAGGATACGCGTATGCGGTATTTGACTGCGGTTGTTAGCAACCGGTAATTTTACGATCACCAGTGCAAAAAGTCGCTTTTTTATCTTACATCCGGGCGTCCTATAGGCGTTAACTTATACGCGTGATCTGCATGACTCATGCGTGACATCACACGACGACGTGACGTCATCAAGGGCAAGCAATGTGTGTGGTCTAACGGTGGTCATTGGCGCCTGGTTTATCTCCACCTGCAGCAACGCGCCTTCTTGCGTTACCGCTGTGACCTTGGTGTCACCTTCAACATCAACGACCAACTGACACATTGCCATAGTGACAATCAACACGCTGACCGAACAACTGGCCTGGCTACCGGTCTATTCCCAAGGGATCGTCTCTGCTAGCAGTGTGACAGGATATAAGGATAGCCTATACATTGCGGTGACGTCACTATAAAACCAAGAGACAGACTACAGAATCCAGAACTGTGCCAGGCGTTGCCAGTAGAGGACACTAGTTCACTATATATTTCGAAAGGGCGCTATACTGAACAGCGCGATAGTTAGGGATAGCGTTAGGGTTAGGATTTGCGATAGGGTTGGGAATAAAGATAAATAACTGTACCTTTGGTCATGACAGACCTATACGCTATGGTGGTTTCTGGCTACGGGGGACCAGAATCTGACCTAATTCGGACTAGTGCCTCTTCAGAATAGTGACCAGTCATCGGTAAAGACAAGAAAATTTATAAGATGCGTGCACAATATCGGCAAGCCCCGCGGAACTTGATAAACAGTACTAAACGTAACTTTATTAGCAGACACACCAGACACACAACCAAAAAGTGTTATGATTCCTTTAGTGTTTTTTCTTAGATTAACGTGTTTTGTGTTTTAGGCCCTAAATGGGTGCTTTTCTTGCGAAATAAAACCGCATACATAAAGACGGCTTCCAACAGAACGAGAAAAGCATTTTTTACTTCTAATGACTAAATTAATGTAAATCAATTGCAGCACATTTCTGGTCACCAATTCGTGGCACACGATATAGCAAGCAGCAAAAGATGTGATCACCAAGTAGCGACAATGCGACATGATATGCGGCTGTCCGCTGTCATTCGACCTTTAATGTTTTCAACCAAAAACTGGCACATTGGATCTTCCCGCGCCGCTAAACATTCACGTCGATTTTGGTTTTAATTTTTCTACGCCTTATTTCTAGTCAGAAGCCACAGCGGGACGGACGAATAGACAGACGGACAGTCAACTTGCTTACAGAAGACGGCCGCGCAAAAAGGCAAAATTAGGTATTCGAGGCACAGCGCGCAGACTTTGATGTGAACACTCCACGATAAATAGCTAGCACTAGGCAGCAACGTTTGCAGAATTTTGCAATAGATGGAGCTCGTTCCACTATTTCCTTCCTTTCTCCTTCCTCAGTCCCCTCCTCGTGGCACGCATTCTGCCATTTCCCTTCTTCCTTTGGCCGTCCCCATTCGTTATTCGTGTTGTTTTTATTTCTTCAATGCGGAACCACATCCCCAGCAGCGAGCATCTCATCCTCCAAGACACAAAAAAGTTCTCGTTCCTTGCATGAATTCGACAGTGTTGTAACGCATATGTATTTAGAACTCATAAGTATTAAAAGAACATAGCAGCAGAGAAACTGCGACTGTTATGAAGTCGACCTCAAAGATCAGTATCTATAGATAATGTCTGTGGAGTTACCAGGGCTTAATGTGTAAAAAAAATAGCGGTACCGCGTCAGTAAAGATGGCGAAATCAAAACGCCGACCGCGCCATTGATGGAAGGAAACAGAGGGTCGTATACGTAGGTCGCCCCCCACCAACCGCCGGACAAAAACTATAGTCTTGGTAGATTCTAAGCTTGAGAGTTCAATAATATATCTGCACTTTGGTATCTTTTTGATATTTTGACAAAATCTGCCGCATATGGCTGCACATCGCACTGCCAGTGCATGACATCAAGAACTGGCGGTATACGGCATAGTGCCTCCAAAATAAGTGCTGGCATATGGCCTACGCCGTACCGACAGTTATACCGGCGAAAATTGAGCCGTGAGAGTCACGCATCAACATTAATGTCTTTGATTATTGTCTTCCAGTTTGTAACAGCATCAGTGGGTTGCAGCCACTGCACTGCATGCAGTCATAGTAGGCCTACTAATCAGCAGATGGCGCCACGCAAATTAATTAATGTCATTATTATCATCTATCAAAAATCACTGTAGCATGATCAGACACACGCAGCCGGTATATCGTGATCGGTCATCAGTCAGCAGCCAGTTTCGCCTCCTGTCCAATTACTCTGGTCCTTATTACCAGTACTTTATTACCGCGACATTTCTAACGCTCACTGGGCCTAGTAGAATGTGGCGGTCTCAGCTGCTGAAAACAGCTGATTATAACGAGAAGTTACTGCAAAGTAAGGTCGCCCATAATACAGAGAAACGGCAGTGAAAACTGCAGGGAAACATAGCGACGAATGGGTAAGACGCCGACAGACTAACTAACGACAGAAGTAATTGGACGTAGGCTACTAATGTTATGTACTACCCATACGTTGGTAGGCCACGTACATCGGCGGCAGCGGACAAACAGTATCCCCAATTTCCTCAAGACAGTAAAAAAGGTAACCAAACCCGACGAAAGCTGTCAAACGTTCGCCTAGAACGGTATTTAAAGGTCCTAGTTTTGAGTGAAGGAAGAAGAGAAAAAGGGAAAAGCAAGAAAAGCAAGAAAAGGAAAAGAAAAGAACTCTAAGAAGCCCCTCGTTTCACATTTCTGGCTACGTCACTGCAACTAAAAAAATATAACCTCCACGTCAAAAGTAACTTGGTAGTGTAACGGTTGAACGTTTGACTTGCGATCGCTAGGTCGTTGGCTACACTATGCAGACAGGTAAACCATCTCGGTATATAACCAGCACAAAGATCAGCTCAGCCTTCTATCCCTCCGGGGGAGTTAAATCGCGCACCGGCCTGTCAGGCCGAGGGCTGTGCCCATGGTAGCAGGTGTGATCCCATATAGCAGGTGACACTCCGTGGCTTTGAGATAGATTTCCCACGAAAAGCTCTACCCTTTTAAACATTTTTAAAGTAGAAAAGAAACACACTGCGCATCTCTAGAATTCACAGGCTGGACTGCTAAAAGGCTGGCGTGCGAGAACAGAATGCTGCCGTTGCTACAGTCTTTAACCCGTGCACGACCTGCGACCTTGCAAGCATGCAGCAAGCTAACAAACACTGCACTGGCATATCATCTATCATCAGCATGTGCTTGCTATACCATGAACTCCCATAGCTAGCATGTATAGCTATGGCTAGTATACAGCCGCCAGGCGCCCATGCACCACGGTATATGCTTTGACCGCCCATCCATGTCTCATAACTCTCTATGGCCGGCTGAGCTTCAGTCAGTATCCTACCTTTCTTCCTCCAATGATTTTACGGCACGTGTCACTATGAGTCAGCGGGGTCTTGCGCTAAAAAGTAAGGGTGGGGGAGTATAGAAAGATGCCATCTTTCGAGAGAGAGCTGCAAAATTTCCGACAGGAAAAAATTGCTCAAAATTTCAACTGCGTCCCGAGACTGGCACAAATTGGAGATTTCCACTTTTCAGCTCAAAATTGTGTATTCTTGGAAGAAAATTTTTTTGACAGGCTACTTTTTGGGGGACAATTGTCCCATGGCACCCTTACAATGACGCAACTGATCACAATCGTCGTTGCGGCCACCCCCCCTTCTCCCAAAAAAATGCGGCGTGAAGCCACGTAACAGCTGCTTCAGCGGCGAGACAAGCAAAGAAGGACTGAAGGCGCGTGCGCCGTGCTATGCTATGATGATGGAATCATATCCCGTATACCGCACCCACAACCGCTCACTCGAGTCCAGGACCGGACATTTCCTCCTCGAACATAATCCCCCAAGCTAGTTCCGCCTGGACAATTCTCCCTACATATAATAATAATATATAATAATAATAATAATAATTCCCCCACCGCTTCTGCGACACCCGAACATCCCCCTCTCACTACCCACGTCCGGAAGTCGCAAAAACGGGAAGGGGTAAGTCCATTCAATAGGCTAAATCGTATAGCTATTCAAACGAAACCCATCTCAGAGCTACGGAGCGTCACCTGCCATAGGGGATCACGCAGCTTTACTTGCCGCCCGACAGCCGCGAACGTGCCGAGGTGAGAAAATTATGCGGGAGGGGAATAAGTCCAGGTATACATGTCCAAGCAGAAGGGGG
>Ga0209367_1013620_pt1 | contig 10437 bp, 2 predicted proteins | sample WorMetLIZISLAND2_FD_187412 | JGI IMG/M metagenome (GOLD analysis project Ga0209367, IMG submission 187412) | Marine gutless worms symbiont microbial communities from Max Planck institute for Marine Microbiology, Germany - Olavius geniculatus... ...
TGTAAGGACGCCATATGCATAGCCCCATCTAAGGTTACCCAAATGATTTTTGCTGTTTTAGAGGACTGATATCATCACATCGTCCTTACACACAGTTGTAAACTGGTAAGTTTTTTACATATATATACAAGTAACAGTGACACACAGTTTTAACACAACAGTCTAAAAATTATTATGGAGCTAGGTTGATACCAGAACCTAGTCGATTTATCATTTGGCTCTGCAGCTGCAACCCCCCATAACATTTCAATGTAATTCTTTCCTAAGTTTTGGATATCTACATCACATTGTTTACAGAAACGACTGTAGACGTTTTTGTCCACGTGCACCTACACCGACGCATCAGAGCAAAATAATTGCACATAATCAGATGAGACTGAGAGCACTGATTATTGCCAATTACGAACAATCTGTACAAAAACAAAATATGGCAATGGTTGCAAAAAAATTATGCAAGATGTCTTTGTTACAGAATGGCCGTCCAGTGCTGAAACATTTACTTTGATAGTCTAACTTTAAGCCGACGGCGTACGAGGGCTTTGTCTGCATAACAGGGCTGGAAAACTAGTTTTTTTGGAGGGCGAGTTTACAGCTTTTTTGACTTTTTGATTAAAATGTTTTAGTCCAAAAAGTTAGGAGCTGCGGTGTGCAAAGAAGACCCATCATAATTTTGGGTCCGGTCTTCATTGTGCTCTAAAACCTCCAAAACAACAGATTTTCAAAATCTTACAAACTTTGTAACCAAAACAAAGTCCAAAAACCTACTTTTTTCCAGTTCTCCGGAAAATCATCTAGCGCCTTGTATAAACGTTATATAAGGCTAGACGTGCATGTTCTGAAGCATAAAATCCATGTGGATGGAATTATCACCCCGGGGGAGCAAATCGGCAGTAAGCCTCTATTGCGTTCACCTTCCACCGACACACCACGTGCACACTGAACAGCGCAGTATAAAATCGTACATTATGCGTGTGGCCAGCTGAAACAGGAGCCACCCACGATTATGACACTATTAATTTTGGGCAGTGGGCAGATCCAAGAATTTCGGAATGAGGGGGAGTAGGGTAGAAGGTGGGGTTGTGAGGGGGCTGTGCCCTCTCGCAAAAAAATAGCAATATTTTATGCAAAAATAGTTCATTTTCGTGCAAAATTTTCACTTGTTTCAAGATAGATCCAGTCAGTGGGGGCACCCCTCGCCCCCTTCTTTGAATCTGCCACTAATTTTGGGGGGAGAGGTCTAACTATTTGTTGCGGACGTCGTTGTAGACGTGGTGCTGACTCATTGGCGGCGGATCGATAGGTTCCAAGTAGTCGCCCTTGTCGTTATTATGGTACCCGCTGTGGTAGGCAAACGTCGGCTCGTCTCTTCGCTGGTCTCTCGACGACCGTCTGCACATCAGCCGAAAGCAACTGAGTCAACAGAGGCTGCAGTTTTGCTTTCTGGTGATATAAGTATGCGGTCTCCACGTGAGGAGGCCGGCCATTGGCGGTTTAGTGTTTATTAAGGTCCGGGAGTGGGAAATTTTGTAGTCCCGAAATGCCGTTTACGGGATTAGGCTTATACAACTACAGGGTGGGCCAAAGAATGGCTCTATTTTTGTACACCTTATAATTTCACGAAATATTAGCCGATTTTCAAAATTTTTTCACTGTCAGAATCAAGAGACAATTTGGAATAAAACTGGCATTATATATCTCACCACACCTCAAATGTAGTGACCTTGTGAAATGTTAGACGACGCACTCGAGCCGGCAACGCCACTGACCAGTTGCATGATCAATGTTGATCGAGCCTGACATGTGGCCCCCAAACAACCCAGACTTAAATCCGGTCAATTATGCTGTTCGGGATGTTCTTTAACAGATGGCCTATCAATGTTGACGATTCACGACAGTCAACCAGCTGAAACAAGCGATTGTCACTGAGTGGGGCAAACTGCTGCAGCGTTTGGTTAATCGCACTATTGGTCAGTGACGTCACAGTCTTGGATGCGTCGCAGTGTTGGATAAAGTAGTCAAAAATTCTACTTGAGTAAAAATAGAAGTAGTGACCCCAAAAATCTACTTAAGTAGAAGCAAAAGTAGCCCAAAATAAAACTACTTAAATAGAAATAGAATTTTTTTTTATTTAAGTAGAAAGTAGTCTATCTTTAAAAACTTAACAGTGTGTTTTAGTGTCAAGTCATTAACACGCATGCTTTCTGTCTATTCAAGTCACCCTAACATGTATAGTCTGTATACAAAATACAAACAATAAAACGTATATCCGACAGTTTTTTTGCAGCTAGAATCAAATATACTGACACTTAACTGACCTCAAACTTAAAGCCATACAGTTAAACGAATGTTGACAGCATTTTTTCTGGCTGTGAAATATATGCTGGATCCGGATGGATATCATCTGCCTTAAAAATATTCTCTTTCTAGTTTCATTTGTGTAAGTACCAAATATCAGAGATGTAATAAATGTTTTTTTTTTACTTTTTTCTTGGTATTTTTTATATTTTAGGGTTTTTTCATTTTGTTTTAACGTTTTAAAAATGTTTTAAAGACATTGAAAAAAAGTTATCAAAAACTTTGAGAAATTGAGAGGCACTTTTAAAACCACAATTAATAGGCCATAGTGGTGGCAGTTTACTTAATTAGTTTGGTGATACTTGGTCTTATGACTACACGGTTGAATTGAAATTGAATGAGTTTTGTCTTTTTAGGTACAGCCATTCTATACTTACGGCATTAAGCATTATGTAAAAGATTGGACAAATTGAAGCTAACGTTATTTTTTAATTTAACGTCGTAAAGCGTTTAAAAAATTTTTTTTTGGAACGTTTTTACATCTGTGCCGAGTTTATGCTCATTTTTACCTATAGCACAATTTTACACCTTGAGTGACATAAAATACAGTAAGTTTTGCACTTAAAAAGACGGAAAATACTCAACAAATGAAATAACTACAAATTTTTAATTTAGAAACTCAAACTTCGCTCTACAGAATTATGCAGCCACTATATACATGAACAATGCAGTTCTTACAGCTTGAAATGCCAAAAGGCTTGAGCAAATTTCGTGGTTAACTGGGTATGTAGGCCCCTGCCGATAGACCTGGTATACCTATCGTTTCTTTTGCCTGGGGCAAAACCTACCTAATGTTACACTCTCCTTTCTGGGTTCAGGTGGCAAAATATTAAAAACATCAATAATAATTATGCCCTGTACGACTGCAAGGCCGCCAACCCTTTCTTACGCTAGTAAAATGGCAAGCGTGCACCATGGTTAGGCTAATCGGGCACTGTATAGTGTATATACATGTAGCTACCTGGACCTGCAGACGCAGGCTGTGATGACGATGACCAGAATGACTGAGACGATGTAGAAAACAGCGCAACCGACGATCACTCCGATCAACGTGGTCTGATCTGTGAGCAACGCGTCCAATAATCATAATCATCACTCTACGTCGTATTTCAAAAAGCAGTCAGAATTATTTTTGTCATAACTATGTCAAATTGTTGCCAATTTTGATAAATTTTTTTCACGAAGATAAACAAGACAATAGATTATTATGTAAGATGCGCTCATTTTTTTATTTTACCTAATTTATATCAACGCACTACCGTGTGAAACACAGATGCTTCAGTTTTGCATAACGCTAGAGCTGTTGTCTCCCGTAAACGTTTTAACGACTTAATGAAGCACACAGTAAGTGAAATGTACATCATTTGGCAGAATTGCAAGTTTGTATAACAACTCGCTTGCAAATTATCAGAGTTTATGCCCAATGTGTGCCCAGCATACAGGGACACATTGGCTTAGATGCAACGCCAATGGCTGATAGCAGAATCAAAGGTTGACTGATCAAACTGCATTCACACATCGATTAGACATTATTTTAAGCTCATCAGTCAGCTATTTTGTTGTTCGCTATTTTTGCCTTTAAATGTTTAATACCACAAAATTAATAAATCACGTGGCGCCCTCTATTAATGCTGCAAAGGTGAACAATCGAATACAAATAATCATCGTGATATGTAACAATTTGGCGCATTTGTGTTTCACATGGTAGTTGTTGACATAAATTACGTGAGGTCACATAATTCTATCGTCTTGGCCATCCTTATGCCTAAAAATTATCAAATTTGGTGACAAATTAACAAAGTTATAAAAAAACATTTTTGACTTTTTTTGAAATACGGTGTTAATCTATATCTATTTTTCAACAAAAACTTTAGCCGACAATTTCCCGACAGCCAAAAAATGCCGGCTACTGTCGAAACATTTGCATCAAAAAATGCCAAAAGCGGGCTTAAAACGTTTTTGGGGAAAACTTCGCAACAATTAAATTAAACTTTGGAAGTTCAGAATTCCCTCTGTTGAAAATTAGCAACTGTCTGTCGGAATTCTGTCAGGAATTCGCAGTGTCTTTCGGAGTATTGCAATTTCCTGTCCTGCCTAGTTTTTAACGACTTTGCTAGCAGGGCGCTATTGCCTCTCACAATGTCATTAAATTTTAGCCTATAGAGAGATTTTCTACTTATCTGATAATGTTTTTTTAAATGCGAAATTTGGGATAAAAATCCCCCATTTTCCTGGAATTTTAGCAGCAACTAAAATTATTGAACATTTTTAGCACCCGTTATCTCAAAATTCGTAAACTTGCATGATGTTTTGTTGCAGAATTACGTAACTTCCTGCCTGTTTTGTCCTTTACTTACTTAACCTCCGACGACGCAAATTATAATTTTCGTCTGTATCTTCATGTCGCTTTACTAGTTCTATTACTACTATTATTATACGATCGTCCTAAGAAGCCGCATTACAGATCGTGCCCGTCCGTCTTTTCGTCCGTCTGTTTGTCCGTATATTTGGCAAGAGTGACTAAAATGCGTAGAAAAACCAAAATCAGTACACACACAGTAACATAAACAAGAAAAAGCGGAAATTTTGATTTTAATAAATACATATTAGGGACTCGGAAAAACCATCAAAATCGTTGTCGCCAAATATCATATTTGAAGTCTATAGGCCTAATGCACCAAATTTGATTTCGGCTGGGACTCTGCCCCAGACCCTGCCGGGGAACCTCACAGCACTCCTCATACCGTCTAGCTAGAATTTAGGGGTCCTACTTTAGCGGGGAGAGAAGTGATCAAAAGCGGCGAGGGGAAGAAAAGGAAAAGTGTGTGTAACCAGTAATACAAAATAAATCAATTGAAAAATTGTTTGAAACGGAAACTGCAGCCGGAAACACATAGTTAACCTTAGTTATTAGGATAGTAAGCGTTATATGGCTTTTACCTGTGCTTACTCAGGCCACCAGTAATTCTGGTGGCCTCGGTGAATTCGGTGAAAGAAAAAAGAAGTGGGGAAAAGAAGGGGACATAGATTCGAGCCCGCAATTCGCATTTCTGGCAACGACAGTGTAGTACTAACGTTTTCCTAGGCAAAAGTAACCGGCGTGCCACGCAGTGTCAGTTCGAAAGTTAGATGTCACAATTCTAGGCGGACGGCCGGTGACATTATTTTGCTCTCGCGACAACTGCGCGCGGTGACCATTGCTTGCACAGACAATTGCGCGCGCAGACAGTAATTTTGCTCGCCCGATAATAATTGCTCGCGCGTCAATAGCGCGGTCAATAGCGCTCTAAATGTAATGTAGTAAGTTTATAAAATGTACGTATCGCATATATAACAGCACGATCTAGTGTACAAGCTATTAACTGTTAAAAGCCAGAGCCAGAAACGTTATGATTGCGAACGAATAATCGACTGACTGCGAAAAATGACAGTCGCGTAGTTGCAATGTTAGATTAGTTAATGCTAATCGTTGCGTCAGTTATCTCGGCCGACACATTACACGTGAAACACCATGTAAAAACTAGATGACAGAATTTAATTTCTGCTATATCTATCCAGAAGATTGTGTTTCTATTAAGCGCAGGACAAGTGTGCCATCGCACGAAGATATAGCAGAGCGAGTGTCTGTGACAACTACAAAAATCAATAAACATTCCAGTTCACAGGCCAAAAATCAATCGAAAACAGTTCAACTTTCAGTACAAAGATATATTACGTAGCCTACGCCATTGAACAGACACTTATAAACTTCTAATGGTCATTTCTGCTGTTCACTGACGCGCGAGCAATTGACGCGCGATCATTTTTTTCCGCGGAGTTGTCTACGCCAGCAATAGTCGCCGCGCGCAGTTGTCGCGCGAGCAACTGTCCGTACACCAGCATAATGTGTCGGCACTGTGCCTAAATATTTTCCAGCTATTAAAAATATTCATGTCTACTATGCTATTAATACTATGTGTTATATCGGGATGATGTAACTTGGGTGTTGCGAAGATGCAGCGTCAGTTAATTCAAGGGGCTCACTCACGCCTACTGTTAAATAATAAGTCCATTTGTCCAAACCCAACTATAGCCGACGCTTCGTGCGACTATAATACCCCGTTTGCACAATCAAGCGATCATCAAGCAAACATCGAGCAAACATTGAACACTTAGAGCACACGTCGTGCACGTGTATTTTAAATGCAATTGCTGGATGTTTGCTCGATGATTGTTCGATGTTTGCTTGATCGTGTAAACGGGGTACAATACATACAGGCAACAGGCATATGCAGTGGTTGCAGTTTCCGCTGACTTCTAGGCAAAGGGGCCTAATCCCCCGTCGGGCTCAAGTGCCCCCTCCCTTCCTCTTCGGGCTTCTTTCCCTTTTTAGAAGGGGATTTTAGTTAATGGTGTAAACCTCCCCCTATTTTTACTGGGTGTTATCTGCGCCAACCAGGTATAGGAATAGAAGGCCCTAGCAGTTTCTTTTGCTCTCTGTTAACATTTTTTATTGTTCCATATTACACAAATTCAACGCCCAGTCAGGCTACTGATATTTTGTAAAGGCGAAAAATAAACTATTTACGTCATTACTTTTACTTATATTTCTGGACAAAATAGGCTAACGACTGATTAGTTACCGTCGAAAAAACAAGTTTCGCTTTCGTCGTCGCCGCCGCCATCTGCGCACAATGGAAAATACGCGAACATCCACAGCAACAAATAAAAATAAATTCACTAATACTGAAATAGACTTATTTTATATTTACAGTAGGATTAGGCCTACATTTCGCAAAAATTCTATATGCATACAGGCCTTGTATATAGCGTACACAATGCAGTGCACTGTGGCCGGATTAACACGATTAGTCCTGTAACGTAATATCATGCTATCAGTAGGCCCAATGTACGCGTTAAATAATTTATTTTCTGTGATCCGGACGTAGGCTACCGTAGGTAGGCTAATTCTGGCGTTATAAGCCCTAATGGTGATCAGAGCAAAAAATTCAACAGCTTACAAAGCTATGTGAGGGCGATATGAGTCAAAACTCGAAAACAGCAAAAATGGTTTTGGGGCGATATTATTAGTAGGGCCTATTTCTTTATAGGCATATGGCTAGCTCTAAATGACGAACAAAATATATTTAGATTGTGACCAATCTAATGTACTACTCGCGCATTATTTTTGGTATTTTTAAGTGTTTTTTTCGTTTCCTTTAACTTGTATTAGAGAACCGGCGTCAATTTGAGACGGGTCTAATATTATACTAATAGTAACTAACATCGAGGTCGTTATTGGAAATTGTCGCCTCGTCTATCTGGCACCGTTATCAAAATATGACGCCTCAAACATAATGGGGTCGCAACCTTGATCTTTTGGAGTCACGTGACGTCATCGATCAAGTGACCATTCGACTCGCGATGGTCGACTTCCTATGGGTGGTCTATAGCGACCATGCGTCTATCTAGCACCGTTATGGAGATATGGCCGTTAAAGTTCTTTCAGGATCTGATAATTTTTTTCTTCGCCAGGTCAGGAACGTAGCGCGCGAGGAGTAAAATATGGGAAAATAATGAATCTGGTCTTACCTGACGGGGGTGGACCATCCCGACCATTCCGGCACGAGTCTGGGATATCTCTCCGCGGCTCGACTGCAACACGTTACGACAAGACAAACCGCACACAATCTACTGTATACTGGACGAGCTGACAATAGCAGCGCGTTAGGCATAGGCATAACTTAAATAGTGAATTTCACGACGCGACATAAGACCAAAAACGCGTAAGAGCGACAGAACTGGATTCAACTGAAATGCTCAGTGCAGTCGGTGCAACGCAACTAAAAATAATCAAGTAAACTGCACTGACATAATTTCAGTTGAGTTTATTTCTGTCGCTTAGTAACTTACATGGCTTCAGCAAACAAACAGATATGTCGGCACCAAATGCAGACATTATATACAGCCTATCGGGCGTCTTAGGTCTTGACGGTGAATTAGGCCACTGAGCAATGTTTTGGTCTAGTTTGCAGTCGACGTCTGAGCCGCTAGGAGCGTGAGCCACAACCCTTAACAGAGTGTTTACACGATCCAGCAAACGTCCAACATTACATTTGCTGGAAGTTTGCTGGACGTTTGCTGGATCGTGTAAACACCCCATAAGACATCGTGAACAGGTAGCTCTGACGTGCGTCCTTGTCGTGAGGTATTTGACCCAACTTCGCATTTAATTTATCCAAAAGGAAACACGTTTTCTTACTGTTTTAAGAAAATTCTACAAAAATCCGGGTGAGAAGAGTTTATTTTACCGCTGCGTTTTCTGCAGCGGAAAAAAATCACCAGTCTACAATAATTGTTGACTCTATTTGTACGTATTAGAACAAAGTGTTAAAATGGGGAAAAAATCATCAAGTTATTGATTTAGTCCACTAATTTCCCAGCGATTCGCCGCTATTTTTATATCTACTGTCTATCGAATAACCTCTAAATAGAATAATTATTACACGAGTACGAACCTCTTTGGCAGACGAAAAGCTCTTTATCATTACAATCGCGATTGGCCCATCCCCTCTGGCTGACGTATGAAAGACACAAACAGTCCTTTGAGATGTTGTGAGGTTGTGAGGACAGAAACCTCGTGTAGTTCACCGGCGTCGTAGAGTCGTCTGAAATTACAAAATATTGCACCATTGTTATGCGAATTGGCTGCATGCAGCTGCATGATTTGGCTGGAGGCTCGACTCGCAAATCGTCTCTTCACTTGGGGGTCAGAGACCATCTTCGAACTCATTGGACCCACGAAGAGTATCTGCCAAACGGCATCCAAATGCCTGAAATTCTTTAAGCCAGGTGCACAAATGTGACAAACAGACGACAGACAGACAGACCGCGCTACGGAGAAATGTGTACTAATGGGTAGAATTGTTTTGTCTGTAAAAAAAACGATTGCATCTGAAAACCAAGATAATGTTCATATGAACACGGAGTCTGTCCAATGCATTTCGACAGTTTACAGTATATGTCAGTATAATATGATATGATATGATATGGTATAAATATGGTATATATGGTATATTATAATATAATATGGTATGATATTATATTTTTATAGACTGCTTTTGTTTAAAACTGTCATAAATATGTCTTAAGATAAACATATTTTAATTTTTATGTGAAAATAAATAAAAAGTTAATTTAAAATAAACTTTTTTGCATACATGCCTGCATCATAGTAATGTCAGTGATTGTTGAAAATTTATGTTTTACATGGTAGTGTAGCGACGCAGCTAAAGTGTAGTGAGATATTAAGTAATTAGTTTATTGCTAACTGTGAAAAAATGTACCGGTAAAAAAATTGAAAGTTGGTTAACATTTGACGAAGATATGGACAATGACGTAGTGGGAGGTTTTTTAGATATCTTTATTTCGCCTCAAGGGCAGCCACAAACACAACTAAAATTGTAACAAGACAGGCACACACACAAAGAGGACACATGCATTGTAGAAAGCTTACTGGCTCCAATCCACATAAAGGCGTCTCGTTGCAGTCCAACCAGGTATTTGTCGTCCTTGCTCAGAGTCAAGTTGATCGCATGCTCATCAGCCAGGTCTCCACCTTCCAGCAAGCACTTGTTGCGAGCCTCATACCAGAGCGCCTCGACACGCGAGTTGCGGCGTGGAAATAACACATAACAGGTCTTAGAATCGGTCGCGTCAAAATACCCCTCCGAACCGACGTATCGGACACATGCCGAGCCTGCATTTCGACAAAAGCAGAAATAACAATCAGCATAAGATAAATATTGATACAATGCAATACAATATTCGTTTAATTCAAGCGTAGACAGACCGCTTAACGCAGGTTACAATAAATTGCGCTAGTGTTAACTGTTAACACTAGCGCAATTTATTGTAACCTGCGTTAAGCGGTCTGTCTACGCTTGAATTAAACGAATATTGTATTGTATTGTATCAAAAGACAGGAGTACAGTACAGCAGATCCTAGCCCTGAGACTGATAGCAGAGAAAGCACGACGAAAGAGTAAAAAGATCTTCAACTGCTTCGTCGACTTCAAGAAGGCATTTGACAGCATAGATCAG
>Ga0209367_1013621_pt1 | contig 10437 bp, 5 predicted proteins | sample WorMetLIZISLAND2_FD_187412 | JGI IMG/M metagenome (GOLD analysis project Ga0209367, IMG submission 187412) | Marine gutless worms symbiont microbial communities from Max Planck institute for Marine Microbiology, Germany - Olavius geniculatus... ...
AACAGCAAATATAAATGTACAAAACATCAGTTTATACACTTGTTAACGGCAACATTTAAGGACTTGCACATCGAAAACAGCAAAAATTACAAAAGGTGATATTATTCAGCAGCACATTGACACACATGATGTGCAAGTCCTGAAATGTTGCTGTTAACAAGTGTATAAACTGATGTTTTGTACATTTTTATGGTTAAACGGTACGTCGTAGGGGGTGGGCGAGGCGATGGTGACTTTCTATAGCTGTTAGGCCGTGATAGCAAGAACAGCATGCTCCATAGTTGAATTAGTTATTTAGTTTTAAATTATGATTTCACTTTCACTATAAGTTTAGCAATATTTTTCCTGTTGCAAACCGTCATTTCGATTGTATGTTTGCCTAAAAATATATGGAAATGCATTGTAAACTATGCTTTTTAACAAGTAATTGTTAACGAGTATTACGGTCAGCTAACCCATACGACAGTTGGCCTTTTAGTTTTGTCTTGATGTAGGTTTACTTGTCGTACATGTTTTATTTGTGTTATTAATTTTATTATTATTTACAAATCATTATTGCATTTTTTGTTTTGCATGTTGTTAGCGCAACTTGACTGAGACTCAGAAGGATGCAATCATAAAAGACTTTAACTCACTCAACTTGACGATGTACATAGGAGAAATTGTAAGTTTTCTGTTTTATTTTGTACGGATATTTTTTTTTATCAAATATCAATGGTACAATTTGAGGACTTATACGTCAAAAGTTGTCACATACATCATTGGACATAAAACCTACAGCATAGCATTTTGTCAGCATCACAAATTGTTGAGCTGTCAGGTCACCAATAGTGAAATGGTAAGAAATATTCTTAATCTCTCCCAAAGAGAGGGTCCAGGAATCTTTTGCTGGTGTGAAAAATATGGACAGTGCAGCCCAGAATCATTTACACTGCATCTGGGGCGGGGCTGTCAAATCTGGGCACTTGGCCGCTTTTGATTTGAGTTGAATTTATGCTTCAGTGATTTTCGTGGGCAGTACGGCATCTGTGGTCACTTCAGGATTCATTGGCAGATGGTCTTAAAAAGCCTTCTTTTTATACTGTAATTACATACAGTAACTTAACCTTAACATGCTGTTGGCAAAAAGATGTGAACACAAGTCCAGTAGCTTATTTTCAAATACTTTCATGACGCTTCTAGTGTTCTTTATACCACTGGCAGAGCTTTGTAGCCTATACAGCACTTTCCAGGCCTGCATCATCATGGAGTTGTTAACAATGTCAATATGTTTGTATGTATGGTTACGTGCCATATACAGTACGTGTCTACTGATGTCATTGTGGAGTGTGTTATGTGTATATGATATATACCGGTACAGAGTGGTGCATTAAAAGTGAAACATACATTTTTTTCGTAGATCAAGCAGAGAGTTTTGAAAGCAGTGGTTTATTATAGTCAAGACAGGTGGTCATGTTGGACACTGTGTTCAAATGTTCAGCACGACTGCTTTTTACTGCAGTGATAGTTTCCGAAACTGTCAGATTGCCATGTTAAGTATGTAATATGTTCAGGTTTTTAATGAACCCCATACTGTGTACTTCCAGCTGCTGTCACAGTGAAATGTATAATTTGTTCATTTTAGGCTGATGCTATAGTAGAAGCAAAGCTGAAGATGTCCGATATCAACTGTGCCATGGTGCTTTGTTCTCTCATACATCAACGTTATGCCGATTTTTCTGGCCTTTTGCTTGAAAGCTGGCACAAAGTCTTACTCACGAAGAAGGATGACAAGGTTTGTCCTGTGTGTGTATTTGTGTTACAAATTTACTAACTACTAAGCCACTTAGAAATTTCTAGATATATAGCAGATTGTAAGTTATTATATTGTACTATGATATGATAAGTTTCATTACAAAAGTGTTTTTTAATTATATGTAGCTTTTTTATGTTATTGTATATATTGTCTTGCATTTATATGTGTGTTCATTATCTGTTAGTTAGACTGTTTTGCCATTTTCCATGTAATACTTTTGTGATTGTCACTTGTGAATTAAAGCCAACTTATTTATTTATTAAAATATTTAGTCACTAGTCAGTTGAGCTTTATTTGGACATCAAGGTTACAGTGCAAACATAACATAAAATAATTTAAAGTTGTGCATGCCATTGTAATCCTAGCTAGAGACATTTAAAAACATTTCTGCTTAATGCCGCCTGAATGACTGTCATCCAGCGCCTACTGGTGCTATATAAATATGTTTATCATTATCATTATCATTGATAGTTCAGATGGGAGTTTGTAATTATAAAGACTCGGCTTCTGTGCATTATTTATCTTATTTCCATAGCCTCACCAGTGTTATCATGCATTATTATTATTGAGGTCATGGTGTTGGTTTAGGTGCCGAATGCAAGTAAGTTGCGTGTGGACCTACGTCTGTTTGCCGATCTCATAGCTGCCGGAGTGTTCACAGAGAAAGAGGGACTTCCAGTGCTGGCCAATCAGCTGACGCTGCTCATGACCAGTGACCGCGAAGAACACAACAATCTGTCAATTGTGCTGTGTTTTTGTCGACATTGCGGTGACGACTATGCTGGCCTTGTGCCGCGCAAGTTCAGGTCAATTGTTCTTAATAAAATTGTGCTCTGCTTATGATATGTTGCTTTTTAGAGTTTAGGCGTGTTTAGGTTTCACCAATTCTTGTGTTAACTTGATCGGCCATTTGTATTGCAGGCAATTGGCAGAGAAGCATGAGATGGAAATTCCACGATCCCAGGTAGTTTTGACTTTTGAGTATTTGAGTTCGACTCATGCATAAACCATAGTTTTTGCTACATTTTTCTGTGGCTGTTTAGTTGTTGCAAGTTGACTACCAGTTATGGATCTGTGTTTTTTTGATTAAAAGTAGTTGTTAGTTTAGGTTATCTGTTTCCAGTGACACCTGACAACTTTCCTTGTTAGTTAAGCTGTAGTTTTCTTACTATTTTTATTCACTAAATAGTCACAGATTGCGACGAGCTGAAAAGAGAAAAATCAGACTGATGCTATTTAACACCTTATTGTCTGGTGGACAATTAAATGCAAGAGTGATTGAGTTTTGATACATGTACATGGTTAATTTGTGCTTACTTGTATGGTTGTTGACTATATGTAAACCATAGTTTTTGCTAAATTTCTTGTGGCTTTTTAGTTATTGCGAGTTGACCGTCAGAAGGCTTGTCGCAATCTGCTGAAGGATTATTACACGTCTCTATGTAAACATCTGCTTACTGACTGCAAAGAGCTCCTTGGCATAGAGAAACAAAACAGACGAATTCTGCAGGTTTGTTGTCTTTGTTTTTTTTGGTGGTATTTTCAGTGTCAGTTTTTCGATTTATGTGCATGTTAAGATGTGTTCATGCATTATCTAAATAATGTTAGCATGATTGAATACTGGCGCTTCTAATGTTACATCTTTCCATCGGATTGTTATCATTATTTCTCATTGTTGTGTTCAGTTTAAGTGCAGTAATGAAATGTGCAAATTACTTGCGGTTGAATAAATATGGACTTTAGTATTTTTACTGCTATATTGTGAAGCCTGGCTTTAGTATTGACAAGAAGGCACATGGTCAACTAACAGCAAACTTATTGTTGATGATTCACTGCTGTAAATGTAATGTCATTTGTAAAACAGTAATAAAATTTTATCAGTGAAGAGAGAGCAGAACTGTAGTAACTGACAGAATTTCTATTCATGTGCAACTGTGCAGGTCACCATTTTGCATTTGTTTGGCTGTATGGGAAAGGCAGACTATGCTAAAGTACTGTACAGAAATTGTGGTAAATGATATTTAGAACAGTTGCTCGTGTGTCTGTCTGTGGTAAGACGAAGGGAGAGTTGAGCAGTGAACGCAAGGAGAAATGTGAGACGATGCAGAATAATTTCCACAAACTGCTTCAGACCACACAGACGCTGGCCGTGAGTTTTTTCTTCTAGACATTTGTTCCATGTACTTTGAAGAGCAGTCAGCTAACGTAGTACATACATGCAAGTCTTTAGACGGCCTTAGTCTGCCACATCCATTGAATGACTATCAACTCATCATGGGTGTAGGATGTCGACATCTCGGGTCATCGGACGTTTAGGCTACATATCTACAGCTAGACCACAGCTGTGGAATACGTCTGTTAGTAGAATCTAAGAGTTAATTTAAGTTAAGAGTGACTTGTCAGTAGAGTTTGACTATGAAACAAAAGTTTGAACAGTTTAAATGGCTACTTAAGACGTATTTGTTTGATCGCAACTGCAGCATACTATGACTTCTTTCTCTGACTAAACCAGTTATAAGTCCACTATTTATTTGCTTACTTACTTGTAGTTAAATCTAGAGAACGTGTTTAACATGTTGTGTTTGTACAATGATGCTACAGGACCTGTTGGATGAAGACGTGCCCAGCTTGCCTGAAGAAGGTACGTATTGGTTGTAGCTGGTCATTGGCTGTTTATGATATTTGCAGTACTTCGATACACATCCTGATAATTTGTTTGAGAGCTGTGACTGGAGTCTGTCATATTATAAAGTGTATATCACAGCCAAAGTGTCAATCTGTTGATTGACTCTATTTTTCACATTGACTGATAACCATTGTAAATGGTAATGTAAGTGATAATTAGGGCTGCGAAAATTAATGATTAATTAATCGATTAATTGTTAAAAAAATTGTTCGATTAATTTTTTTTTAATCGATTAAAATTCGATTAAATTTTGGACATGTGAACATCACTAATTTGCACATTTCTGCTCTTTTGCCCTAAAATGTGACATCACTTGTTTGTCTGCGTGATTGGCCGAAAGCCTGAAATGCGTGTTAACTGACTGCATAGTATACGAGTAGGCCTATACGTTTCCAACTTTTATGAACGGTAACAAGTACACTTGCGTTTTGCAGTTTTCATGGTTTTTTTGCATTAACTACAAAATTGAAAAATTGTTTGAAATTAATCGATTAATCGCGATTAATTTTTGGTGATTAATCGATTAAAAAAATTTTAATCAGTACCAGCCCTAGTGATAATAAAACATTTATGCCTGTTTATCTCACACGTTGCTTACCTAAGGTGGCCCTTAGTGATTTCCATCAAGGCTGAGTTTTGAGAACTTTGCATGTTTGTTTCCTAGTCTTTAGTCTTGACAACTATTGCTGTCATGCAATCATCAGACTGAGAATACTTTTTGAATTATAGGTTTCCGAAGTTTTGCATTTAGTTAATCTTGCAGAGTCAAACAGTTAACGAATATATTTGATTGGTAGCTATAAACTTTCATGTTGTTAAGCTCTGATTATATTAATTTCTGACATTGTTAAACATTGACTGCATTATGTTAGAAACCATGCTATATTATTCTGTTTATACGATGCAGAGTCAAAGACTGAACTGGATGGTCTTGGTATTGATTCATTGGCAGTGTTGAAGGGAACATCAGAGGTTTGTATCATACTGTTATTGTAATAAATTATTAGTTATCATTAGCTTATTAGCCTTGATTTTGCCAAGTTTTTATTTTTTCTTATTAGTGCATGAATGGCCTTTTTTGTGCTGATGTGCTGTTATAAACTACTCACTCACTCTGTAGTTTAATATTATCATTGCACTTTGCAGCCTCATAAATTTGCATTACAACTTATAATGTTATCTCATTTCTTCTAAAGTTGGGTATCTCATGTAGTGTCGAGTGTTTGTGTTTGTGTGTTTTACTTCTCTTATGCTCATGGCACACAATCAATAGACTCGTGTGTTTGACGTAGTAGTTTCTTTCACAGTTTTTTTTTGTACGCGTTTTTGCAGAATTGCGAATCAGACTGGTCTGATTGACTGGTCGGCTGCACTTTATTACCTCCGCCAAGGAGGTTATGTTTTTGCCAGACTTTGTTTGTTTGTCTGTCTGTCTGTCTGTCTGTGTGTCAGCAAGATAACTCGAAAACATATGGAGAAACTTTATGAAATTTTCTGGGTATGTCGGGAATGGCAAAAACTACCAGTGATTCAATTTTGGGGGTGATCCGGAAGGAATCCTGGATTCTGGATCACTTTGAAATTTTTGTTAACATTGCTTTCAATGGGGCATAAGGGAAACCGTGCCAAACCGAATATGGTGCTGCCACCTGGTGAACTTCATAGCCTTGGCGGAGGTCTGCGAACTCTGACTGCTTTCTAGTTCTGAAACTTTTTTGCACCAAACTTAGATGCAAGAATCTTGTGTCTGTATTTTGCAGTGCAGATTTCTTTTATGTGTGACGTCAGCATTAGTGTCTCTCCTGTTGTCTGATATGTTCAAAGTTTAGCAGTGTGTCATTATGGTTTTGTGTAGTTCCCGGCTGAGGGAGATCTGAGTCTGTATGATGATGAGGAAACTCGCCAGTTCTATGAGAATCTTCCTGACCTCAAAGCTATTATTCCTGGTGTATGTACATTGCCTTTTTAATGGACATCTAATTACTTAAAGTATAATTAATACATAGCACGGCATTATTGAATAGGGATGCCGATTTATAGCGGAGAATTTTCTTACAGTATACGGAACATTTTGAGGCAAAATATGCGGGAAAATATGCAAAATTTAGCAAACTATGCAGCTCATATATGTGGTATATATGTAAAAAAACTTACCAGTTTACAGCTGTATGTAAGGATAATGTGATGATATCAGTTCTCTAAAACAGCAAAAGTCATTTGGGTAACCTTAGATGGGGCTATGCATATGGCGTCCTTACAAGCTGACTTAAGTTGGTAATCACGTCTAAAGCCTTTTTCATTTGATGTTATTTGTCGTATTATTGCTGAAAACCCCCCTATAGGCGCAAAAATCTCTCACTCAAACCGAGTTGTAGCCAATTTTGTCCCAAATTTCGTTGCCATGGCAACAGTGGTCGGTTGGGGAAAAATGCAATTGGCAGCATTCGATGGCCCATCCCAAAAACCCTTCTATAGGTGCAAAAATCTCGCAAAAATCTCTTACACAAGCAGAGTTATAGCCAATTTTGTCCCAAATTTCATTGCCATGGCAATGGGGGTCAACTGGGGGTAAATATAAATGTCACTGTTAATTAGGCCGACCCCAAAAACCATATCCTAGAAGCAAAAATTACGACTCTGATCTTGCACACAATGGAAGTTATGACAGTTTAAAGAATTTTTAAATTTTCCCCATAGGCGCCATTGTAATTTTTTCGAATTTTTCGAATAATTAAGTCAAAAATTAAATTTTTATTTTGTAACATTAAAAAGGAACTTCCTTGCGCAGAACCGCGTCATATGACGTATTAAGCGTAAAAATCGGTCTAATGGACTTGCCTGTAGGCAAAACCAAAAAACCAAAAAAGTAGTAAATTTTGAACAGGTGGGGTGTATATTTCACCTATATGGGGAGCAAAAACCCCTGGGTGGATTGAGCCCAAATTTTTTTGGTGGTAGGGGTCTATGATGTAATTACGCCATTCAAATTTGGTGACGATCGGTTCAGGGGTTTTTGGTTGGCTGAGGGTCAAAGTTTGCATTTTCCCATAGACTTCGAAGGTCGTCCTTACAACACTCATGCTGTCGTGTGAGGTGTGATGTATGCCGCATATATGCGGGATATTTTTCCGCATATTTCTGGCATCTCGTGCTGGGCCTTGCTGTTATTCCAACTTCATCATCAAAGTTAACACTAATAGGCCTGTTCTGCAATGTTTTGACATTGTGACTTCAATTTCTTCAATATCTAATTGTTAATTCCGGTAATCATCTGTTGCCATTATGGTGCACAGAATCAACACAAACAAATAATTAAACAAATTTGGGACAAAATGCTAAAAAATGCGACTGTATATGCAGAAATATGTGGAATATGTGCAAATTTTTACACATGCAGCATAATTTTCGCATATGCAATTCTGAAAATGCCATTATATGCGGAAAAATATGTGATATGTGGGTTTTGGCAAATTATGCGATGTCATTAGTACACTGTCATTTATGCTTGATGAGGGTAGTCATGTTGAATCAATCAACCAGTCGGTCAAAATCAGTTTATGTAGCAACGTATGTTGTTAAGAAATCCGAGGAGCATAACGTTGTTTAGAGTGCCGTGAAGTGTTACGGAATAATTTTGCAGTAAGTTGTGTAAATATTTTGTACGGATATAATATGGAGATATCGATCAGTTATCAGTTTTCACCGGCTGTGAGTGTAGATACTGTACAAAGACAGCGAACATGACACTGCAGTCACAGAGCCAGACGCCACGCCAAACAACGACGATGGAGGTCTATTGATTTTTTTTACTACTCATTTAGTTATTCAGCATTTAAACATTTTGAAATATTTCTTATGAGTGCTGGTGCATGTAATGCATGGAGGTAACATTGTTGGCTCAGTCACTAATGGTTTTCAGTTAGTTTCTCAAGCACGTGCTAGAAGGTCATATCGTTTCAACCGTCGACTGTTTATCCACCTCACTTTGACTGCCTTCTGTCCTCCAATAGACAGCATTATGAGGTTGATGTTCAAATGTCTGGAAGATAATGGGGAAGATTATCAGAACTGCCACTAGTCTTACACATGCACAATTATAATGGCAAGTTCTTACAATGTTAGGTTTAGGTTATTTCTGTGTTTTATGTTTCATATTGGGGTTTTCTGTAAAGGTTAAACTTTGTGTTGCATTGTTGTAAAGGTTTAACTTGCCATTCCATTATTATGTGTATGTATGTGCAATTGTGCATTGCCTGAAAAGGCCGTCCCCGAAAAGATCTATACTGTGTAGGGTGGGATGTTAAACTTTGCACACTCACTCATTCACTTTAACTGCTGAATGGTCTAACGTTGAAGTAGCTGTTCTTTTGCACAGTTTTTGTTGTTTAGTTGATTGATTGGTACTGGCTTCACCGCTGGGACGTAAACAGGCTCACCGCGTGATACACTGGCCTTGTATCCGTGGTCTCGCAGTGTAAAATCTGGTGTCTGGCTGAGGGCCTTAGGAAATGGAGATCAGCGCCGCCCTATGGGCCGTAAGGCTTGGGAAGGACTTTACGTTTTTTTAGTTGATTGATTGAAGGCAGCTTGCTGTAGTGACATTGATTTGCTTAACAAAGTTGTTGTATGCCGAGCTCAGTTGCTACTTGGATGGTTGCTTGTCTATATAATCAACCAACCACCCAGGTCAACTCAGCCTTTTGCCGTTATACAGTGGGTAGACTAAGTAGGGTTGGGAGCATTCACGTGCGTTTGGTGGAAGATAATACTGTGTGATTGTATATGACAGGTGATGCTTCGTAGCTCAGAGATGGTTTCCATGATAAAGAATTGACATGGATTTTTGATAGAACAGTAATTCTGTGCTAGTAATATTTTCTGTAGTAGTTGTTATAGTAAAGTATTTGTGTGGAGTAGAATTGGATGAAGATGACATGGCACTGATGGTCGAGGAAACTGGTAGTGATGAGCTGAAGAACACGGCGGATTCTGCTACTGATGCTGCTGATGCTGCTGCTAAGAAGGACGTCAAGAAGGAAGAAGAACCTTTGCCTGACTATGATGCAGTTGTAGCTCCAGCTGATGTTGAAGGTTGCTGATGGTTAATCTGTTAAATCCACTCGTTGTTAACTCTCACTCTCACCTTGCTTAACTTTAGCTCTGGCGTGATTCTAATTTAGTCATATGCTGTCAGTATTGAAGGTATGACATCAGTTTGATCAATAGTTTAAAGGTCTGATAGTCAAGAAGTTTTAAGGTTCTTTTGTACACACTTCCACAGACATTGACTCAATCTCCACATTTTGTCTGAGCTAGGGTTAGGGTAATGGTTAGAGTTAGCGAAAATGCATGTTGCAATTGTCATTCTTCAGACTATCGAACAATTGGACTATCAAAACTTGGGATTATTTACACCCAGCCATTTGATCCAATACAATCAGTGGGTAGACAAACACAGCAGCAGGTAGTGATGTTTTTAATACTTTGTGAAATTCAGCTAAATTCGATAACGTTGTTGGCCACTTGAGTGTGTGAGTTTGTTTTTCGTACTTAATTAAAGTGGATTTTTCTACTGGCATATATAGCAGTTGATGCTCCGGTTACTGTTTTAAAAGTGCCTTTATGACAGTTGCAACGCGTTGTAACAGATGATGATACCGATGTTGGAAGTTCCATGAAAGTATTGCTTGAATCGTTCCTCAGCAACTTGCCAAACTGTGTCAGTCGCGAACTCATTGACAAAGTCAGTACTCGCACATTCATTACAGTTTATGGTGCAACAAAGAGATTTTCTTGTGTACATCTTGTGTACATTTTAGTTCGACATTTTAGAACGGCTGCTAGAATTTGCGCTAGAACACGACATGATGATCTGCAACACGAAGTTCCAACAAAAGGATTGCAGGAAGTGGACATGGCGATCGAATGACGGAAAAACAAGAAACATGATTGACAT
>Ga0209367_1013624_pt1 | contig 10436 bp, 9 predicted proteins | sample WorMetLIZISLAND2_FD_187412 | JGI IMG/M metagenome (GOLD analysis project Ga0209367, IMG submission 187412) | Marine gutless worms symbiont microbial communities from Max Planck institute for Marine Microbiology, Germany - Olavius geniculatus... ...
GCCACCGTCGCCAACGCCACACGCGCCTATGGCCGATGTGTATTAGGGTCCCGATGGGCCGAGTCCAAGTGATATGCAATTTTCGAAACTATAACTACTGAACTGGAAATGCTATAGGCTTTCGCGCGTCTCGTGAGCTTTGCTCAAATTTCTTGTTATATCTATGGATTAAACTGGCAGCGTGTCTGCCAGTTTTCCAATGCAAATAATTATAAATACCATATCGTCAGTTATTAACAGTAAGAAAGTAAGTAGGCAAGATGCACTAACGACTATACGTATTAGCCTACGTAATGTACGACAGCATTTCTTCAGCCTCGATGGTCTACTTAACTTAGTTTATCCGTCTACCTCTTTGCACTGTACAGGGCACGCAAGTGTTGGAAGCAAAACCAAAACGTTAAAATCAAGACTAAAGCCTTGTTCATAGCGACAAACTCAACTCAACTCAACTCAACTGGTTGAGTTGAGTTGAGCTTGTTGCTATGAACACGGCTTAAGTCCGAGACCGGTCTGGGAGACTTGTCTTCTTGTCTCAAACCCCAAGACTGAATTCTAACGGTCGATTTTTCGTTCTTTTGATTGATGAGTTAGTCAGCATATCATCCATCCGTTAACATTTGACTAAAAGTCTAATTAACGTGCTGAATTATTCAGCTGAAAAGATGACACGTGAGAGTATATAGAATCAGACAACAGGAAATACACAGACACGCGCGACTACTATTCGTCCAATTCATTTTCACTCGAAGTGAATTAGCCCATAAGTAAATACGTCAGTATATAGAACGTGACATAGGTAGGCTACTGACGAGTCCTTTGGGCGCGTTTCGTCTGAAGAAGGCTTTGCACGACTCGCACGATATGGCGTCGAAGTTGAAACCCAGAGCCTTGTCACCACACACTCCGCAGATCTTGTCCTCCTTGTTCTTGCGCCCACCACCGCGTACTGACACTACCGCGGACGCACCGCCGGATTGTGTCGATGAAGGCGACGACTCCATTGACCCCGTCCCGCCAGTGACGTCATGGGTGGGCGAGCAATAGTTAGATCCCCCACCGTGGGGGGTCCCAGCGCCGTACACTGAGAGCGAGTCGGTATCCAGCTTGATGTCCAGCATCTCAGAACCGTTTGAAGCACCTGCAGTGGCAGCGTTACCAACGAAATTTTCAGGAAGAACCGAGATTTTCAAACAAAAAAAAACATAAAATAAGATGGGTACAACAGGCGATGTTTCGACAAAAATCATCATTTCTTCATTCATAACTCAAAATGACGTCATAAAAGTAAATCAGTAACAGCTTATATTTTCACGGCCAAATTAAGCTTAACCTGACGTTTACCTTGTAGGCCTAAGCGAAAATATCCGCCCTAAGTAACAGCTGTAGCCTACTGAATATGGCATGACTACCAGGCCCAACAGGTTTCGTTTATGTTAATAATGCCAAACAGAATATCATTAAAACGGTTTTAAATGTCACAGAAACAACTGTTTGCATGAAGTGGTAATAAATTACAGCCAAAAATATGCCATCTTACCAAAAACCCAGATTACGGCACATTTGACCTAACAGTAACCCAAAACTCAAGCCACGCAATAAAAGCCCAGATCTAGTGGAAAAACGCCAAACGTAACAACGCTGACCTGGGGCGGCACCGGCGGGTATTGATGAGGATGTGGATGACTGTGGTCCGTGGTAGTCGTAGTAGTTACCAGCATCACCGCCGCCACCACCGCCCAGGTGTATACCTACAGTCACATAAAGTCAAGGTCACGCTCAAGGTCAAACTAAAAACGCTACAACGTTACGAGAATTATATAGCTAACCAAGCCAAGGTCACAGCTTCGTAGTTCGTACCAAGCTTTCGTTGGCTAGATTAAGTCTCCAATCTGTCCTCATTGTGGTAATAACATGGGGAGAAGACTGCGAAACATTTACTTCTTTTTTGTTCAAAATAGGAAGCAGAAAGGTGTCGGTATACTTCGGCGACTATACTGAAATGCAAATGTGTTCCAGTACAGCGACAGCGGATGGAATTCCTCATCTCTACTGTCTTCACGACTTCTGCCTACAGAACTACTCAGCTGCAGTTAAGCTTAGGCTAAGCATGTATAAATAATTGAAACGGACATTCGACGCGTCTCAAAAAACTTCCTACTTTGTCAGTGTTGTAAACTGTCCATTCCACAGAATGTGCAGTAATAGAATTATGAAAATCGATCAATATTTGACGAAGTCATACACTGACGAAGTGATGGAAAGTTTTTTTGCGACACGGTGTATAACATAGCGCATGATGTCACCGAAACCTCTAATGCACTGTGATATCGTTTGCCACAAAAAGCGTTACTAATCTTATCACCCGTCCACTGAGTCGACCAGTTAGCGTGATGATCAATAATATCAATAATATGGCACAATCGCAGAGCTGCAGCATAATTAGCCGTTGTCACTGACTGTTAGGCCTATTGCATTGTTTCACGCCGCGGCGTCCGGTGTGTGCTGTGTATGTAAATGGGTATTTCTCGTGAAATTGACGTTCTTTGGACTCTGCAATGTCCATTGCCATTTTACAGTCACAGTGATTGAAATTATATAAGAAAAAATATTCGTCATGTAGCATTTACATTGCTTTATCATCGCACGCGTCACGTTTTAAAGAAGAAATATTAAAGAGTGTAATTTTTTGCAAAGTTATGGCTGAAATGAGTGAAAAAGCAGTAGTCCCAGCTAGGCCCATCGTCATTCAACCGAGATAAACTATATACAGAAGTGAGTAGTGTCTGAGTTCGAGGTCATGACCACTCAAAGGTATGCCGTCGCTTTTTTACCTGCAGGCGACTCTAAACGCCGCGCTTATTAATCGCAAGCATCGCAATCGCTTCCACGAACAATAGCTACGGCGCCAGCGCAGACAATTCGTGCTAAGAGCGTGACAGACGGACTGCAGTATATCTCCCGCCGTCCAGCGCGCGGGCCACCCACCTGCGCAGGCGTGACGTCATCGCTAGGCTAGGCGCACCACGCAGGCTGGTCTAAGCAACGACAACAGCAGCAGCAGCAGCAGTTATGGTGGTTGGGCAAATTCATGGAAGACGTCCATTAAACGAGCGGCGCATCACTACACACTGCAGTCCCACCGTCGTGGGTGGTCCGCTGCATGCTTAGTAAAACGTGCTATATCGTACTAAAGTGCGCTGCGGAAAAAGCCAGATACCTGCTTTATACAAGAAACCCAGCTGTCACTAGGATAGGCCACCGCACTGGTTGTCACTGACTTTTAAGGTCATCCGAGGTCGATGATTTTCATTTCATCTGAAAGGGCGTATGCCACTTCCTGTTAGTAGTAACCTTGTCCGCATCTCTCTTGTTCTATAAATAACGATTTTTATTAGCCGCAGCGGCAGTGCTGGTGGTTGGGCTAATTCTCGGAAAATTTCCATATAGTCGGCCTAAGGCGTGCTTATCGTACCCTCTTGAGGTGCGCTATAGGAAAAAAGTAGCCAGAGTGGTATCCGAAGAAATCGTTTCCTTTCTATTCGCCAGCAAGCGCTGACAGCAGCAAATTCTACTGATGTTTTAATGCGGGGAGGGGTCGACCCACCAAAGCAAATGCAGGAACAATTAGGTGGGTGTTAATTTATTGTGTCAGGTGGGCGGCAGAGACCCCCACCGTGCTATTGAAAAATGGATGGGTGAAATCGCTTGGACTAGAGCGATCTTGCCTAACGAGGACAGCGATTCCGCCTTTTGCCAAACTACTTTGGTTCTTGTTTACCCAAGTGGCAATGCGACCTTCAAATGTACAGAACGTGACATGACCTTGGATGACCTTGATTAGCGAAAGCCATGAACAGTGATCCATACACTGTAGCGTTAGCTATAGGCCTATATTGGACAATGCATTTAATATGATGAACGCGGAAAACGCATGACTGGGGACTGTTCACATTTACTTACTGCATCGCTGAATACAAGTGAGTCACGGTTATATGCGTTTAAACGTTTAGAGTCTAGACTCTATAGGGTGTATCACGAGAGTGTAAAAAGACATAATAATCCCTATAGAGTCTATAAACCGTATGACGTATATCATGACTGTGATCGGCGGCGTGTTTTGCTTGAAACGTGCGTTTGATACACAGACGCGAAACGGGTTTCAAGTTCAACCGCCCATTCTTGACTTGAGCAAGATTATGGGCGGTTATAACACTGCCGACAATGTTGTGAGAGATAAAAGAACGAATCAGTTATGAAATAATAAATTAACACTCCACCGTTCCTGCAATTGCTGCAGCAATGATTCGCCGTACATTTACTTCGAACTCAAAAGTTCGCTAAACTTTCAGCGGAACACGCTAAAAGTTTAGCAAATTAAAACCGTTCGTGCATCACTAGCGCCAAAGAATCATCAGTATTGGGCTCAGCTCCTATACTGCAGTGCGCTAGTACTTACTACGTTTTGTGATAGATGACCACTGACTGTGGTCCGTTCATTTTCTGGTTATCCGCGCTGCCAAGGTGATGAAACGATCCGTGCACGCTTCCGATCTAATTCCGCCTCGTGAGAAACAGGCAAATCATAGACGTAAAAACGTTCCAGCAAAAGTTTTAAAAAACGTTTAAAAACGTTGAATAAAAAACGTTGGTCATAATTTGTTTAACCTCTTGCCTAATAATGCCTAATGTTGTAGGTGCAGTATACCTGGAACTAGTCTAAATAAAGAAAACTTTTTTAATTCCGATTTAACCGTGTGGCCATAAGACCATAGCAGTAGGTTAACCAAATATACTACACAAACAACTTTTTATATGATGCATCTGAAATAATTAAGCAAACTACCGTCACTATGACCAATTAATTCGTTTTCGTGGTTCCAAAAGCGCTTCTCAAAGTTCATGATAGGCATTTCAATGCACGTTTTTAAAAAAAAAACGTTGGAGAAAATTTTTAAAACGTTAAAACCATAAAAACGTGGCAAAAATGTAAAAAAAACGTTTAAAAACGTTTTTTTTACATCTATGATGCAAATGCAGAAAATACATTGCAGAGACCATGTTGCCAGTGAGTACTGACGCTGTCCAGTTAATTTATGCACTTCGAGCCATCTGTAGGCTACAAGAATTGACCAATAAAACAGCACTTGTGGCATTTGTTGTCCTGTCTTCCCTGCGCCCAATGCACGAATCGTCCCACAATCGCTGCCATGGTCGAGGCGAGCCGCTGTGAGTTCCTGGGACGTTACATCGCTAGCGCCATGCTACCAGCCAGCCGTAACTTAATTATCGCCGTATTAAAAGCGACATCCATTTCGCCGTTCTGTCATGCAAATTTCGCGCCCCGCTCCAATCAATATCCCGGCAGCCCCCGCGCGCGATCAAACAGCCCGCCCACTACAAGAGTATTCGATTAACCGAATCAGACCGGATTAACAGTAGGCCTAGGCTAACGGAACTGCCCAGCCCGGCCGGAATTTCGGCTGCAAAAATGTCGCAAACCAACGCTGCAAATCGTTAAAGTTTCTGATACACTTTCAGTCACGTCGCGGCGAAAAATTGCGTATTTCTTCCGCGTTCTTCAAGTATGTGTCACGTCTTCACTGAACACAAAAATCTCCAAAAACCATTTTTAAAACTTTTAAAATCTTAAAACCTAAAAATCTAGAAAAAATATGAAGCTTAAAACATGGGTTTTCCCCCCAAAAAAATCCGAGTAACGCCTAACTGAAATTTCGATTAGCTGGACAAAAAGGCTCAAGAGCTAAACGCAATTGCGTTAGCGCCACCTGGTGAGAGGTAGGCAAACAACAACGCCTTCTAGCGAGAGCACCAGAGAACTCAGCTATAGCAACGACCACATCATACCGCACGCGATGCTCGACGTTCAAACGTTTAACAAATTGCAAACGTTTTTGTTTTAGCAGTTCAGATATCACTGCAGCGGCGAAGCCATGAATGTCAACTAGGGGGAGGGGGGTCGCCACCTTTACTCTCCCCTTCTTTTCACACACACACACACACACACCTTTATTCGCCGTATTCAGTAAACAAAAATAAACCTTTTCCCTCCCCTCCCTTTTTCTCCCCTCTTTACTCTCATTTCTTTTCCTTTTTCCCCTCTTCCCCTTCCCTTGCTCCCCTAAAAATATATCGGATCCCTTAAATCTAGCTAGGAAGTGTGGTGGAGCGCTGTAAAAAGCTCTCCCAGCGTGGTCTAAGGCGGAGCACCAGCCGAAATCGAATATGGTGCATTGTAGCTTTACTTATTTTCCTAAAAATCAACTGACCAAATTGGCGCATTTAGTGCAGTTTAAACGTGTGCTTATGTCTTGTGTGGAAAATCACGAGCTCCCCCTCCCTCCCTCCTTGGTAATGTTACTGTATCAGTGACGGATTCAGACGTAGACGGACCGGGCGCCGCATTGATCAAAAATAAGGACTGGCCGTCGCTACCACAACTGCATAGGCCTATCACATTGAAAACAGTTTTTCTTCACCAAATCTTTAACTTTTGGCCCTCTTTTATTCGAAAAAAACAAGTTTTCACTTTAGGGGCTTCGTACTTCGGATCCCACCATTTTTCTTGATATTAGTTTTTTTTTCTTTTAATTCAAAACATTTTCTTCTTTAAATGGATGCGTGCCCACTGAATATGTGGAAGCACCAATACTATATAGCTCTATCGTCTCACTGTGTCGGGAGGGATGTTAAACCCTACTCAGTCACTCACGCGTGTAAAATGGTTAAAAGTTTATGAAATTAAACCGTCGGCCCATGCCCACGGGTAGCGGACTGGCGATCAGCGATATGCACCGGTTGAACCAGCCAGAGTGCCGAGCAAAGTCAATGCACCACGACGGCGGGGATCGGTGAGAAACGAGGGTTGGGGAGGCCTATAAAGAAGCCAAAGGGGGCCTATAGAGAGGGAGAGTGTAACGGAAAGGAGAATGGATGATCGGTACTGGCAAGAAACGCAAGGTTATGTACAGAACGTGCGGACGTAAGAAGCCGAAGCATCTATTCTATAGGCTAGCGATCGATTTCAACGGCGCGTTTTTGCAGTTAATCGCCAGTAGACGTGTGTGATGTTTCAGTCAACCGCTAGGGGTCGCTTGTTCAAACCGTAAATGCCGCATACCAGGATGCGTTTGCAGCGAAATTTAGCGATTGATTACTGAAACGTATTGTACCGCTCGTCGCGATAGACCATCTATGGGGAACCATAAGATATCGTGGGTGTGCAATGAATACGGGGGTATCTGTAAACTTAAAGTGGTTCACCTTGTATATTATGTGGATTCAGCGATGCCGCCTATTCCCACACATTTCACCGTAGCGAGGTCTGTCTGTCTGTCGTCTGTCTGTCACATTCGTGTTTCCTGCTCAAACCGTTCGACGTATTCACATGCCATTTGGCAGGTGAACTTGTATAGGGTCCCTTGACATATTGTGCTGGATTGGGGTCAGAGAACGGAAAGATATTAGGTCGAATTTGCAGCCATGGCATGCATTTATTTCTAATTTACGAAAAAAATGATTTATTATGATTTTCTATGTGGCATTTAGACATTCCAGACTCACAAACCTACGACCAAGGGACACAAAATAACTTGTATACTAGGGTCTACACTTAGGTCTGAACCTCAATAGTCTACATTTAGAATACACGGGAAGCCTCCTTCTAGCTCCCCGTTCCCTAAAGTAGGCCTACTTGGCGATGGGCATCCAGTATACATGTAGCCTAAGTCTTATATGGAAAGCTGTAAGCGCTTAAGAAAGCAATACTAGGTTCAAGTTGATGGCGAGCAGTGGCAAGCATAAAAGCGGTTGCGGCTTGCTGCATGCCCGCTGTACGCGATGCCACGCTTGCAGAAATGCATCCCGAGTCCCAGCAAGACAATAAAATGGCGAAAGGTCAATTTTCCGGGCCGGGCAACCCTACCTCTCCTTCCCTCCCCCTCTCTTGAGCGGAGCCAATCCTGGACATTAGGACACGTGCGCGTAGATTTACAGTCGCTCGGAGTCGTACGTCCCCGGACTGTAGTATTCCTCCGCGCCGCAAGCGATTCCATCATCGCGACTCTACGCTCCACCCGTCTAATCCAGCTACTTCTGACCTGCACGCCAACGTACCGAAACCACGCACGAAACTCCCAGCAGGAACACCGCCCCCGCGTGGATTTTATCTCCCTGGGAACCCATAACGTACGATACAACCATTGAATTCAGTCTTCACAAAGTAGCAGCCAATGACATGCTATCGACACTCGACTCACCTTCCTGCACTTAATGACCCGCTGACCTTGACCACGACCTTGATCGTTAACTTGTTGTACTCGATATAATCAATGCCACTAAATGTATCCGAGTTGCAATTTTATTTATGTCTCACGCAACGTGATAGGCAAAGTGCTCAAAATGTCAAAAGTCAAGGTCACAGGATCACCAGGTAGGCCTACAAAATTGGTCTTGAACCAGTGAGTTTCAACGGAATATGTTTTACTTCTACTCTATTACTTCTGCCCTTCAAAGAACCAACTGTCTAACTTTGTTGCAACGTGATGACGTTAATTAAATCCGTCGAATGCGTGAGGCTGCAGCACGGCGAAACGACGAAGCTTTGCACCATAACCCTAACCCTAACCCTAATCCTCTCTTTTACACGGCGCGCCTGATATACGCCACAGTACAGTGGGGCTGTGCCAGAGTCGTAGGTCTGCATAATTCACTCAAATGATGATCAATTTACGTAAAATTTTTACTGGTTGTAGAACTTGTAGCCAAAGAAATACTAACTCAAAATATTTCAACAAAAAGTAGCTTTAATTAAAATTGTTTTTCTTTGCATCACGACTAGCAAAGAATATTTAATCAACAGCCACATTTTGTTGAGATATTTTGAATAAGTATTTCGTCAGCTGTAAATGGTAAAAATTTCGTGTAAATTGATCATCAATTGACTGATGTATGAAAGAAAGAAAAAGGGGTCCCTTTTATGAAACAATGTGTATAGGGGCCTATGTGTGCGTTCCCAGCGTGTCAAGCGATGCTATATTCTGCAGTTGGGGCTTACGATAAGATAGGCAGAGTACAAATGCACACTGTATTAGGACAGAGAGAGAAATGCAAAACGCTATTGGAACCCACGTCGCAATGATAAGCACGATGGCGCCAACAGCATACCAATCTCACGTTAAAATTTAACTCACTTAACCGTTAGACTGCTACACAACCAAAGAGACTAAGCCTCTTGCACTTTCCCGCCGAAATTGTGCGCTATACAGATTCAAGCCTACATACTTAATGTGAGATGTAGGGTTTTACCGGCCAGTAGGCCTATAGTATGTAGAATGGACGTCCAATTTTGCCCATCATCATTGCCTTCCATTCCCTCGATCGACGCCTTCGACGTCTCCATCTCCGTACCTCGAGTGACAGTACTGCCACTTCTTTTTAGCCGACCGTAGTTAACCGTTCTTTCGTCTGTCTGTCCGTTGTATGTAACGTTATGTATTGTGGCTAAACGGTAGGTCGCAGGGGGTCGGCAATAATACCGTTGGATCGGGCGTTGGTAAGTTCCTGTGGGCTGTCAGTAGTATTGCATGTCGCTATATTTGCAGCGATTAGGCCGCAATTTGCAATACAAAGCGTGTGTAGAAACAGTTTCTTACTTATTTGCTGATACCGGAAGTAGTACGATCTCGATATTAAATAAGTAGATAAATTACTGAATGTAGCGACGGGCAAATGGCGAGAGTTAGGGTTAGGGTTGGCCACAGGCAGAGTACGGTCGACTTTATCTAGCGACAGTTGGGCTCTTGTTTTATACCAACCAACCAAGCATGCAGTGCACTGCATCTTACCGGATATCATTGGAGTGATGGATCGTTCGATGGAGTCGACGTAAGGCGAGAACATGCACGCCATGCCGTTCATCCTCTCCACCATCTAACACCCCTCGACCGACCGCTGGCACTCACTGTGACCGCCAGGTCAGACAGCCAGACCTGCTGACGTCACAGCCGCCGCCCCACACACGATCTGATGACGTCACCGGTCCGTGCTGATCGGCTCGAGGAAACACGCCTCGCCTACAACCAGGAAAACAAGCGGTGATATGTGCGACTTCTGATCATGAGGTCGTGAGTTCGACTCGTGGTCCGGTCGCTATCAAGCAATGGTTAGTACCTGGATGGATGACTGTCTGCAGACATCTCGGTTTATTTATAACCAGCCACCAAGGCAGGGCCGTAGCCAGACGGGGTCTAGGGGGTGCTTAGCACCCTACTCAGATTTTTCAGCACCGGTACTAAGAGAAGCCCTTAGCACCCTCATGCAGCACCCACTCAGCATCCCTCGTGATTGCGTAATTACAAACAAAGCAGCAGGTTCAACAATGCGAATGCATAAAAATCGAATAATAAAAAGGGCGT
>Ga0209367_1013626_pt1 | contig 10435 bp, 12 predicted proteins | sample WorMetLIZISLAND2_FD_187412 | JGI IMG/M metagenome (GOLD analysis project Ga0209367, IMG submission 187412) | Marine gutless worms symbiont microbial communities from Max Planck institute for Marine Microbiology, Germany - Olavius geniculatus... ...
CCTAGAACCAAAAATTACGACTTTATCTTATACATAGCCGGAGTTATGACAGTTTAAAGCATTGTCTAATTTTCCCCATAGGCGCCATTGTAATTTTTCATATTTTTGTGAAAAAATAGGTGAAAATATTGAATTTAAATTTTGTAACCCCCAAAAGGCACTTCCTTGCACGAAACCGCGTCATATGAGCCATTGTGCGTTAAAATCAGTTCAGTCGTTTTTCCTATAGAGGACGGCAAGAAAAAAAGGGAAGGAACGGGAAGGCACAAAAAGTCACGCAAGCGTTATATTTCACCTATTCGTGGGGAAGCCCCTCGTAAACGGATTTTCACTAAAATTTGCACTTCAAGAGATATGCTGGACGTAATCATTTGTGCAAATTTTGGTGTGAAAAAATTAAGGGGTTTGGGAAATACGAGGGGTCAAATTTTGGAGTTCCCCATTGAAATGGCTGGTCACCCTTACAACAGGGCTGGCGCTACCGCGCAGCCTGTGATATATAATTTATTAGTTTAACCATCACATGACTGTATTCCTGACCATGTCTAGACCTGGCAGTCGCTCGCTCAGACTTTTGCGGCTCGGCTCGTAAATTTTGCGGCTGGCTAGCCGGCTTGAGCCACAAAATGCGGTTCGTACTTTGAAGCATGATTACTATGCCAGTAACCCCGTTCCCGAACGTAAGTGGTCTGGATACCGTATAGGCCTAACCCGATAGCATGACCGAAAGCTAGCAGAGGATTTTGCAACTTTGCTATTTTTAAGTAGGCAAGCTTCACCGTTGAATGTTACTGTAAAAAACCAAAAATTTTCATGACATTCACAAGCTCAACAGCACAGTACCAGTATTCTGCTAGCAGACTTTCCTAGTGATCATCGCAAATCGTTAAATTTTTGACGTTAGGCTTTAGGTATATAAACCGCTAAGACACAAACCATGCCATTAATTAGATCAGCCAGCCTAACTGATAAATCAGTGATCTCGCATAGGCCTATAGGACTGTGATGCTCATCAGTTGCGCTGCACCATCTGATGGCATGGTTGGTAATATTGTCAGATTGTAAATCGTCATCATGTCTGCTTTCGTGCATGACAACTAGTACGATTATTGTTATTTGATTACTGTTATTCAATCGGAAAAAATGACACGATTGAGATGGTGCGGGGAAATTGCCGAGCGTTGCAAATTCTTGACAAGCCTAGCGACAGAAAACATGCTCTCGACCGATACGGAAGACGCACTCAATGTTAAATAAACTTTTGCAATACGTCTTAGATTCGGATATGCGTGACGTCTCGAGTAGGTTATATAGCTGGTAAACATCTTTTCATCTTCCATGAGAACTGTTGAGCCTAAGTAAGCTGCCACTTTTTGCATGATGCAAAAGGTGCTGGTATCGTCGCCCTTGCTACTGTTCGTGGAACCATCGCCATCATCAGACTCCAGATTCTCCAGCAGTCATAGTTTCTTGTTTGCAGGTTCCAGATCTACACTGATGACAATGATGTCGCTTGCTCATTTGCTCATTATGGTTGCCAGGTAGTTGAATGTGATTTCACCAAAGTATCCACCCAACAGCAGCAAAATACCCACAGATAGGCTTAATGGGTAGAATGCAGGAGCAGATACTCTTGCGATGCATCCAGATTCCAGAGCAACTATTTTACACCTTACAACTTAAAGACGAATAAACGACAGTTTAAAAATACAATCTAGAAAATTTTATGACCCGAGTGACAAAGCGTGGATATTTGGCGGCAACGGCTCGAAAAAAATGCAGCTCAGCTTGGCTCAAACATTTTGCGGCTCAGCTTTTGCAGCTTCGGCTGCCAGATCTAACTATGTTCCTAATATTAACATTAACCCTGATGCAACATTTACTGATCTGCTATTTACCGGAGCCTGACAACAGACTCCTTTATACACATTGCTAGGCATCACATCAGGTGCAGTCTTGTGTAGGTCAGTCCCCGGAACTGCTGCCCATAAGTCCTCAAACTGCCACTAGCTGTTAAGTTTAAACTGCTAAGCTAACTGCTGATCTGTGTCAGCTGTTTAGACTAGGCTTTAAGAACCGCTTCCGTAACTTATGCAACCGGCCATTGAATTAGCTCAACCATGCACATGTAGTCAAGTTTTAGCTTTTTCTTAGGAATTGTTGCCAAATAACATCTATTTGATGGTCACTTACATAGTTGATGTTTTCAAATAGCAATACATCGGTCCCACTGGCAATCAACCAGTTTGTCCTTCTACGTAGTTAGGTATAGGTCACTTCAAAGAACAAGCAATTATATTGGCGCATTGGCTGACAGTTTTTGATGCTTCTTTATGCAGCTCATTATTTTCTGTCTTTCGGTCACTCAAATCGAAGGTGTGATTGTTAATGAGTTTAGTTTTGGATTACTATCTCTTAAAGTTCTTAAATTCCATAGCGGCCAAAATTGATGTTTATCGACTTTTGCTGCTATTGCTGTTTCAGACCATGGCAGAGAGGTCTGAGAGACGTGTTCAGACAATGAGTCAAGACCTCAAGAACGTTGAGTTTGAGACGAGTGAGGACGTCGATGTTACTCCAACTTTTGATGGCATGGGTTTGAGGGAAGATCTGATCCGTGGCATTTATGCATACGGGTTCGAGAAACCGTCGGCCATTCAGCAGAGGTCTATCCGCCCCATTGTGAGAGGACGAGATGTGATAGCACAGGCACAGTCAGGAACCGGCAAGACTGCCACATTTGCTATATCTGTTCTTCAGTCCCTCGACACACAGATGCGCGAGACCCAAGCACTGGTGCTGTCACCGACACGTGAACTGGCCCAGCAGATCCAGAAGGTCATCCTAGCTCTCGGCGACTACATGAGCGTCCAGTGCCATGCGTGTATTGGTGGAACTAATGTTGGCGAAGATATCAGGAAACTCGACTACGGGCAGCACGTTGTGTCCGGCACACCTGGCAGAGTTTTTGACATGATAAGACGCCGTAATCTCCGCACACGATCCATTAAATTGCTGGTTCTTGATGAAGCCGATGAAATGTTGAACAAAGGATTCAAGGAACAGATATATGATGTGTATCGCTATCTGCCACCTGCAACACAGGTATAATTTTTTTGCCTGTTGATTGTATTGCTTTGTTAAACTACTAACTGATTTCACCAATCACGATTTGATAGTTAGGCCTATACCGCCTGCACAAAAAATTGGATAAAGATACCACATTTTTGGATAGTGGTAGCATAAAAGAATTATTAGTACTTAACACATTTGCTAAATTTATTTATTGTTCTTTTTTTCCGTTTTTTTGTGTGGGTATGGCTACCTTCTGGAGAAATAAAGATATCTATGTGTATAATACCACAGTTTGTTGAATATTTCTGAGTAAATGCAGCAAGTGAACACTTATCATTGGTTTGGTACTGTTATGCTGCAGCTGCATAGTGATAATGATGTGTGTAAAACAAAGTTTGGTGCCCTAGGTTGTGCTGCTGTCTGCAACTCTGCCTCACGAGATCCTGGAAATGACGAGCAAGTTCATGACGGATCCAATCCGCATTTTGGTCAAGCGTGACGAATTGACACTGGAAGGCATCAAGCAGTTCTTTGTTGCGGTCGAGCGTGAGGAGTGGAAATTTGACACACTGTGTGACCTGTACGACACCCTAACCATCACTCAGGCTGTCATCTTCTGCAACACAAAGCGCAAGGTGTGTAGTAAATATGGTAGATTGTGTTACTCCTGGTATGGTGGAAGTTAGTTATGCCTTCATTAGCACATCATTCTGAGCGTCCGCCATTCTGACCCCAATACTTTTTGTGCTTATACCTGGCTAGGGGACAGCAACCCCTTAGCCTTCTAGGTGTTTGTTACCTCATTGCAGCTTCATTCAGTGGTTAAGGCAAGTTAATAATGGGTCTTAGCATATCTGCCATTTCATGTTAACTTCAGATTTGGAGTTGAACAAGTTGTTTGCAAAAGACTAATCTTTATGCTAATGCGTGAATGTTGCCTGCGATAAAGGTGTTATCCACAAAATGCAGATTTTCAAATCATTTATTTACCTTCAGTCTAGACAAATTAATCATATTTCAACCTTTTGAGTGAAATTATTTTACATAGCCTAATAACCATTGTGAGTTTGTGCAGAGAAACTAGTTTTTTGTGTTCGTAGGTCGACTGGCTGACGGAGAAGATGAGAGAAGCAAACTTCACAGTGTCGTCAATGCATGGTGACATGCCACAGAAGGAACGTGAAACGATCATGAAAGAGTTCCGTTCGGGTTCCAGCCGTGTGCTGATAACGACCGACGTGTGGGCACGTGGCATCGACGTACAGCAGGTGTCGTTGGTCATCAACTACGATCTTCCCAATAACCGCGAGTTGTACATTCATCGCATCGGCCGATCGGGTCGCTTCGGACGTAAGGGAGTCGCCATCAACTTTGTGAAGAACGATGACATTCGCATCTTGCGCGACATAGAGCAGTACTACTCGACACAGATCGATGAGATGCCGATGAATGTTGCTGATCTTATCTGATCAGCTTTCTGGACTGTTTCGTGTAACATTCTCTGCACAGCCAATTTCTGACATCTGATCTGCAGTGCACATTTTTGTCAGTCAGGCAAATGTTGAGAAACATTGAATCTTGTTCTGTTATTAAGTTGAGGTATCAGCCATGTTGGTTTTACCAAGCCACATACTGACTACTGAAATTCTTATTAAATTTATCAACATTGTGCTTCACTGATATCAATGAGTTCTGAACCATTTATCATAGAAATTAGCACTTTGTTGTGTTCAAGCCAGTAGTGTCATAGCTGGGGAAGGGAGAAATTACCTGCCCAATTTTTTGGCTGTGGGAAAATTGTCATCCAAAAATTATGAGCTAAAAACTTGAGAAATTTAGGGACAAAATCAAAATTTTGAGCACCCATAATCCCCTGCATTGGAAATTGGCAAATGTCTTGTCAGATATTATAGCCAGTCGGTATATCGGAACTCCCTGTCCTACCTACTTTTTGAATCCACTGCTGGTTCTAGTCCAAGTTTTGACATTGGGTAAAAAAATAAGTGAACCATTAGTGGATATACACAACTACCGGTAGTGATTGCAGTCCTAGGATTTGATTCTCAATCCCAGAATACAGGATTGAGAAATTTGCAATACCAGGATTCTGTTTTTGCGATTAGGTTTACAGAGTAGTCCTTATTTTAGTGACCCTAACAGATTTATTTCGTGCATAGGATGTAGTAGACCCATATGAAAGGTTATCCAAACTGTGACTTAACAGTGCACAGGAAGGAGCCGCACTTTAACACGCATGAAATTATTTTATTCATTAGATAGCTACAATATTTATTTTTATTATCCAGCTGTGAAAAACTCTACCAAATTTTTTTGTAATATGGTTCTAAAATCCCGGGATTGGGAGTGGCATTCGAAAACGGCCAGGATTCTGGATCCCAGGACTGCAAACACTACACACAGCCAATGACTTCTGTAAGTTACAATATTTAATTTCAAAGAAGTGATCTACCGCACATTATTTTTCAGCTAAAGTCATCCTGTCACACATTATGTGCACCAAACATGCACGTGGTTTAATCTGTATACTGTGCCACAGTCATCAATGCTCAAAGCACAGTTGTTGTAATCAAGTTCAGAGAATTAAGTCCACTGTTCTATCTTCGTTTCTTGGCAGAGCTTGACGACGGCAGTTGCAAGTCTGCTTCTGACGTCCTTCGCTTCTTTGTATCTTCCTCCTGTCATACGTAAACATCAGTGTAGACGTATAAGCACGCAACACAACTGGACTAGGACCAGTGGCTTCTATCCCTATATCTGGTGGGTGCAGCTTGCGCTCAGTGAAAAATGGAGGGAGTTTTGATAAGGTTGTGGATCAAAACTTGCCCCCCTGTTTTTCACTGGGCAAACCACCTTAACAAAACTTTCTCCCTAGAGGAGGAAAAAGCCCAAAATGGAGGAGAAAACTGGAGTCAGAAATTGGGGAAACCTCAGCCCAAAACTGGGGGATTTGCGTCCAATTTTGACTCCAGATTTGGGGGGATAAAAGCTACTGACTAGGGCTGCCTGCAATGAGCACCTGCACCAACTACTCCAGTCCAGCTATCCAACCTAACAGTTAGGTAACCTAATATAGAATAGCAAAACACACTCCAATGCACGTTTCAAGAACTGCATGGCTGCCACTGACAAACCGGTAGGCGATGTGGCTTGCAACTGCGAGTGACAACTGACTTGCGAACTACAATACAGCCGTTGAAACACTGCCTGACTTAACAAGAGTCGAGAATAGCCTGCAGTGTCACGAGCCAGTAGCAAGTTGTGCTATATACTTAATGACAGTAAACAAAGTTACTGCGACAAGAAATGTGACATTTTTACCACCACGGTATTCAATGTTGCTGCTGTTACCTTATCACTGTGTACATCTGATCGGCGCAGTGTTCGCAGAAGTTTCGGCTCCGCGTGGACCATCATTTGGGTGTTGACAAAATGCTGCATACACACAGTTCATCAATGTCAGCTACTGGATTGCAAGGCTGCCACCTGGTCCCTTAAATCCCCAAAAGTCCCTTTTTAAACACTTGTTCCCTAATGTCCCTAATTATCTGTAATTGGCTATTTGTCAACTTATCCTGAATAAACTTCACGTTTATATTCTAACTAAGGATGAGTGGTAACTTATGCAGTTAGAACAGGAAGAACCTGAAAGAGGCGTCAGTGACAGTGTAAAAATCGAGAAATACTAGAAACACTTCTTCAGCTCACTTACTTTCCGTGCCTTATAAATTTCTATCTTATTATTATCTTTTATATTATGACACTTAAGGATCCTCATGGCGGTCCAAAGTATCCTAGTGTTTCCATGGTTATCAAAGCTCGTCTCTCCCTGTCACATAAGAATGCTGATGTCGAGCAAGGATTCTCCAAATCTGGTTGCATAGTAACTGATACGAATACTGCTATGTAACTGAAGATGAACACCAGGCACATGCAAGCTATACAGCCTATCTAGAAAAGAAAAAAATTGGAAGAAGCAGAAGCATATCACTAAAAAGCTGAGGACTGATTGACATATTAGTATGGTCTGGACAATGGACATATTTAAACACGGTGTTAACACAGATGTGTTGATAATATTACAGTGAACAGTTTAGAATTTAGAAATGAACTACTACATGCCTTTGATTATTATATTCACATTCTTGATGTCTAGTGTGGTCATGTACAGGAGCAATAATGACCATAATGTGGTTGGTTGTGACATCTGGTTTCGTATTAGGCCTAATTTAGGTCCCTTACTGGTCACTTTTAGGTCCCTTTTGACAAGTTCTGAGGTCCCTAAACTTCCTAATTTTTGTTATTCTATTAGTGGCAGCCCTGGGATCGAAAAAAACTGGCTGCTATCACTGACAGTGACATCTGCTGCCAAGATTCTTTGCAGCTTCACAATCATTCAAAATCAAACTCGTCCTTACAAGAACTTTTACTGATGTTGTGATGCTGCGACCTACTGAACAACAGTTAAGTGGAAAAGACTGCGGAACTTTTACATATCGCACAAAGGCTCAGAATTATTCATTTGGCCTAATTTCTCTGATTTTTTGTCAAGATCATCTCAAGTTCTTGCTAATATTTCTACGCCAGCAAATTTTGATTTCATAACACATTCTTATATTTCTGTAAACTGCATTTTCCTAAGATTACCATAAGTCACACTTCTCCTGTGTTATTGTGTAAGTTCGACTTCTGTAAATGAGGCTGAAGGATCACGGTTGGGTCAGTATCATGATCCAAGTGTTTCATGTCCCAAAGCATAACAAACAATTCGGATAACTTTATATCAAAGCCAGAATAGTTGGACTTGCTTGATGAGGTACATCGCAATGTTTTATTCAACGGCGAATTCCACCAGTGCATTAATTTCCATAACTGGCTGAAAATTTTTATCAGTACCATCCTCAATATCATTCGTCACTGTCACATTAATACTAAGCTGACGAAAAAATAAAAGTACTGTTGCAAAAATAGAAAACTTAATGTAAAATTCAAAGAATAATGCCAAATTGCTTAATGGAATATTTTTACTGCCAAGCATTTGGCATTTTATAATGTCAGCTGGCAACCCTGTGATGCATTGTGAGGGTACCCAATACTTACCTCAATATGCATCATGACGTCACTTGGAATTGCCCAAATGTAATGTATTTTACAGTGAACAATGCCAAATTCATCAGTACCATCCTCAATAATATCACTCGTCACTGTCACATTAATACCAAGCTCATGACAAAGTAAGAGTACTATTGCAAAAATAGAAAAATCAATGCCAAACTTGAAGAATACCTCAATATGCATCATGACGTCGCCATACATCTCAACGGCCATCTTGTGTACATCGTGTTCTACATTGTTATACATCATGGCGTTGATAAACATGAGCATCATGTCGCGCTGGAACTCAGCTGTGGTGCGAATCACTCCACTGTCAATGTTTTTCTTTATTGTCAACAAGTCCATCGGTCTGCACACCGTAACGCAACATGACCACACACTCAGGCTGCATGTATCTTATATACCACATGGTCCACACTCTCATGCATTTAGTACTTCACCAAATTCAATATACACGGTGTTTCATAAAAAAGGACCCCTTTTTGTTTTTTTTCATAATTTACTCAAATTATGAGCAATTTACATGAAATTTTTACCTGTTGCAGCTGAAGAAATACTAATTCAAAATATTTGAACAAAATATGGCAGTTAATTAAATATTCCTTGCTAGTCGTGATTTAATGCTGACGTCATAATGTGTCACAGGTACAAACTTGCTAGTCTCAACTGGTGCAGTCAGTTGCTACCCTACTTCGATGGTGAACTTAATCTGATTCGCTAATGAAAAATGCTTATCGTGTCAGCACTGAGCAACATGGAAACATGAAATCGGGTGTCTTGTGATCCAAAAACTCAACATCTTGCAAGCTCGGTGTGATAGTGCACTGTCTTGCTCGAACATATGAAAGACCAACTATCCCCGCAGACACATAAATTCGATCGCTTTGCACGTTTTTTGTGGCTGCAACTGTAAAACTTCAAATATTCGACACCAACGAACCAGATTTTTCACCATTGAAGCAGGGTAGCAACTGGCAGCACCAATTGGGATTAGCCTGTTTGTACAAGTGACACACTATAATGTCAGCATTACATCACGACTAGCAAAGAATATTTAATCAACTGCTATGTTTTGCTAAAACATTTTGAATTAGTATTTATTCAGCAACAACTGGTAAAAATATGCAAATTGCTCATCATTCGAGTGAATTATAAAAAAACAAAAGGGGTCCTTTTTTATGAAACACTGTGTATACCAATTTCCAGATAGCTCTCGCCAGCCAAGTCAGTGTAAACTTAAAGTACAGTAACTGCTAAAAGAGTCCATCACATCTTAAATGTGTCATAAAATAGTCAGCTTTTCAATAATGAATGTTGCTTTGTAAAGGCGAATACAAAGGGACATAACTGAACTGAACTGATCAACAGGGCCCACAGTTTTCCGTGGAAAAGTTTGCCAAATTCCGTGGTTTACTGCGGCCTTCAGTTTGTGAGTAAACTGAGCTCTATCCTGTTCAGAAACTTCAGTTACTTGAAGGCTGGCATTGTGCTGTGTCATGCTAGCAACATACAAAGATAAGTATCATTTTTTTTCTTTTTAAAAGTGCAATCTGTTAAGTTGTGGTGTGTTCAGTTATACGCAGCTCAAATTGAATTTTTCCGTCACATTTCGTGATAAAATTGCATCATCAAGCCAAAGATCATATCATCGGTCATTTATCAACTTTTGTGAAATTCCGCAAAATTCCGCGGAAAAGGGAAAATTCCGCAGCTTGACTCAAAATTCCACAACCCGCGGAAAACTGTGGGCCCTACTGATCAACGAGCAGTACTGCTCTGCTTGCCCATTGGTCAGCTCAGTTGAGTTACGGTGTTCTGTAAGGGTCTTAACTCACGCACTCTGAAGGTGAATTACTCATACATTTATGTAGTCTCAATGCAGTGAGCAATGACTGATGACAAAGCACTAAAAAATTCCACGATTATTACTAATTAAGTAATGCTACTAACTGGTATCTTTCTGCATATCCCAGTTGGCAAAATCACATGTCACATGCAAGCCAAGAAAATGTAGTAACCTGTGAACAATGCTGTGATAACCGGGTGCTATGTCTTCATTGACTTTATGCATGAACACGTTAGCAAACCTGCACACAGACAGAACATGCCAAAACATAAAATAACTAGAAATTTGGGGCAAAGCCCAACGTGAGTCCGCCCGGCGCCCTAAGTCCGATTGGGGGAAATTAGAGGGGGGGCAAAGAGGGGGGAGAATTTCCCCGGCATC
>Ga0209367_1013627_pt1 | contig 10434 bp, 7 predicted proteins | sample WorMetLIZISLAND2_FD_187412 | JGI IMG/M metagenome (GOLD analysis project Ga0209367, IMG submission 187412) | Marine gutless worms symbiont microbial communities from Max Planck institute for Marine Microbiology, Germany - Olavius geniculatus... ...
CTTCAAAGCAGCTGTACAGACCGTTAATGCTCACCTAAACCAAAATCACACTTTTCTCGAATTTTCATTTCCCGCATTTTCATGTCTCGTATTTTCATGGCACGCACTGTGGTGCCGCACTTTCATGTCTTGCATTTTCACGACGTGCATTTTTGATGGTGCCAAAATTTCATTTCACGCATTTTCAGTGGCCCCAGATCGGATAATTTTGTTAAAGAAGTATGCAAAATTGCTATCATCAGAAACGCTGTTTTAAGCTCAAGATGCATCACAAACCTTTTGGCGGCCGGGCTCTGCTCGGGCCCGCTGGAAAAGCCCACAGCGTTCCCACGGAGACCTCAATTGGACTAAGAATGCGGGGCGCCCGGGAAAGAAAGGAAGATGGAACGCAAAGAGGAGAAGGGGGTAAAGGAAGAGAAGGGAAGGATAGTGTGGAAAAAAGAAGATGAATGATAGAGAAGGAAACTGAAGAAAAAATGGGACGGGAAAAGGTGAGGAGGAATAGGTAGGGGAGAACTTGAGCCCAATTTCGATTATCTATTTGGGGACAGAAGCCCCTGGTTTCAACGGTTCTCCTCGCCATCGTCACTTACCTCAAGTCGCCACCAGTCGCTACACTCGCCATTAGCCATCAGCTATACATGCACGTCGGCCGCGGCGGCATCTCTGACAGTACCGACTGCGATATTTCAGCAGCTGCCGACGTTCAGTTGGTTAGTTTGTTTCACTTTTCGACTTCCAGTGCGCTTCTTAAACGTTCGCAAATACACAGTCATGATACGAAGTTGCAAACTATGCGAACCTCTGAACCAGCATAGTTCTGATCGTACATTCCCCTACATCTACACATTCTCTCCGACCACGTTATCTGCGACCATCAGGTTTACGACAAGATGTCAATGGAAACAGCACACATCAGCATTGAACAGCAGTGGTGGTTTTAGGCCCGGGTCGAGGGGGCAGAGCCCCCCAGTTTTGCTCCAGGCCCCCCAGTTTCGTGGCCACCCAGGATTTTTTGCAAAGATAACACAAATTATTTATTTTTTGCCTTTCCAGATTTTTGAAAAGCGGGCTAATGTGCGGCTTCCATTGAACGTCCAAAAACCAAAACTGCTTCAGCTTCAGGGGGCTTCGCCCCTGACCCCCTGACCAGGGGCTCTGCCTCTGGACCCCGCTGGGGGCTCTGCCCGCAGACCCCCGTTATAGGCTCGCGCTACCGCGCTCGCCATCAGGCGGGGGTCGTGCCCCCCAGATATTGCGGGCTAGAACCGCCACTGCTGAACAGTTAATATCTTCACGCCTATTCTGAACACAATCAATCACCATAGCTCATAAAAACGATGTCAAACGAAGAGTCCGCCATTCCGAAGATGCATTTTATCCCTATTTCTAAGCCTAACGCAGGCATTCACACTGTTTGGACTATAGTGCTATTCGGACTTGTCAACCGCCTGCTTGGTTGATCTGTGTTCTACGAGGGTCTAATGGCGGGATCGACACCAACGAAGGCAGTACGTGGTGAGAGGGGACGCCGTGGAGTGACGTGGTTTACCGGCTAACGAGCTACATACACGCAGCGTAATACTGGCAAGTTGAACGTCGACTCGTGAAGCACTCCTGAGCCATAGAGAGTGACAACAAACAAACAGCGAAATGTTTGGACAGTACAATCCAGCCACGCAATAAGAAGGAAGCTGCCTGCACGGGACAAACGAAGAGTGAGGAGTTCGTTCAAACATTGAATTATCGGACCGCTGATCCGCTGAGCAAACACGTGACCCGCCGATCCACCGCAGACTTACAGAGTACGGGCTGCAGACTAAATCGATGCCACGCAGATCGCTTCTAAAGATCAGAATGCTGTATAGGTGGTCCCATCACCTAAATTTCTAGGGGACCTGGGCGTTTGTAGGTACCACCAACTAAGAGATCTACTTAATGCAGGACCATCTTGTGTTAACCATCTGCCATGTCTAAAGTTTTGATACTTTACGATGTGATTCACCATGCAAGCGCAAGTAAATGGCAAAAACAATTAAAAATACAAATTCCGTTACCACAGACCACTATACGTTACGTTACTATAGACTACTTATAGAAAGATATATAATGATAAGTACAGTTCAATTCAGTACAGTATATACCATGAATAAAGTGTGCAATTCAAAGGAAAAAGTGCGACGTCCAAAGTGGAAAAATGTGGAATCCACGGTTTTGGCACCATAATTAACAGTTACAGTTAAAATGACACATAAATCGTAATGATCACTTTTGTCACTATGGATCACAGTGCCATTTTAGTTTGGAACAGTTTCGTCATCATTCATCACGAGTTAATTAACATAACGATCGATCATCGCCACCGGTAACAGGCTGCGATGGAGCGGAAGTAATCATATGACGTCACTGATGACGTGTCAGTGCCAGGTACGATGACGTCATAACAACATTACGTAACGTAGCTGTCGACGTGCCGCCGATCGAGCCAGACCCATAATTCGCTGAACTGACACGCCAGATATATACAACGGACTAGACATATGCCTGCGTCCGTAGCTTTAATTAGATACAGATGTTCTTTTTTTCACCATGAGCCGTTGTTGAAATAGGCCTATCTGCCTTCCGTAGGCCTATTTCAGTTATACGTAAGTTACGAGAAATATAATTGCAGTTTGGTATAATGCAGAGGATGAGCTTATGAGTTCTCGGTCCAGAGTCCGCCTTGACCGGGCGAAGTGCCGTCATCAATAAAGCTATAGAAAACGTCGGCCCAGTGACGACATCATGCGGCCGACCGCTTACAGCTATGAAACCCTAACCATATGACCCTGACCTTTGACCTTTTGAACTAAAAATCGGCGTACCGGCTACTTCTGTCGCAAGGAACGTTCACATCTATTTTTGATTCTTTTATGCGCCTTTTTGTTTTCGAACCAGTATACGGGACAGACGGACGAAGAGAACCCGTAACGCGGCCTATTAGTGCGGCCGCATAGTTACATATCGGCAGGTTATCGCGGCATGCAAAACCAACATGATAACACTGGCTATTATATGTCACGTACATCCAACTGCTAATTCGATAGATCAATCAGTGTATGAGTTTAAAATAAAAACATAACGTTTCCATGGCTGCTGCAAGGCATCGTTTGACGTTGCTGTCAATCTTTTTTCAACTCCGTTAATCCTTTACGCAATGTGTGTATATTTTCCACAGCCGGTGTGTTTTTAGCCCGGCGGTCGTGTACCGTATTTCGTTCAGTACAACGATGTTCAACCAACGCAACGAGTGAATGAAATATGCATATAACGTGCTTCATTGCCCCAGCAAAGTAACAAATACGCTCATTTATTACGCTGTACACAAAGTATTAAGTTTTATTCGTGGGCGTTTTTACGTTTTTTACGCGAAATTGTACGTTTGACTAAGTCAATGCATGTACATTTATCTCTGCGTATTACTTCCAATACTACTACTCTGTTTCCAGCTTGTAAATACAGAAATGTAATCATTCGCACCTTCCTCTATAAATGTGTTTGTTATCTCATCAGCAGGCGATATCAAAATTCGTTGTGGTTTTCCAGAACTTGCATAGAGACGCACGACACACGTGCAGGGAAACAGAAAACAGCATCAATACTGTACATGCGCCCTGATTCTTTCTGAGACTTTGGCGCTTCATAAATCATTTACTTACTTACTTACAATACACGATAATTTCTGCACGCCTGTCGTTCTGCTGACTTCACTGCATACGGTTTGTCGTGCATTCTTATATTATATATAAAAACTGCAAACAATTTATTTAATGTTGTATAAGCGATGATGTGAAACAGCAAAAATCAAAAGTATAAGCACGAAGTAATGTATTAGCTTAGACATTTAATCTGTCCTCAGTAGCCATCTTGGATTTTTGCACAAACATTAATAACTCAGCTGCCGTTAGAGTTAAGTTAATGAAATTTTTGCGTATTACTTCCATTACTACTTTGTTTGTGCATGATACACTGGCTATTGTGCCATCTTGAATTATTATTTAATAACGCCGGACCACCCACAAAGCCCGTTTGCGGTCTTAAACTTGCCTTTTCATATTTTGCGTTGATCGAGTTTATATTTTTCGAGATATCGCGATTTAAAAATTTGGCTTAAAATGCCAATTCAGGCCCCCCAAAATCATGTTTTTCGGGAGTTTTGACCCCTAAACTTTACTTTTTATCATCGAGACCCCAAAAAACACTTCCTTGCGCAGAAACACGCGTTCTGAGCCCTCATTGGTCGTGATCTGGACGTGACGCGAACAGTACAAAAAATGAAAGAACCAAAAGTAAGCCAAAATTCGCCATTTTCGCAGACCCTCTTTCTCAGACCGTCGTTCCACATCAACCAAATTTCGCATGCTGGATCGTATCCCGGATATCTTTCTTGGTTTTGTGTTTCAGAAACATCGGTTGAAAAATGTCAGAGCAGTGGGGGTCGAATTTTTGGCTTTCCCATTGACTTGGCACATCGCTTATACAACAGCTTGTTGCTATCGCACAAGCCGTGATAGAACGCAAAGTGTAGCATTTTGTTATCAATTCTTGACTTCAAAATGCACCTAAGTGCGTTTGGCGACAGGCTGTGTAGGGCATTTGAATCTGGGCATTATATCACAGCCTACGCACGTAAATGGCAGTTATCGTGTTTTGGTGGACGTTTAGCATGATACGTCGCAACTCGCAATCGCGCGTTACGACTCATCTTATCGGACGCACCATAACGCCGAAGACAGCAGATGGGCGAGAAGATAAGTCGTAAATCTGGACAGAGAGCACTGAGCACTGAGCACTGAGCAGTGTCTGCGACCGACCACACCCTCATCAACGCCGTGACAGACATGTGACGCCGATGCCCAATTATAGGATCGCCCCTAGAAAAGTCTTCCCCGGACGAAAATTTACGCGTAAAAATTCGCCACGCCCGGGCGCCCACCGTAAATTGTCGGCCCGGAAAGACTTTCGGGGGCAATCCTATAATGGGGAGACTTTTTATAGGGCTTGCTATTTTGATAAAGAGGAGACCTATTAATTCCGTGATTATCTCTCCCTGGGCGGATTTTTCATGGGGATACATTTAATTGTGACACCGGCCGACGTAAGGCACCCGACACACGGGACGGTCGGGCCGCCGGTGTTCTGTGACGGACGGCGATGACACCGAGGGGGAGGGAAGGGAAGGATAGTGGAGAAGAAGGGGTGCGTCGTAGCGGCGGGACATCCGAGACACTCGCTGATAACACTTGTCAGCGTCCTCAGCAGGTGCACGTCCAACGGTCAGTAACCACCACTCACTGAGCAGTACTGACCAGAGCATGGTCAGTCGCTCTGGCACACTGTGCCTTACTGACGTCACGCCGCGCCGCAAGCCCGCCACTTAATTAACGTCACGTAATTAGTTTTAAATGACGTCAGGGAGTCGCCGCGCCGCGACCTCCAGCACGGGAAAGCCCTCGGTGGGCGGGAAGAGGGATTCCTGCGACTAGTCCCAACCAACCGTCCCTCCTCCCAGCAACACCTATAGACAGGCACCTCCCATAGCACTTGGCAGCTACAGCGCACAGCAGCACTGGCCACTAGTGGTCATTTCACGGCTGTGATTAATTCGAAAACTGCGGCGATGTGTAAACAGACTCGAAATTACGAGTAACGCCTCTCCGCATGCAGCGTACAGATGCAAGCATCGGCCGCTAACAGCAGGCTACCTCAGCCAATCGACCACAGCCGATCATTGAGAACTGATTAATAAGCGACAATCGGAAATGAAATGGGGATTACTTATTATAACTCGGTAAGACGACACCCTCTGGAAGGTTGGAAGTTGATCGTGGACGTCGCTGTGTATGAAATAATGTAGATTGGAATTAGACTCTGCGCTGCTGCAGAGACACAATTAACGTGCTGTATGAATCTCGTCCTGCGTGCGTCCGAAGCTACAGTACTAGACCGAAATCCTGCTTGAACGAAAATGCTGACCCTAGCCTCAACCCTGGCTCTGTATTTACCAAGCGGCACAGTTGGATATCGGTACAAAATAACCAAAGGTGCGTGAAACCAGTAACTACAAGCCTGAAGTTTATACTGCATGTAGTAGGCTGGCCTACTCTCACGGTGACCTTACGAAAGCAGGCAGTGCAGCACAGAAAAGGTCACATCACATCGAAATGGCGGAGCGCGTTCATGAGTGGATGTTAAATGCCATACACGATATTATACGATATACGTCTCCGATTTATGTATTTTTAACGCCAGTTTTTCGTGTTTTTTGACTTGAAACAGTTTATCGTATACCACAGACCAAACCACATACGCCAAACGTTATACTTGTCTTTTTATAATCGCACACTAGCACCGCCGCTATACTCGCATGTGTGCAAGAAAAAAAACTGAAAAATAAACTAAGACACCAATTTTGTTTTACAGCACTACATGCGAATCCTTGCGATATAATTTCTACGCAATTTTGCAGCTCCAGGTTACGTTCTGCCATCATTAACAGTAAACGGACTCACTCTCCAGTTGCTTTATCGTATTATATTTTTTTTATCGCACACGACCAAGCAGCCAATAGTTATGCTTAAATGGTTAAACAGTACAGCTCTTCACGAAAAGCCCATCTCAGAGCTACGGAACGTCACCTGCCATATTACACAACTTTTTCTGCCACCCGACACGGGTGAACACGCCCCATATTAACCCCAGTCAAACAGACCGGTATACTCGATTTCTATACTCCGGTGAGAAGGATGGAAGGTTGAGTTGACCTTAGTGTTAATTATATACCTGTCTGCAGACAGTCACTCATCCCAAGTACTGATCACTTGATAGTGAACGAACGACCTCGGGATACTACTTTATAGCGCCGCCAACGCAAGTGCGACGTCTTACCGCTACACTACGAGGCCACGTGTATAAGTAACGACGACTGACGCACCTTGCCGTATCGCTGGGCGTATGCTCCGGTGAGCAGAGAGTGAAAGATGATGATTGTCTCGTCGAGGTCCCAGATGAAGACTCGCTCCAGCTCAGAATCGGGTCCAGGTGACGGGTTCTGACGACGACCGCGGCTACGACCACCCCGTGATGACCCACCTACATCACACCAGCACACAACGGCGGCTACAGATGGTTAAATGCTACAGCTCTTCATGGGAAACCCATCTCAGAGCTACGGATACGGAGCATCACCTGCCGTATGGGTTACCTGCCAGCCGACACAGATGAACACGCCCCACCTTAACCAGAGCGAGACAAGCCGGTACTCGATTTACCTATCCCGAACGGATGAAAGGCTGAGTTAGCCTTGGTGTTGATTATATACCGAGATGGTTTACCTGTGCACAGACAGTCATCGATCCAAGTAGTAACTGGTAACCACTTGATACCGACCCGACCGGAAGTTGAACCAACGACCTCACGATGGCAATTCCAACATCCTACCGTTAAACTACCAAGCCAATTAAACAATGCACGGTCATAGACAGGTCATATAATACGATTTTACTTAATCATAAATTATAGCACTGATATTTACGAATTCTTCTTTTTAAAAAGAAATTTTCTTTTTCAGGTTTGTATGGCAGTGGTTTTCAAAATTTAGTGGTTTAGTTGTGCTTATATGCGAGCAGAGCCATGGAGAGTGCGTCACTGGGCAGCGATATAGTGACCATGGGGTCCATAGCCTGACCCTGTTCAGTAGTATTCCGTGGCACGGCTGAAAGACAATGGCACGGATTGTTAGGCACACACACACATGGACAGACGGGTCGTAATGAGACTTACAGACGGACGGACACAAGACATAACGCAGACAGCCAAGCAAACACAGACTGTAGGCTTTGTTCATGCTGTGAGCTGTTCTCGTCAACAATGCATTGGCCACAATTATAAACAACCCAACCACCACCACGATTATTCAATTAAGCCTTTATACCATTCGCGCCCAGCGATGGACATAATGTGTTGAACTTATAACTGCCTTGCATCATCATTACCAACTGCCATAAAAGGCCTATAGTTGTAACAGAATATTCATATGGCACGCGAAAACAAGTCACTGCGCCCGTATCTTAATATAAACAAGAAGTCTAGCCGTTGCTCTGGAAAGCCGACTGTACCGCCTACGTCCGAAGCCCAGCCTGCGACTTCCAATCAGAAAGAAATCGATTTCTCAAGAGGTGACTGCAGCTCCGTGCACGCTATGTTAACGGAACGCAGCTCTCGAAAGCTACAATCAACGCAAGTATAACAGACGTCGCACGTGGTTACCTCGCCAAACAATATAAATAGCTATGCAGTCGTAAATAGCCAACGCAAATATCGGGTGCCGGTTTCGAAAATTTTTCTCACAAAACGCCTTGATTTGGAAGACGCGCTACAGCCTATACAGATGCTGTTGCAGTACTGACCTTTAAGGTCATCTAATATCAATGATTTTTATCTCATGTGAAAGCCAATATGCGACTTCCTATATTAGTGCTCAATAGCAACCTATAGGCGTTACCTCTCACTGTTTCCGAGTCATGGCCATTTTCCATTGAACTTCCTACCCCTCCCGCCATTTCATTCAACCCCCAATTTGAAAATGTTTCATTTGAGCTAGATTGCTGAAATTTTGCATGTTTATAGCCTAAGGCACATAACTATTATTCGTGTAAAAGTTTTCCCCTACGACCTAACTCTTAGCCACAATATATCCGTTACAAACGACAACAACGCCAGACGGACGGACGGATGATAACCGTATACCAATAGTAACAAAAATGTTTTCAGTATATAGCCGTCAAAAATCGTCCATGCAGTTTGATGTCTGGCTGACGTATCTGCTTGCTGTTACAGAGCCGAGGTCCAGCAACCTGCGAGCGCAAAGTTTCTGTCAATATAATACTACTCATCAGCGTTTTGACGCTTTGGCTTACTATGAGTATGTATGACTCTCAAACTGCACTATGAAAATACTCTTACTTAGTTACTTATTAGTTCCGTTGGCTGCTGAAATATCGCGAGCTAGCGAAGTTATCGGGAAGCAACGCGACAACGAACGCACATAATCGCGCACCTGACAACTCAAAAACTGTGACGGAGGCACGAAAAATCGAAAGTAGTACAGTCGTATTAGTAGTAGCGATAAAGCCAGCGATTATACAAAGAAGACAGGCCGCCAGGCAGGACATCTGGATTCATGGAACAACGTGGAAAGGGAAATGGGAGGAGGAACGATGACGTCACTCACGCGGTAAGGGCGTCCGGCGGCGGCAAAAAAAAACAGCGGAGGAGACGTCAAAACAAAACGTCAGCAGCGAGAGACGAGCGAACGACGTCAGACTGCATGGACTTAAGACCAGCACTAAGCACGCGGCCCTTTGACTGTGTACTGTAGGTGGCGTACACACACACACACACGGCATGTCAACGTCGACGCATGACCTCGGCTGACTGACAGCCAGGCACCGCGCGGGGTAGACGAGTACAACTCTACTAGCAGATCTACTCAAACCGCACCAAAGCCGGGAACCAAACTACAAAGTCTCCCAAATGAAAGTCCAGTAGCAGGATTGTTAACAATACTTGTGAAAAGTATTGACAATACCAATACCAATACTTTTACAGGCAATACTTTTTCTACTCATTCAGCAATCACAGATGCGTTTAAGAGGGGGCCTAGCTGGCTGCGCTTCTTTTTTCCTTCGTCGGTGTGGTAGTCAACTTCAACAGTGGGTTAGATTTTGCATGTCACATTTTTTCCACTTCAAGTTAACCAAAGACTCTCCTATGTGGGACTCTATAGAACAAAGACAGCAAAGTGGTCTCATTTTTTTTCGCTCGCCACACTTGCTATAAAACTAAGTTGAGTTGCTGTCTAAATAAGAAATGCTACCCATAGGCAGTAACACCCATACATAGTGGCAGAAATGTTTACCACTATATCACCCATACAACTAACGGCTGCCCTTTGTTTATCAAGCGACGAAAGACTGAAAGCTCTTTCTGACTAGACGCTCTGTCCCAGGACCCCACTGGAACCTGGGGACTCCACTGCCAGACCCCCGTTTATAGGCTTGCGTTCGCCCATGCACCGACCCTCTCTTTATAAAATTCATGAATCCACCTCGGGTAATGTTATGTTTAGTCGCTTGCTGATGCAGTGATTTAGTAAATCTAGTTGTCGCCATGGAAGTAAGTACAGATCTTAACGAGACTCATGAGAATCAAGAATCGAGAAAAATCTCCATTTCTCGCCTTAGAGAATTGAACAGTTTGAATAGGACGCAATAAACAGCTTCTAGTGCTCGTCAGTGAGTCGCGGTCGACAATTGACGGCAGTAATTACGTTGAGTGAGGAGGGGTGGGCTATCACCCGCAGAACAAGAGCGCGGAGTGTCAGCTGGACTGTAG
>Ga0209367_1013628_pt1 | contig 10434 bp, 7 predicted proteins | sample WorMetLIZISLAND2_FD_187412 | JGI IMG/M metagenome (GOLD analysis project Ga0209367, IMG submission 187412) | Marine gutless worms symbiont microbial communities from Max Planck institute for Marine Microbiology, Germany - Olavius geniculatus... ...
CGTTGAAACATAAACGTACAAAAGTACAAATATGATTTATTTCTCATAGACAAATTGCGTTAGCTCAGCTGTTTTTGATCGATACATTCAGTACATTCCGGTTTTTAGTCTTTACAAATGGTAGGTTTTTGTTTTTAGTTATCATATTTTTCTGAGTGTGTATAATGGCGAAAAAAGTAGCGATTGAAAACATCTGCAGTTTAATGTTTTTTATGCATGTTTTTATAATGTTTTTTTTATAAAAGTGATAAAAACATGTTTTTAATGGTCTTCTTATTTGCAAATTAATGTTTTTAACATCTATGGTTCGAGCGGAATCCTTCTCACCCAATGCCGACGACACGAAATTCGGCCATAACGCTATCATACGGTGAAAACCCGGACTCTCTATCTCACCTGGGCTTGAATCCTTACCGGGGCTGTGACGAATGGACAGACAGACGGACAGAATTACCAAAGCTAGTACATGCTTAGCATTACGTGCTGTTGCATGTAAAACCCAATTACAAAAAAACTACACATTCAATCAATCAATCACCACAGAAGAATGTAGAACAGTACGACAGCCGAGGGCGAGCAAAAAGTACCTATAGCAAAATGTTGATAGGACACAAAAGCAGAGAAAATCTGCATTACCAAGTGTCATCGTCAAAAGCACACTAATACCAATACAAGACTAACAGAAATACCAATGATATAGACCTGTTGTACTTCGGTCACTAGTTGCTGTGGCGGGAAATCGATTAACGCATTGGAGTACGTTTCACCGTTGATCGCAGGTAGAACTGCATAGGCATCAGTTGCGGACGGACAAGATCCGAGTGCAGGCTGTTGACATACTGGACCATTGCTGCTGTATCCAGACAGTTGTTACAAGCGCACGACGTTATATTCCATCACGGAACGTTTCATAAGCGTGCTCGCACTTATTAACTTCATTTAATGCAACTTATAAAATATTACGCTAAACTGCGGTAGTGACAGTTGGGCAACAAATCAACTGGGCAAAAAGACGACTGCGCGACTTAAAACTTGGCTCTTACAAATGTTGTACCGCAAAATGAGTACTAATAGGCAAGAGTTATATAAGATGTTACCAAAAGTTAGTTAAAAATACTATAGTTATACGTATGCAATCTATGTGCATCATTGCCCTATTTTTGCTGCTTCCGAGTAATTAACAATGCTGATATAATGACAGTTTATCTAAAGCATTTAGTTACTAACTAAAAACTTCACTGCCCGCTGACTAAATGTATAGCTGTTGTGCAACTGTTTCAGTATTTTGTTTACCAGTAGTCTGTCACCTACTCATCTGTCACCAAGACAGTTTGTTGGCCCAAATGACTGTGCTCTGCTAAATTTTTTTAATAAACAAAAGAAAATTCGTTAGTAACATGCAATGCTCTTTTTACCACTTACAAATAAAAACGTTTGCATAGCATGAAAGAATCTTAAATCAGCAGATATACAATGCTCTGTCACATTGCCAGAAATAATTAAACCTTCTAAGTAAATTTTAACTAAATACCGAAATAAAAATTGACAGATGCTTATCAGAGATTATTGTGGAAACAACAACATGGATGAATGGATGCAGAAACACACACATATGATATATAAACATGTTGGCAACGGTGGAGAAAATTTAGCTAACTGTTATAATAGAAAATATCACTTAGAATAATTCCATATTAAACAACTAATTATTTAGAAAGCCGTTGTCTTTATTTATCTTTCAGGCATAATTTAATATGGCTAGCATACTAAAGGATCAACTTGAATACAAAAGCAAAGTAAAAACTGCACACCAGAGTTAGCTAAAAGAGGAGACTAAACCTGAGACGTGAATTTTACACAGAGCTTTATTAAAAAGCACTGAACAGCTAAAATGAGTAAAACAAAATACAACATACTTGGTTAAGTATATTTCAATACTGTGTTTTCCTCTTACATAGTCTCCGTCTTTTTTCTCTACAAAAGCATGCAAATTAATGACAAAGATGACACATAGAAGAGCTACTAGATTCTACTACCATACAGAAATATAAGCATTACAAACACATGCTTCACCGACTAAATTGTTTTGGTTGTTGGCATTTTGCTGTTGCTAATCCAATGACTTTGACAAGGCATTAAGGCAAGCACACAGCAACTTCGTAGGCTCATAGATTATTGCCCAACGTGTTACGCACTATACCAAACCGCTAAATGCTTGCATTTGCATGATTATCAAGTTCTAGTTTAAGACTATTTTCATCAGTTTTATATAATTTTCTTCAAGATGATAAAGTTATTAGAGCAATTTCGTGTTGTCTCACTACTGTCTTTCACATTTGCTTATACCATTATTGTAGTACATTGTTCACTGTTCTGTAAATAAGCAAGCATAACGTTATTGGCAAATCCAAATATCATTTCAACTTAAACTGGGATTGAATAACATTAGGCAATTTAATTCAAGGAATAAAGATTTGATTTGAAACACTGTGATTTGATTTCAATGATTTGACATTTGATTCTAAAAATTCGTGAATGATTAAAAAAAATTGAAATTACAAAACACTAATACTTACTTTCTAGTGCAGAGACAGTCAAAGCATTCAGACTCAGCATGCTGAATGATACTGAGTTGAACAATAAAGAGTGACTTATGGTGACAGCTGCTGATAAACAACTGTTTTAGATTTTTGATGTAAAATGTAATCCACACATTATACACTAATCAACTTCTAACCTAAAAATTTATACCATATGTATTTTCTTATCAAAAATTTGGGATTTGAATTTGATTAAAGATTTTCTTTCAAAAGATTTAAGCGTTGAACAACAAATAATTCGAGATTGAAATTTGGTCTGGTGACTAAAGCCATTTTTCAAAAAAAATTCAGATTTAAACTTATGTGATTTGAAATTTGCCCACCACTACAAAATAATGATGCCGAAACAATTAGTATCGCTCTCTGATGCACTACCTCTTTTCTGAATGAACTTTCCAAAGCGTTCTTCAAACGGAATACCGGGCCAAAGTGTTCGCAGTAACCGTTTCTTGGACGAGTGCATGGGCTGTGCATAGTCTATCACTTCCATAGCATCCAGCACCGGAGCAAGTCCTTTCTCATTCAGCTCTTTAGGTGTCAGATATTCTTTCACATGAAACAACTTTTTCTCATCTTAACAAGCAGAACAACACAACATGTGAGACAAATTAATTCAGTCTGTTCTCATTTAGTGGCATTAAATGAATAAATGTCCAAAAAGCATTTCTAAAAGTCAGCAAACAAACAAACTACCATATGAGCATCAGCAGCAAAAAATTACAGCACGACAGGTACAATTTTTTTTCTCCCAATCTCTTCAGTGTAAAATGCAAAATGCCATTCTAAACATTTTATATTGTACATACAACGAAATTGCTGACTTAGTTGCACGTCGTTATTGCAAGAATGGCATAAATGCCTGATTTTAAATCTCTTCATCGTTTAACAAATTACGTAAACTACAAAATACCTTAGTAGTAAACTTGTTCTCAGTGAGTATAATTGCTGCTGTCAAGTCATTGGTGCTACCATTAAAAAAACATCCAGCTTCAAAAATGTCCCACTTCACACCATTAAAGGAGTGCACACTGTGAAAAATGTTCAAGTATCTACGTTCAACAATTCATTGTTCAACAATGCCACAAAAATTTTTTTTAAATAATGTGCAAGTATATGACACAACACTTATCTGGCTATAAATATAAAGTTAAAATTTAATTCATGCGCTATCAAAAGCCGAAAAACACAACCTATGTAAAAAGTTCAGTCAGAAAAAAACGCCACCTGTGTTTGGGTCGATCTCTACAAATGCCAGCGTGAGGCAACCACAAATTTCAGACTTCTGACTCTGTTCTATGTCCGCCTCACTGAACCTCAGTAAAAACGTCCCACAATCACGACTGATCAGCATTCTCTTTGCTTCTTCTTTTGAAACAAATCCGTAGATCAGACTGCATTCCAAACACATCAGACTTGTCACATTTTCCTTCGCTGCCTCTGTGTTGTGGCCTTGTTGTGGCTTTGTGGGTTGGGCAATAAAAGCCAGTAAAAATCTTACAACATCCATTCCTAAAGTTCATCTTTGGGTAATTTGGCCTAACCAGAAGTAACCTGCAAAAACATAATGAACATAAATCATACGTTATTGAACTTTTCATATTTCGTGCACACCATGTGATGACATAATACCATTCATAACACAAAAGCATAACAAAAGTTCAAATTAAATAATAATATAATCAGGAGACACTATGCAAATAAAGTATCAATACTTGGAAATAAACTCACTTATCTTGCCACTCCTGTTTGACGCTAGTTTTCAGTAAATTCATGCTGGCCCAGATCCATTTCCAGAAGCAAAAGTCTCTCTGCGGCATTTTGTCCTATCGGCGTAACATAAAACAAAACATCAATGTACTTAGCTAACAATAGCTGCACATCATTCACTTCTTGTTCAAATCATTAAAACAACCACATTAACATACAGTGATATCATATGCAAACCAAAATACTGGACAAGATACCGAACATTAATCAGTGTTCATAGTCGCACCATATACAGGCCTAAATGAAAGTTAAGTTTTTAGCCGACTGTATTAAAGTAATGGTCGAGCTTATGATACGGTTGTCACCTGACGTCTGTCTGTCTGTCGTCGCCCGTAACGAATGTATCCTGGCTAACGGGTAGGTCTTGGGGAAAAAATTTACACAAATAATTAGCACGCAAAATTTCAACGATCTAGTGCATAGCAAACATTTTTTAAAATTGGGGTTGAATGAAGGAGTAGGAAAATGTGTGTTTTCAATGGAAAACTGGCCCTAACTCGGAAACAGTGAGAAAAAGGACCATGGTTACTATTAATCACAAATAGAAAGTGGCATACGCCCTTTCAGATGAGATGAAAATCATAGACCTTGGATGACCTTGAAGGTCATTGACAACCAGTAGGGTCGGCTAATGTCGGCTATCCTAGCGACAGCTGGGCTTCCTGTTAAATGCACTTCAACGTGTTGAAAAGCTCGGTGGATCTGCAGTTCTTATATGACGACGAGATACAAAATGAAAAAATGCTAATCATAAATGAAGCCAAAAGTTAGAGTTAGAAGGGGCGGTTTGGGGTCCACCTTTTATCGAGACACAGTATAGGCCTACAACGTGTTTCACAATAAACCCACATTTTTCTATTATCACTTCTTCAGAATGAAATACTATTATCAAAATTTAAAAGGTATTTCAGCGCCTCTGAAGCTACGGCACTACGGCGCTATACAAATGTATTATTATTATAATCTCTTGTCTAAAATTAAATGCATTTATGTATACTTGAAAAATAATTATTTCGCTAGTGACCATCACAGCTTTAAAAGAAAATGGACATTTCATAGGATCAATAACACATCACAGAGCCATGACATTCCTCAAAACTCTTCTTACTGCAGAATGAGGATATATTAACTTATATCTGTCAGTTTCAACATTTTTGGCCATATAATGGACAAATTACATTCACAGTAATGCTGCTAGTCATTATTAAGAATACATCACATAGAAAACTCTACTCACTCGTATAACTTGCTTCTCTGTGATGATATGACTGTCAATATCAGGTACTGGAGTCTTCAATCCTAGAAAACATCACAACAGTTTATTGAAATTCAAACTGATGACAAAAATTCAGTGATCATCGACAATGCAATAAACTAAATAATATGTATTAACCAGTTGCATAAAGATGACCGGCTAATAAAATACAAACACTATTTTCATGCAGCAGCATTGACAAATGCTGACTGCATAACCGAACACGTAGTCAAACACGGGATATCAGCAACACATTAGCATTGTTTTTGCATATTTTACATCACCAACAATTACCGGAAAAGAAGTAAACCAGTAAAAACACTATGTAGCCACTTGCTGATATACTGTGTGGCTGTCCACCTGACCTTTGACCTCTGAGCTGAAAATCAACACACTGGTTACTCCTGCCACTGGAAACGTTTACAAAATTTTTTGGTTTTTTAATTTGTTCTTGAGTTCCAAAGTTAGAAGCTTGTACGAGACGGACGTAATGATGCGCTGACAAACAGACGGACGAACAGACAGGCGAGATGCGTAGTCTGACTTATCAAAATGGCCACACACTAATACTGAATGAATAAATCACCATAAATAAAATTTCTCATATTTAATTATGATATCATTTCCAGTAATTATTCAGTGATAAATTAATGGTTTCATTGGTGAAATCGTCAACCTATGGCTCTCAGTCATTTACCGTCTTTGTGTCCACCATCTGAAACAGCCAAACAGGACTATCTTAAAAATCTTGCACAGTCACAGATATTTTTCAATGTCAACTAAAATTTTGAAATATATATGCATTATGCAGTAATAACAATGTAGCTAAAGCTGATTAAAAGCACAAGTGCATATGTACTGCAAAAAAACAAAAAAAAATACATAACACATCACTGTCAATATGTAAGAAAAGAATGAAGTGTAGACTAACGCAAAGCAATGGTTGCCAGGTAGTCCAGCTGTTCTGTGGGCAAGCCGTGACCTGTGTGATGAATAAACAAGCTGTTTAGCAATCCAGCAACTTCGGACCACGTCACTTGGTCTCTGTACACAAATGGCTTCCGATCCTATGCAAACAAAGCAACATTGATACAGTTATGATGCAGGGCAAGATATACAAGAAAAATGAAAAATCCAAGCATTTGAAAACAAGATTAACTAACGATGCTCAAAAAAGCTCGAATGTGCTTGAGATCTATAAAATCTATAATATAATTGCTACAGAGCACAGCTCAAAGTCATCAACAGAAAACAAGCAAAAAAACCATTATGATTGCACCTGTTCAGAAAAGGCAGCATCCCAGATAAGAGTTCCTTTTGCCATGATTTCCTGAGAAGTCTGACTTGTCAGAATAACTGGAAGAGACACTACCTGAAATAAATAGTTCTGCATCAGAAAAACAGCATGCATGTCTGTATGGCAAACACAAAGTAAATACACAGCAACAGGCAATGTAAAGCATTTCTTATGATGTAAGCAATTGTTTGATAATGTCATAAAAATGAGAACCAACGACTGTAGAATTTCATCGGTTGTGCAATCAAACGTATACAGTAGATGATTCTTTTAACTCTCAAAATAGTTTGTTAATCCAAAAACATGATTTCTGAAAATTTAGTTCTGCATACAATCTGTAAGGTTCATTACAATAATGTCGCTGTACCTGCTCATTTGACGCACAGTATAGATAATTATGCACGATGTTTCATAAAAAGGCACCCTTTTTCTTTCATTCATAATTCAGTCAAATAATAATCAATTTACATGAAATTTTTACTAGATGTAGCTGACAAAATACTAATTCAAAATATTTGGACAAAATATGGCTGTTAATTAAATATTTTTGCTAGTCATGACGTAATGTTGACGTCATAATGTGTCGTGAGTACAAACTGGCTTGTTTCAACCGGTTCTGTCATTTGCTACCGTACTTTATCATGTTCACTGATGAAAAATGTTCATTGTATCAGCACTAAGCAACATGGGGCATAAAATCAGGCGTCTCACAATCCAAAAACTTAACCATCTCACAAGCGGTGCTTGCTGGTGCACGGTCTTGCTGGAAGTGCAAAGGTTAAGCTATTCCCACAAGTGTGTGAAAGTGATTGTTTTGGGCGTTCTTGTGGCTACAATGGTAAAACTTCAACATTTTGTCACCAATGAACCAGATAAAGCTCGCCATTGACACAGGGCAGCTGTTCAGGAAATCTGTCAGCACCGTTTGCAACAAGCCAGTTTGTACTCGCAGCACACTATGACGTCAGAATTACGTTACGACTAGCAAAAATATTTAATTAACAGCCATATTTTGTCCAAATATTTTGAATAAGTATTTCTTCTACTACATCTGGTAAAAATGTCGTGTAAATTGATCATCATTTGACTGAATTACAAAAGAAAAAAGGGCACCTTTTATGAAACACCGTGTACATAACAGAGACCCAGTGACAAAAAACGAATTCAATATACTGCTTCATGTCACTATTGCAAGTGATTTTTAAAAAAAATATACTAAAAAATGACAAAGATTTATAAAAAAACAAATGTTAGCACTCACCTGCAGGTTGATAGGCGAACCAAACGCTGTGACCGTCGTGTAGAAAATAAAAGCATATTTCATCTCAGTCACGAGCTCGTCATTCTTGCTGCGTTCCGGAGGTCGTCTGAAGTTCTTGAGGTGAATGCTGTTGAACAGTGCTGAGAAAGCTTTCGTTCGTTTGTTGACTGCAAACTGTCGAGGAGCACCGTTTGACACTTCAAACTCACCTGAGACTGGAGTGCACTCATCGGGAATGTCCCTCTCTCGAAAGATTTCAATTTGAGCAAACGGCGGATTCCGGTCCAGACCAAAACTTGTACCACCAAGAATACTGCAAACACAATTTCAAGCAGTCACTCAGTCAACAGCTAGTTGGTTGATCAGTCGCTCAGTAAATTGGTCATAATTGAAATATAACAAAACCTACTAATATATGTCTGCTGTAGTTAAACAGCTACAAGTAAAGTCGATTGACAAGATCCAGTATAATTGTCCTCAGGATTATTAGCATTATTTGGCAACAACAGTTTCTCCACAGAATTGAAAAACTTCAACTTAATTAAGTTACAGTTACATCACTGCTAAAACTTGTTCCCATCGTGTTCTCAACGCTACAATCATAATATTAAAACAAAGAAGTAAGACTAATGACAAAATAATTCCAGCAACTCACCGGACAGACATGTTGAAACTCTGACTCTGGCGACTGCTAACTTTCAAGACTCGATCAGATACGTTAGCATCAACAACAAACGCACTGCACAAGCATTATGCAAACACATAAACAGCAAAAGAAAAGTTTACAGACTCCACTCCAGTTACACAAAGAAAAAGACGAATCAACTGATCACACAGCATTATGTCTTCTGCTCTTCCGGCCATCAGTGTGTGCAGATGTATCGGTGTGCTTTCTGAAAATTCTCCTAATGCGGTATCTTAGACACAGTAGAAAATTTTTAAAAATCTTATTATACTTAAGCTGATAAACGGTGTCATACACTTGTCTGCAAGAACACACACCTCGATACCTCGCCAATCACATCATACCAGCCTTCAAACTGACATCATGTATCCTAAACGGCTCAACAAATCACAACCAAATTAGAAGGTATCTGCTCTAAGACATACTTAAAGTATGAATTCAAAAGTGCAGAAATGAATAAAATGGACAAATATATACAAACTGTTGGAGATGTTCAGCAATCCATCGACGATGCAGATGATTGAGTACTTCCTCGAGTTTAAGGAGTGATTCGTCGTTATCATACTTGATTTTACTCAGGATGCTGATGACGCTGGCGAGCTGCTGCTCCACACGACAGAAAAGACCACTGACCTCGTGACAGCTGAAACAAACGCGCACAAGCAGCCACATACACACGGACATTGACACACAGACAGACACACACAAACAATGCAAACAAAAAACACAAAAGGTGTGCACAGCTTTTCACGGAAACCAATCTCAAAGCTACGTAGCATCACTTGCTATATAGAATGCCACCCAAGTTAGGCAAATGTACCTCACAATAACTCGGCCAGACAGGCTGGTACTCACTTTACCTACCTTAGAGGAACGTTGGTTGACTTGAATAGTTGATTATATATCGAGATAGTTTGCCTGCCAACAGACAGTCATCCATCCAAGTAGTCACCATGCCCGGTGATAGACATGGACAACTACGCACGTCAAACACGAACATGTTATTCATTACACATGCAACATTCCAGATGCAAATGGCTATTGAATAATCCACTTATTCGTGAAAAACATTGCGTGACGGTGTGTACATTGGTGTCTTTAGTGACAATCAGTAAACTCGTACATTTGATCAAGAGCGTCGAGAGTAGCTGGTTCGACTGTCACTTGTGCTGTTATTGCACGTTTCTCCACGTCTTTCCAGCGAGCGATCTCTCTCCACACAGCAGCCAGCAACAGGCGCAGACTCTCAGCCATACTGATGTGTTGCCTTGCCACCGCCTGCCACCAAATCGCCAACACATTTTCATTACCTCCACCAAGGAGGTAATGTTTTTGCCGGACTTTGTTTGTAAAAGTTATGGACGGATCTTTCTGAAATTTTGAGGGTATGTTCGGCATGGCACAAACTACCAGTGATTAAATTTTAGGGGTGATCAGAAAGGAATCCTGGATTCTGAATCACTTTGAAATTTTCGTTACCATTGCGTTAAAGGGGGCATAAGGGAACCGCTGGCAAAGTGAATATGGTGACGCCACCTGGCGAATAACATTGCCTTGGCGGAGGTACCT
>Ga0209367_1013629_pt1 | contig 10434 bp, 5 predicted proteins | sample WorMetLIZISLAND2_FD_187412 | JGI IMG/M metagenome (GOLD analysis project Ga0209367, IMG submission 187412) | Marine gutless worms symbiont microbial communities from Max Planck institute for Marine Microbiology, Germany - Olavius geniculatus... ...
CATTTAAGGACTTGCACATCGAAAACAGCAAAAATTACAAAAGGTGATATTATTGAGCAGCACATTGACACACTGTCAGTGTGATGCGGGCAATATCACCTTTTGTAATTTTTGCTGTTTTCGATGTGCAAGTCCTTAAATGTTGCCGTTAACAAGTGTATAAACTAATGTTTTGTACATTTTTAGTTATTATAATAGTTGCCTAATAGTTATTAGGTCAAATTCAGACTTGAGTCAAGACTTTAGTCTTTGACTAAAGTCTTAGCAAAACATGTGCAAAAAACTGCAAATGCAACTGGAGTTTTTATTCTTTGCATGCAACGTTCCTAACGTAGCAAAGAGGAGTATATGAAATCAGTGTAATGTTGACGACCAACGGACCGACCAACGACCGATCGACCTCCATTTTTGGAAGAGCCTTCTTGGAAGAACTTCAAATGGCTATATCTCAATAATGGTGATAGACGCATGGTCACAATGGACCACCCATTGGAAGTCGACCACCGCGTTTTGAATGGTCACGTGACCGATGACGTCACATGACCCCACAATGTCAAGGTCGTGACCCTGTTATCTTTGAGGTAGTATATCTTCATAACGGTGCCAGATAGACACATGGTCACAATGGACCGGCCATAGGAAGTCGACCACTGCTAGTCGAATAGTCACATGACCGATGACGTCATGTGACCCCTAAAAGTCAAGGTTGCAACCCCATTATCTTTGAGGCACCATATTTTGATAACAATGTCAGATAGATGGCGAGACAGTTTCCAATAATGACCTCGATGCCAGTCACTATTAGTATAATATTAGACCAGTCTTAAATTGATGCTGGGTCTCTACTACATGTTGAAAGGAGCAAAAAGCACTTAGAAGAATACAGGAGAAAATAATGCATGGTAGGAGTACATTAGATTGATCACAATCCAGCTTGTTTTTAATCTAATAATATTTCTTGTGTAGTTGTTGTTGCCAGAAAGTAGGAATGTTGCGGTAAAGAAATTTGTTTTTCTCAGGGAGCGTCTGCATTCGCAAAGACATCAAAAATTGCATCCTCAACCGTGTTTGCAAAATGCTTGTGGACATGTGCTGCATCTGCATCTGCACATCTCTGTTTTGCTGCCTAGAGTGATGTACTTTCGTTTTCTGGAGCTTTCGTTCTCAGGAACTTCCTGAGCGAAAATGACATGGAACTTTTGCTGCCCTTGTACAACAAGAAATTTGAGCTAATGCTCACGAGACGTGCGAAAGTCTCTAGCAGTTCCTGTTCAGTAGTTTAGCTGAAAATTGGGGTGTTCACGATAAGTTAATATCCAAATACCAAATTTTCTATCTGGATCGCATAGCGATAGTTCCATGGCGCCACCTTGTGAATGATATAGACTTGTGTCACAGCCCAAAATCGCCAAAAAAATCCATAAAAAACCTATTTCGATGTTCAAGGTCATCCAAGGTCATTGATCTCTGTGGCAGTCAAAAGCCAGTGTACGACTTCCTATTAGTGATTAATAGTAACCTAAGCCCTATCTCGCACCGTTATTGAGATACAGCGATTTATTGGCTAAAACTCGCAAATTTTCTCACCCTCCTTTGATTTAGCGCCGTCTTTCGGGGTGACCCCCTTCGATTTTATGGAAAAGCTTTATGGTTCCTGAAACTAGAATCTTCCAGGCAGCCGACTGTAAAGATTTCGTAATCCTAGCTTGCACATTTGTGACTGATCCACCCATGTGACAGATGGACGGACTGATGGACAGACGGACGGACAGAATTGCGATGGCTAAGATGCGCTGAAAGCAGTAGCTGCTTTTGCGTGTAAAAATCATTGTCATTATAAGTGTGCAAAGCTTATAAAGCCTATGGAGAGTGCTTCATTTTTGCTTATGCCTGACTGCACAGTAGTGAGCAGGAATCACAAAACGTAATTCCTTGAAGACGAGTTGTGGCTTGCAGGCTACACACTTGATCCTTATAGGCCTATGCTATAGTGAAACAAGCTGGAACAGGAATTGAAGCATGGATTTAAAGGATGCTAGCATGCAGTGTAAATGCTTAATGTTTAGTTGCAGTTAAATCATTCAAAAAGACATTAGCGCAATTTTTTAGTGCAAAACAGTGAAAGAAGTGTCTATAATCGTTTATTACAGCTAAGGTTTGTTTACGTGGGGTTGTAAAAAATTACAACAAACTATAACGCTGAAAGACCATTAGCTAATCGATTAAATAATCGTAATTCGTGATAGGGAGCGAAGGTTCCATGTCACTTTCGCTTCTGGGAATGAAAGTTCCAAGGAGTGAAACTTCCAAGGAATAAAAATAACAGGGAGCGAAAAGTTCCACCTATGTAACTTTCGTTCAGGGAGCAAAAGTACGTGGGAATGAAAGTTCCATAATTTGGTGTAGCAGTAGGCTAATATATGACAAGATTTTTGTCTAGCTTTTGCTGAGTTATTTTCTTTCAGTCACTCCTACCCACCTATGCTTAGGGCTTAAGGGTATCTAAGGCTTTAGGCTATGGCAAATAAAGCATGTTGTAGGGTGATGACCAGGGATGAGTCACCCCATAGGAAAGGTGCTTATGATTAGGCTTCCTGCTGCAGTGGGGCAGAGAGGATGACTTGTATCTACTAAGTATTTAAATCAGCACAGAGTCCAAATCAGAGAACTAAACTCTGTTCAAAATGCATTTCGGCTGTTACACATTTGTGCCACTGCTGCTGACGTAACTGAGTCAGTTTCCAAGATGGTAAGACTTCTGTGTCTGCCCTCATGTTAAGCCACTTAGGTGCTGTAAAACAAGCAAAAGGTTCCTACAGGGTGATGTTCGTCCCTGCGGTGGCTAAATATAGACAGTGTCCTATGTTACTGCAAGCCAGAAAAGTGGTGTTTCTGTATAATGAAGTAACTGTTCATGCTTAATTTAACAAATAAACTAATCCGTCATACATGCATTTATTTTGCTCAATATGTACAAACAGTTTCAACATAAAATTACATCTATAGCTATACTTATTGTATCTTTTCTCGCTGTAGTACTATATTAGATTAGTCAGTGGGGCAGATCGTACAACATGCGGGGGCAAATCAGCCAGGGAGTAAACAAGCCAGGGGGTGAGTTATCTAAGGGAAGTGGCAAGTCAGCCAGGGGCAAAGGGACGAAAAAGCCTGACACCACCTAGCCTATCATCTGTTCCGTTGGCATAGGGGTTGTGGGTTACCAGTCTACCAGACACTTTGGATTTAAGATAGTTCAGACCTAAGGCGTGGTTTTTTTGGTGCAAGTAAACAAAAAAATTTCTGATGCCGGATGGTTCAATGACAATTGATATGGGGGGAGTTGAAATTTTTGTGACATTTTCACCAACAGGAATGGAAGTTTAACGTCACTTTCACTTTTGGGACAAAAGTTTCACCTATGGAACTTTCGCTCTCATAGGCAATAGTTCCATAATTCAAACATCTTTGACATGGTTTGTACTTGGGGGATGTTTTTTCCACTTGTTTTTTCCACTTCATATCACATCATATTTAGCGAATTTGACATGTTTTAATTGTGTGTTTTGGCATTTGTCAAAGTGTAAGCTGCTGTAGTTACGGTAGTGTTTTAGTTAGAGCTGTTAAATTAACATGTTAAAAATTAACACGTGTTAAAAAAATAAGTTGCATACATAAATTTACTAAATTCTGTGAAGCATGAGTTACAATATTCCATTCCATTGGAATAATATTCATGTAATTAAAAATTGTTTTGTTTTCAATGTTTGTTTTAAATGCATGTTTTAAATAAATTAATGCCTCAACAGCACTAGTTCTAATTGAATGTTTTTACATTTGTTTATTGTAGTTAAGAATGGTGAGAAATTATGTAAGAAAGACTGACAGGGGAAAGTATGGTGCGGATATACTCCGTTTAGCGATGGAGAAAGTTAGAGCTGGAGAGATGAGCCAGCATCAAGCGGCAGTTGCTTATGGTGTTCCAAGGACTACTTTGAACAGACATCTCTCTCGTCAATTAGGATGCTACGGTGTGCATACTTGGTAACAATAATAATAGAAATAGCAGTCATCCCACTCATCTTATAAATCCTATATTATTGAAAAGAGTCCTATATTGTCCTATATATTGACTAAATGTCTTGTAAATCCTATATTTTGACAGTTCACATTTCATGCAACACAAATGCAATCATTACACAAAATTTGATGTCACCTAATGCGGTTTCTGGGAGGCCAAAATGCTATAAAATATGTTATTGGCTGGGGCTCTGCCCTGGACCCTGCTGAAGGAGCTCACACCGATATCCAGACCCTATCAGTCCCATCAAGATGGGGAAAAGGCAGAGAAGTTTTCCCGGGCCTCATGACGTTTGGGGGCCCCACAGTCGCTGACAAAATAAAACAAATTGTTTGTCCGTTTCATTAATCAACAAAACTTTACTGACAGATATGGAAGTCATGCAGTTTGTGTGTTCATGTTGTCAGATGCCAGACATTGCACTTGAATATTGAAACGTACACATGTGTCTTGTAAAGACTACATTTTTATTTGATGTTCGATATTTTTTGGCCTGTGTCCTATAAAAAGTTTCCATGGGATGACTGGAAGAGTAGTTAGAGTAATACTAATAGTAATAATAATATATAATAGTAATATATAACAGTAATAAGAATAGTAATTTTTTTTGTTAATTTTTTTGAAGTTTGCAGTGCAAGCACCAGGGTCATCCCTACAAATTGTTTAATCCTTTTAGTGGCTGTACATCTAGAAGTTCCTTCTTTAGTATGAGAGTACTAAATATATGGAATGATCTTCCAACAGATGTTGTAAATTTCAGAAGACTTGAATAATTTAAGAGAACTATCCAGTTGGTTGACCTCTCTAACCATCTTACTAGTAGTACAAATCAGTAACCTATTTTCAAGTCAGCTTCGAGTCCGCTGTATGTCTTATTTTTACAAATGCATGTTGTATGTGTAGGTATGTTTTTTGTGTGTATGTTTTAGATTGTCTTTGTTATATTAAGGATCACTATAAGTGCTCGCTACCTAGCCTTGTGTTTCCTGTGTGTCTGTTGCAACTACTATTGTGTGTCTTCTGCTTTCTACCAAATAAAATGATGACGATGATGAATAAGGCATGAAAAATTCTTGTGCTTTCAGTTGCTGTCCATCCCTAAAAAAATTCCATTCCCAAAATTTTTATTGGACCCTTAAACATATGAGTGCAGTTTTTAGCAAAATTTCGCGCCAATCGGCTGACGCAGCTCGGAGATACCTTAGCGAAATAAATAAACATTTGCAGTAAAACATGCAAAGGGGAACGTGCAACAGCAGTGAATGTTTGAAGGTCCACTGTGAACAAAATCTAAGCTTACCGATCCTAACAGTTGGTATTCGACATGATGATTATAAAGGCTAGTATTCATAGCATTTCCATTGCACTCGCCAGAGGGTGTAACTGATGATTTTTAGGGGGTACCCATCTTTGATGCTGTCGTGCGCAGGCCACTTTGAACCTACATAGTCGAGACTTGGGACTGTTTAAATCTACGTTTAATGTCAAAATTTTCATAAGCAAGTTTTGCTAGTCTATCTGTAGTAATTTCGACACAATTTGCTTTTAGAATGGGTGTCGCAACCCAAATCGCCAAAAAATGCATAAAAACCCCTATTTTGGCGTTTGGAGTCATCCAATGTCACATCCAATGTCATTGATTTCGGTGCCAATCGAAAGCCAGTGTACGACTTCTTATTAGTGATTAATAGTAACCTATATGGGCCCTATCTTGCACCATTTCTGAGATATGGCAACTTATTGGATAAAAATTACAAATTTTTCCCACCTTTTTTTCATTTAGCGTCCTCTTTCAAGTTTATGGAAAAGTCTTACGGATCCTGAAACTAGAGTCTTTGAGGCAGCCGAAGAGGAAGATTTAGTGTTCCTATCTTAAACCGTTTTTGACTGATCTTCCCGTTTGATGATGCTGTCGCGCATCACATGGGCTATGCTCAAATTACTTGTTAAGCCACCGTGTAGGTCAGTGACGACTATTCATTAATTCTGTTCATTTTACAAGGAAGTAGGCGGACGTCGACCAATTTACGATGTAGTGACGGTATTTATGTTGGCGGTATTATCGGTAGACTTTGCGCACAGCGTGCAGCTCTGTCTGTTCTGGGCGCCGTCCGCTCGGCGCTGTCAGTGGGCTATGGTCTATGCCATCACCGACCGATCGCTGGGCTGGCCGGTTGGCCACCGGGCTTGGCGTCTGGGCGCCATGACGCCTTGGCGCCGAACCGTTGTGTGTGTGTCCATACAGCAAGCATTACAGCTACTGCCTAACTGAATAATTGTAGTCTACCTCGATCCGTTCAGGCTGTACGTGTGTGCTAGATACAGTGTATTGGCCTTTTTGACTGTCAGAGTGACGGAAATTAGTGCGAAGGCACAAGGTGTTCGTTAGGACTACTAGGTAGACCTACAACAGTGCATGTCGTGTGTATTGGAATGGCAGCAATCAGTGATACGGAGTCCATTCGAGGTAGGACGGCCTACTGTCGCAGGAATTATGGAACTTTCGCTCCCAGGAACTTTCGTTCCATGGAACTTTCGTTTTCACAGTCAACGTAATGTGGTTTCGCTCCCCAACACAAATTATGATTATTTAATTGTCAAACTAATGGTAGTAAGGCGTTATAGCTTGTTCGTATCTTTGTACAGCTTCATTGTAGTAAAAGATGGCAGGATCTAGCAAATTATTTTATTAATTAATTTATCTTAAATTTATTAAATTCTCCAAATTCTTTCTCATATTATATTTGTTTGTAAATTCTTCCTTAAATTATAGCCTATTTTTCGTCAAGTTTTTACCATCATTTTGAATTCTAGTCTTTTCCCTAAACCTTGAACCCATCTTTTGGAAAACCTTTATAGGCTAGCTGTAGCGCGTTCCTTAGCGACAGCTGGGCTTTCTTGTTTTGGACGTTGAGCATTTACACCGCATGCTGGGGTCCTTTGATTTCATCTGCTTCTATTAAGTGTGTAGGCCTATAATGTTAACTCTGAGTGAGGAGCGAAAGTTCCACCTCATTTTCGCTCATGAGAGCGAAAGTTCCAGGGAACGAAAGTACCAGGGAGCGAAAGTTCCATGTATGGAACTTTCGTTCCCGGGAGCGAAAGTACGTGGGAATGGCGTCGATTCGTCGTCAGTATGGGAGGGAGGAAGGCAAAAGTCGAGGCGCCGTATCGTATAGACCCACACTGTCATCAGGAGAATTATTGTAGCCCTTCAGGTTATTATCTCACAGTGATCGTGACGTCGCGCGGTGTGATTACGATAGCACGGCTTTCTTGTTTAATCGCGTGTTCATTGCGACAAACTCAACTCAACTGAACTTAACTCAACTGATTCTGAACTGCTCAGAATGTCAAAAACTGACGAAAACTGAGCTTTTTCAGTTCAGTTGAGTTGGGTTGAGTTGAGTTTGTCGTTATGAACACTGCTTTAGGTTTGGTGACACTTAATCACCGGACATTTAATCACGCGACAGTTAATCACCGCCATGTGATCGATTGTGCACTATGCCTCGTTTGTTTGTTACGCATCGGTCGTCGTCGTCGTCGTTGCCTTTAGCCTGTGGCTCGCTTTCGTGTCAGTCATTGTACGTTTATTGCGTAGGCCTACACCAAATAGCATCAATGTTAATGCTATTTGCCTACACGTTGTGGATGTTTTTAAGTACTCCGTGTCGTGCGTTCTGTTGATACTGGTATATGCATGCAGTCATAGAGTTGTTACCATGACCGAGAACAAAATTAGCTTTGGCGTAACCACAAAAGGCAAACAAATGGTGCTACGCAAACAGTTTGAATTTGTTAAACATCGTGAATACGGCAATGGAACGATCCAATGGCGGTGCAAACTTTATCAAAAATGCCGATGCCAGGCGCGTATAACGACTGACGGTGACGATATCGTAAGTGTTGATCCTGAACACAATCACAGCGGCAACAGGGAGACAGCTTTAGCACGACAGGCTGTCGGTGAAATGAAAACAAACATGTCCGAATTGTCCGCGACTACAAGAAATGTTATGGCACATGTGAGCGCAGGTCTAGAGCCAGGTCGACAATGGTTTTCAGTACGTGCTGGACAAGCGAAGTAGGGATGGACAGAAGCTGTTCTGGCGCTGCGACCGCAAGGCGAACAGATGTCCGGCGCGATTGCATACGAACGCTACTGCGGATGACGTCGTCGGGCGCATGCGCGAACACAATCATCTCAGCGGTGACGCGGCGGCGCTTCGTGTCAACCGAACACGAACTACAGGCAGCGGCGTGCGACAACGTACTGACAGAACTGCGGTCCAGGTTCACTGTATGATCATATATGCTGTGATTAACACGTTACTTTTAACGCGCACATGCAGTTTGTGTATTACACGCCGTTTTCAGTTTACACGTTGAAGCTGGCTCGGCAAGCGCACGAGCGCTCAACGAGCTGGCTTGATGAGCTGGTTATCTCGTCGTTTAAAAGGTGTAATACTTCAACATTCACGAAGCTAGCCCCGCTAGCGCAGACGAGCGCTCATCGTGCGCTTGTAGAGCCAGTTTCGTCATGTGAACGGGGTATGGGTATTAGGCTTACGTGGCAGACGACTGTTTATGCGACCGATTAGGTATCCGGTTTACGTTTTGTCCAGGCTTTTTGGATCATTTCAGATCAATTAGAGGTTTAAGCTTCTTAGCTTCAAGATCCAAACCGAGCTGCGAAACACTAAAGGTCGAAGATCGAGCTCTAGACCAGCTGGGAGTTAAACAACGGTGAAATGTTTACTTTACAGACACCAACAGGTACGGCAACGTTCGGCGCAAGTTTAACCGACGGTCCGTGGGTCGCCCCCGGTATCTAACTAGATGCCGGGGAGGGGGGCGTGTGTCGACTGGTTCGCGTGACTAACAGGCATTCTTATGACTGGGTCTGTCTAGGCCTAGGTCTATATGTAACGTTGCGTGTGTAGCTTTTAAACGCGCCAGCAGCGATCAGCGCGCACGTGAGCGACGATCTCGGTGACTTTAGCAAGAGACGGCGAAAGTCAACAACAAGAGCTCCAGCAGCACCACAAGCTACTGTCAACTACTGCGTGTCAGCTGATGAATCGGAACAGCGTCTAGCGTTGCATGTAGACTCACACTCAGACAGCCGGGCCGCAGTCAAGGAAGAACCAGTTGACTATGGGTAGATATCAGATATTGCAGCGTTCAGGCTATACATTCGGTTATGTCGTTAACGCGTGATCAGGCGAGGATCGCAGCGTCACCCCGCAGTCCCGCACCCCGAATGTTAAAGTGTGACGGCTCGTTTCTATAGGTTAGCAGGTGGAGTTGTTACTGGTTAGTTATATTAGGGAAGCATTTTTACTTTGAAAATTTATTGCTATCGATTCCTTTGTTTGACAGGGGAGGGGACGTAGTCCTGTATTAGGAGACTATAGCAATTTCTAACTTTTTGGACATTCCATGCATTTTGGGGTGAAAAATCTGTCAAAAATGGGGGGACGGTTTATTGGATTTAGAAGCGTAATGACGTTGCACCAGTATGCAGTGGAGAGTTACTGGCTGTTCACGGAGTGGTTTCTGCTGCGTTGTCAGATGCAGTGATGATGGTGAGGATGTTGATGATGACGATGATGATGCTGATAGTGAATCGACGACGATTGATCGTTTTGTCGGCACAGCCAGTTCCCAGCGTCTCACCCAGGTACGTGTAAATAATAACTGCACTGTGTCTCAAAAAAATATATCCCCGACATTTTCGACAGTAACATGAAAACCAATTATCATATTTCGATAATTTTTGCTACGAATATTCCTGACACAACTTGCCATCAAATGACCGTTAAGTTTCCCACCTCACCCAACGTTTGTTTCTGCACTACCTGGGGAAATCACAACCAGCGAAATATCACTTTTTATCCAATGCGCTATGATTGCTTACCAGGTAATTAACATAACGTGTAAAACACATTTTGTTCACATTTCTGACACTTTGGCTGACAATTCATCCAGCTGTCCATTTTTCAACTGAATGTAGGAAAATTGCTTGAAGTGGTGACCCACTATGCTAACACAGGCAAGGAGACACATTTTTCATTCATTGGCAGCAGTATCGATAAAGTTCTGCTCCAGACCAGTCCAGGCTGTACCAGTCGCTTCTTGACTTCACAGACATTCCTAAACTTCATATGGTAGAGACACTGCTGCATGACAGTCAAACCTTGTGATAGACCGCCTGTTGGGGCCCACAGATTCGGATAGATGGAATTTATCAGCGTTTTTCATTCATTTTAACACGTATTATGCCTGGTCTGCTTTCTCCAGGTAGTGCAAAAGCAGACGTTGGGTGAGGTAAAAACTAAAACACTTATTTC
>Ga0209367_1013630_pt1 | contig 10434 bp, 12 predicted proteins | sample WorMetLIZISLAND2_FD_187412 | JGI IMG/M metagenome (GOLD analysis project Ga0209367, IMG submission 187412) | Marine gutless worms symbiont microbial communities from Max Planck institute for Marine Microbiology, Germany - Olavius geniculatus... ...
ATTTTATTTCAATCAGATCAGGGGTTTTGATTCTGTGGGGGTCGAATTTTTGGCTTTCCCATAAGAAAGAGAAGTCGCCGTTAACACAGGGCTTGAACTACTGTTCAGCCTGTGATACAGCGACTTATTGGCCAAAAATCGCCATTTTTGCCCACCCCTCTCATTTAGCGCCCTCGTTCAGGATGAGCCCTTCGAATTTATGGTAAAGCTTTACGGTTTCTGAAACTATTGAGTCTTTCAGGCAGCCGATGGTGAAGATTTGGTGATCCTAGCTTGGACCGTTTTTGCCTGATCCACCCGTGTGACGGACGGACGAACAGAATTGCGATGGCTAAGACGCGTAAAAATCAATAATTCTAGCGGTAGATCGGCGACCCTGTTGCCATGGCAACGAATTTTGGGACAAAACTGATTATAACTCGGCCCCCGTGAAAGATAATTGCGCCCTGTTTTCATCTATACACCCCCATTTTCGGGCCCGGGCTATCCGATGGCGTCATTTAAATTTTTCGCCTGCCAACCCCTGTTGCCATGGCAACTAATTTTGGGACAAAATTGACTACAACTCGGCCCTCGTGAAAGATAATTGCGCCCTGTTTGCACCTACCAGCCCTATACGTAGCAGCTAGGCTATATAGCGTGGCAATGGGACAGATACCTCGTTCCACATAACGTAGGTCTATTTCTATAGTTTCAATATAAGTCTATATTAAACTAAAATGCTACATTTGATCAGGCCTACAAAATCGTATAAAAAGTAAAAAAAATAGTTTGTTTACGGATTTAGATGATATCATTTTAACGCTCAAAGTTAGTCTGTTGCTATTTCTAATTCATCACAGATTCAGACATGTAATACACATGGGGTTTTCTGGCTTTTTTCGGTCAAAAAATCTCGGTCGTTCCTGTAAACGTCGGTGGTAACGCAGAGTGCCAGTCAGCTGACTTACCTCTGTTTGCGTCTAGTAGTTGTTTCTTCGTTCGTTGACTGAAGAAATTAATCAGCTGATCGAAATAAACTGTAGAATGAATATTTTTTTATAACACCAAGCGGCGGTCGGCGGTGGCGAGTTGTTTGTGACGATGGCGGCAAAGAAGAAGGTATTCGAGGCGGAAAAGCGTCGACACGCGAGCGGCGAATCTACGGTCTCGACGGACAGTGTCAGTCCGTACATCCCACTGCCCCCTGACGGCGGCTACGGCTGGGTGATCGTACTGGCGTCGTTTATGAACCACGTCATCGTGGATGGGTTCGCGTTTACTTTCGGCGTCTTCATGGATGATTTCACGGAGTATTTCGGTGCCGGCAAAGCTAAGACGGCCGTCGTCGGGTCGCTTATGGCTGGCTGCTACCTGCTGTCAGGTACAGTTTGCCATTCTTCGTCATTAACTCATTATCACATCATCATCGTCATTCACTGAAGTGATAAAGGCTAAAGGTTAGACATCATGGGAAACACCTCGCAGAGCTGTGAAGCATCACCTGCCATATGGAATAATGCAGTGTTACCTGCCACCCGATACAGGTGACGTGCCCCACATTAACCCCAGCCAGGCAAGCTGGTACTCGATTTACTTATCATGGAGGGATGGAAGGCTGAGTTGACATTGCTCTTGGTTATATACCAAGATGGTTTATCTGTTTACAGACAGTCATCTAGTCAAGTAACAACAAGTACTGACCTGAAGTCCAACTCGCCATCTCTCAATTTTAAGTCCAGCATCCTAACCAGGCACGTGCACTCGAGTTGAACTCGAGTTTTTATATTTCAGGACTTGGACTTTGGATTGGACTTGTACCCTGTCGGACTTGGTTCTCAGGCTGATGCTGAAAGTGACAGACTGACAGTAGTCCTACTGCTGATGCTGGTTGCTGGCGTATGTATGTTGTGTGCATCAGTCTTGCTGCTGGCATGAATGGGCTTCTCAAGGACTGTCTTTGACCTTGAGGACAGCTCATGAACAAAACAATTGTTGCTTTGGCCTTGTCCTTGAAAAAGACTGCAATTGGCCTTGAGGCCTCATGTGCTATGTGCAAGGTTATTGTGGTATTTGTATGATATGCATTTGTTATGTTACTGTAAAGGGGGTGCCAGACGAACGACAAAGTCAGCCGACTTTTGTGGGCGTGGTTTAGTTGCCCGACAAGATCGGCCGACAAAATCGGTGAACCATGACACACGGCGGATATTTTTGTTTGCTACTTTGTACGATATCAGCTAGCACAACAGCCGAATGCAGATTGCAAAATAATACTTGCGTCACTTTTTTTCTGCATTTAATGAACGAAAATAAATAACAAACACAAGAAATAACTAAAATAAATATTCATCTTTCGTTGTAAACAATTACCATAGCAACATAAACAACATTTGTTGTCTGATATTCAAAAAGTCGGCTGACAAAATCGTCGAAGATAGAACAAGCTCTATCTGGCCGACAAAATCGGGCAATTATGTCGGCCGACGAAATCGGGCGATTTTTGCATAACACACGACAGATTTTTGTCGGGCGATTTTGTCGGCAGATAAAATTGGCCAATTTTGTCGTTCGTCTGACATCCCCTTTACTGTTACTGTGCGGAATTACCTGCTAAGTATCTGAGTCTGCAGTGCAGCTAGGTTATCAGACAGCTCATTTTAATACCAGGGATGGGGTACGACTGTTTTTGACCTTAAGGACAGCACAAGGACAAAAATTGTGGCCTTGGCCTCAAAAAAGCTTGACCTTGGCTTCGAAGATAACTGGCCTTGTCCTTGAAGGTGTCATAGCATTTCGCCTAATCGCATTTCGCCTAATCACATTTCGCCTAACCTCATTTCGCCTAATTGCTCCCCCAGTTGGGTCTACTGCAGAGCCCCAACCAAAATCGAACTAGGGTTAGTGTTAGGGTTAGGGTTAGGGTGAGGGTTAGGGTAAGTATACGACGCGAAATGAGATTAGACGAAATGAGACGACACTCATCGTATACTTACTTACAATCGGCCAAAAAATGGTACAGAAAAAATGATGAACGACAAAACAAAGCTTGTCAAAGAAGCAAAAAACGACAAATCAAGTCGTTGTTGTTGGTCCGCCTATCAAAAAAAGATTAGACAAAATGCGATTAGGCGAAATGCGATTAGGCGAAATGCTACCCAACCCCCTGCAGACTCCATGCGATTCACTGATTGTGTCTAATATATGGTAATGTGACTGATCGAATGATGGATTGGCCAACTAACTGACAGCTAGTACTAATGCCACTGTGTCTGATGTTATCATATAGCTCCCATGGCCAATGCTTTGGTGAACAAGTTTGGATATCATTTGGTCTCAGTGTCTGATTTATCAGTTGATCAAGTGATTGACCGTTAGTGTTACTTGTTGGTGTAAAATAATGGTATCGTGTCAGACTAGTGATTATGAGGTTGCTGGTTCAACTGTCGGCTGGTGCATTTTCAGGTAACAACCTCAGGCAAGTTGTTCACAGATGATGTGTCCAAGCACTGAGCAGTCACATCGTGTGACCAAGCAGTATAATTTGGTACCATTTGGTAGGTTTGGCTTGCATTTTATAGTCTGAGCTGTGTCGCACAGCTTGCTGCCGGCTCAAGGCCAGCAAATAGAGATAAGCGCCAACACCTAGAGCTGTGAGAGCTGAGAGAACAATGTTGATTGTGGGTGATTTTCGGTACTTTTTACCAAGTGATGACTGCTAATTGATTGACTGGCTGGTGGTGTGTGATGCTGTCATATGTAGCTCCGGTGGCCGGTGCTTTGGTGAACAAGTTTGGATGTCGTCCGGTGTCAATGTTTGGTGCTGTGTTGTCTGCGTTCGGATTTGCTGTCTCCACCTTGTCTCCTAACATTGATGTTATGATGCTCACTTATGGCATCATTGGTGGTACGTAGTCGTAGTAATAGTAGTAGTAGTAGTAGTAGTAGTAGTAGTAGTAGTAGTAGTAGCAGCAGCAGCTGCAGTTGTAGTTGTAGTTGTGGTCATAGTAGCAGTTCTTTCTCTCAATATTATCTCCAAACACTGATAAAGTTTGGAACTTCGCCGACTTTGATTGGACTTGATATTTGCTTACAAACTAGTATTTGGATTGACTGATCTCAACCTGAGTGAATTTTTTAAACTACGTACTGACTATAGACATCGTGGACATAAATATAAATTATTCTTACCAGGCTGCAAATCCAACTCCAGACATAACTTTTTCACTTACCATACAGGAAGAATATGGAATAACTTGCCAGCTGAAAGTACTGACTTTTCTAATTTAAATAGCTTTAAATGATCTATCAGTTCCACATTTTTGGCTACTTATTGCAAAGTTTATTTTTTCTAGTAGATCTATTGTTGTATTGTGTTATCAGTAACATACATTGATGTATACTGTTATTTTATTGTGGCATGTTAGTGGCTGCAGCCCTTTGTCATCGAATGAAATAAATAAATAAATTCAAAATTGTTTAGCTATGGCATCATTGGTGCTATGTAGTGGTGGTGGTAGTGATAGTAGTACTTGGTAATTTACTAGTAGTAGATGTTTCATAAAAAGACCCCTTTTCTTTCTTCCATAATTCATTCAAATAGCGATAAATGTATGTGAAAGTTTTAGCAGCTGTAGCTGAAAGAATGCCAATTGAAAGTATTTAAACGAAAGTTGGTTGTTACTTTGATATTTTTTGCTAGTTGCGATGTGACTGTGACGTCATGAAATGCGAGTAATTGATGTGATACAGGGGTAGGTCTTGGTCTGCTGTATCTGCCAAACATTATTGCGGTGAGCTACTACTTTCAACGACGTCGAGCGTTCGCCACAGGTGTAGCGGTGTGTGGTGCTGGCGTCGGTTGTTTTGTGTTCGCTCCACTCTGCAAGTTGCTTCTCTCGGTCTATGCGTGGAAGAGTGCTATGTTGATTGTGTCTGGTATCACGCTGAATGGAGTCGTTTTTGCTGCTCTACTGGTGCCACTGAGGCCACCAGTCCATTACCGCAGACCACGGTCCAAGACTTTCCTTGATCGCTGGCTTGAGAAACGACAACGAAGTCGGCGTTGCAGCGAGTGCGGTGAGGATAAGCCGAAAATACTTCAGGTTAGTTGTCCTAGTAGTAGTAGTAGTAGCAGTATAGCGTACATGCCAACCATTCCAAATTTGGCGGAATTTGTCTGCTTTTTATTTCAAATTCTGCTATTTTGATTGTAATATTATTTGTCCGCATTTTGCCTCAGTTATGGTCGAATAATTGTGAGCAAAACACTTTCTGCATAAGCCTATAACCTTGTTATCCATATCTCTGTGTACTACAGCTCTTTATATATTTCAAGTTTGAAATAGTTTCTGCAAATGGGAAAAAACTACAATTTTACAATAATAATCAACATAGTGCAGTTATCACCATAATTTCATTAAATTACAACAAGAAATTTAAGCTAATGCTCATGAAACACGCGAAAGCCTAAATTCTAGTTCCTGTTCACAAGTTGTCGTAGTCTATCTCCGGCCATTTTGTCGGAGTTCACTATTGAAGTGTGCACCACAGTCAAAGATTGCAAAAATCAATAAAACCCTTTATTTTTGCACTTTAGGATCTTTCAGAGTCATCGACGTTAGTACAACTAAAAGCTCGTCACTAGTGCTTGTTGTGATAGGCAGCATGCCCATGCCTATCTGCAACCGTTTTCACCTAAGACTGGCCAACAATGGTAAAATAACCACTTTTATTACAGTTTGGTGCCCTTATGCACAGGTTTCCTTGAAGCTAGACAATTGAGACTTGGACCGTCGGAATTTACGTTCAATGCTGAAAATTTCATATGCAGCTTGTCCCTGTCTATCTGTATTGATTTCAGCACAATTCGCTCTTGAAATGTGTCTTGCAGCCCAAAATCACCAAAAAATCCATAAAAACCTCTATTTTGGTGTTCAAGTTCATCCAAGGTCATTGCTCTTGGTGCCAATCAAAAGCCTATGTTCGACTTCCTATTAGTGATTAATAGTAACTTAGGCCCTATCTCGCACCATTACTGAGATACAGCGACTTATTGGCCAAAAATCGCAAATTTTGCCCACTCCCTTTCATTTAACACCCTCGTTTGGGGTGACTCCCTCGAATTTATGAAAAAGCTTTACGGTTTTTGAAACTAGAGTCTTCCACGCAGCCAACGGTGAAGATTTCGTGGTCTTAGCTTGGACCTTTTTTGCCTGATCTACCCGTGTGACAGACAGACGGACAGAATTGCGATGGCTAAGACGTGCTGAAAGCAGTTGCTGCTTTTGCGCGTAAAAATGCCTGCATTCTCCACCAGGAGTGAGGATTTGGTTAGATGGGTCTTAACCTATACTCAAACTCGCTTAGCTAGACAGAGATGATGGGCCGTGGGGTAATTAATAAAATTGATATCAACGCAGTCGTTCACAAAGAAGTGTGAGCAACGCACGTCTCTTCAAGATCAGAGCGGCAACTGACAACAAGCTGCTGCGTCGCATTGGTCCAGCTGCTCTCTGGCTGCTGTTAACGCTTTAGCCTACGTTAACTCATACAGTAGCGTAGCTGCAGTAATTAAGATAATGGAAGCTATGAATCATTCAATGGATTGATTGGTTGAGTAAATAAAAGCAATATAGTGATTGTTGACACTTTGCTAAACATGCCTGAAAGCAGGGAGAGGGGGATTGGGGAGTGGGTTTATATAAATTGTTGTAAAACCAATGCCATTTAGCTGTAACGATATAACGGGTGGCTCAACTTTTTGAGTTAACGTTTGGCTGAGCCAGTATGCTGAGCAAAGGCTAAAGCTGAATGCTGAAGTCTGTACTTTACCAGCGATCAACTGAACTCAGGTCTAACTTTGGACATCTATTACTTATGGACTTTTGCTGAATGGAAACTTTGGACTTAGATGAAAGGAGCAGTGCAAGACTGAAAACTGGAAAACTGAAGTTACTTAAATATTTGATGTGCAGAAAGTTCAGCATGTGAAGTTGGCAAGAGAACGCGCTTTGTCTGCTGAAGATTCTGACTCCGATATTGACGACCACACCAAGGTAGTAGTAGTAGTAGTAGTTGGTGGTGTGGCGTAGTTGGTAACGCATTTCGGCTGAAACGAAGTTACTCTACGCCGGGCCCGGTTAGTACTGCGATGGGTGACTGCCTGCGGGCAGGTAAACCATCTCGGTGCGAAGCCTGCCAGCTAGGTCGACTCAGCCTTCTAACCTCTGTGTGACGGTAAAATGAGTAGTAACTCATTTACATGGGTTACGGAAGGTGGGGACCTTGGTACAGCTGCGCCAGCCTGTGTCTGCAGGTTGCACACGGTGGCGGTTCTGGTTAGCGATGAAAGCGCAATTGACGACCTTTACCTTCTTTTTTTAGTGATCTGGTGACAAACATTCGATCATTGCTCCCAGTGGCATTATGGTGTGTTGGGACAATTGCCTCCCCTGTAAATTTTATCTTGTCAGAAATTTGTCTTTTGTGCAGAAGTTTTTTCACCAAACGACAACATTTGGCACTGAAAATCTCCGTTTTGGGGGAATTTAGAGGCAAAATTGAGCCTTTTAGCACCCGCAGTTTCCTTTATGGGAAAATTGTGGTTGTCTGTTGGAACTCTGTTGGAAAACTTTTAGTTTCTGCCCTCTATTTTTATAACAGATGATGCCACTGGTGCTGCAACATCTCATGATCTCTACTACACTATGATTAGTGTTAGTAATAGTAACAACAGGAGCAAACGTAGTAGTAGTTGACCACATGGTGAACTGTTGTAGTTCCAGAATAATAACATTCATTCAACCTGAACGGTTCAGCAGTCTTACCACTAGTAGTAGTTGCTGTTAAGGGGATGTCAGACGAATGACAAAGTTGGCCGACTTTTGTGGGCGTGGTTTAGTTGCCCGACAAGATCGGCCGACAAAATCGGTGAACCATGACACGGCCGATAGTTTTGTCTGCTACTTCGTACGTTATCAGCTAACACAACAGTCGAACACAGATCGCAAAATAATACTTGCATCATTTTTTCTGCATCTAATGAACGAAAATAATAACAAACACAATAAATAACTAAAATAAATACTCATCTTCCGTTGTAAACAATCATCATGGCAACATAAACAAAATTTGCTGTCCGATATACGAAAAGTTGGCTGACAAAATCGTCGAAGATAGAACATGCTCTATCTTGGCTGACAAAATCGGGCGATTTTGTCGGCCGACAAAATCAGGCAATTTTTGCATGACACACAACAGATTTTTGTCGGGCGATTTTGTCGGCAGATAAAATTGGCCGATTTTGTTGTTCGTGTGACATCCCCTTTAGGGTAGTGGTAGTGCTAGTGGTAGTAGCTAGATTGCTGTTAAAGAAGTTGTGCACATTCATCAATATACAACCTTTATCTCGATATAGATCGTTGATGTTTCAGTAACCGCTGCTGCCTTCTTCAGAGCGATGTGGCAGACATTCGTTTCGAAGAAGGCCGCAGCAGTTGCTGAAATATTAACAATCTATATCAAAATAAAGACTGTATATTGATGAATGTGCATAACTTATTTAGTTAACGTTAAAGCTGTGAGTCTATTCAAAGTGCCGTTGTTGTCATCGTGTCGTAGTGTCAGAATGTGCCAGTGATAACGTTCACTGAACCTGATGTTGATCCGACTCTAAATCTGCTCAGAGCCAACAACAACTCACAGCAGGTTAGCTTAGTTGTTGTTGCGTTTGCTGTTAAGTATTTGAATACTTTACCATTCAGATGGCATCAGTTAGTTTAGTATTTGGATATAGTGCAACGACGTTGACGACGATGACCACTACTACTGTTACATACTACTATGACTATGACTACACTGTGTCCCAAAAAAACATTCCCAACATTTTCGATTGTCACTTTAAAACCAGTTACCAGATCTTGATAATTTTTGGTACGAATACCTCTGACACAAGTTGCCTGACACAAGTTGCCATCAAATGACCATTTAGTTTCCCACCTCACCCATTGTTCATTTCTGCACTAACTAGGGAAAGCAGATCAAGCAAAGTATACATTGAAATAAATGGAAAACCTGAAAGAAACATCTCTGACATTATCGATTATAACTTAAAGAAAGATTAGCAGATTTTAATAATTTTTTTGCACAAATATTTCTGACACAACTGGCGATCAAATCATTGTTTAAGTTCCTACCTGACCCATCGTCTGCTCCTGCGCTACCTAGGGAAACCAGACCAAGCATGATATGTGTTGAAATGAATAAAAATGCATCAATAAATTTCATCTATCCAGATCTGTGGGCTCCAATAGTCGGTCTATTACAAGGTTTGACTGTCGTGCAGCAGTGTGTCTACCAGATGTTGTTCAGGAATGACTATGAATTCAAGAAGCGACTGTTTAAGCCTGGATTGATCTGGAGCAGAACATTATCGATACTGCTGACAATGAATGGTGAAAGCGTCTCCGTGCTTGAGTCCGCATAATGGGCCAACATTTCAAGCAATTTTACTGTAGACTACTGAAAAATGGACAACTGGATATAATGTTAGCCAAAGTGTCAGAAATGTGAAAAATATGTTGTTATGTGTTATGTTGATTAAGTAATCATACCACATTAGATAAAAAGTAATATTTTGCTGGTTCTGTTTTTCCCAAGTAGTGCAGAACAGACATTAAGTGAGGTGGGAAATTGAATGGTCATTTGATGGCCAGTTTTCAGCGAAATATTTGTACCAAAAATATGATAATCTTTCTGAAAATTATAATTGAAAATGTTTGGGATGTTTTTGGGGACACAGTGTACTACGACTATGACTACTACTACTACTACTGTGTGCAGGGTGCTGCTGTGGTAAGAGCAGCGGAGTCTGATAGCAACGTGAATGCAAAACTACCATTATCAACAACAGCAGCAGCTACATCCCTACTACAGACTGGAGTGATGGCGAATAATGGCAGGTTCCACAGTGAAATGTGTGTCACTCCAACCACCACCGGCATGTATGTCTTAACAGTACTACTAGTTGAAAGTGTTAAAAGGGTTAAAGATTCGGCATAGTTCTTCACAGGAGCCCATCTCAGAGCTACAGAGCATCATCTGCCACATAGGATCACTCAGTGTTACCTGTCCAACAAAGGTGTCGTGCTATCAAATTGTTAAGTTAACCCATTCATGCATAGCGTCCCCAAAATGGGACACTTAGTTAGACGGCAAACTATAAAATAAGTCATGCAGTAATGGGTTAAGCAACTATCAGTACATATGCAGCATTAAATACGCTGCCTACTACAATTAATTTGCTTCGTGCTGCGGGTTAATACCGGACAACGAAGCAAAATGAAGCAAAACTGCTCTTTCGTGGCCACTGTCCCCTCCACGCACGCCGGCGCTTCATCGGGGCTTTGGTGCCATAGGCACCTTTAGACCATTACGGTCTGGGCCTGACCAAGC
>Ga0209367_1013631_pt1 | contig 10434 bp, 4 predicted proteins | sample WorMetLIZISLAND2_FD_187412 | JGI IMG/M metagenome (GOLD analysis project Ga0209367, IMG submission 187412) | Marine gutless worms symbiont microbial communities from Max Planck institute for Marine Microbiology, Germany - Olavius geniculatus... ...
AGTTTATACACTTGTTAACGGCAACATTTAAGGACTTGCACATCGAAAACAGCAAAAATTACAAAAGGTGATATTATTCAGCAGCACATTGACACACAGTCAGTGTGATGCGGGCAATATCACCTTTTGTAATTTTTGCTGTTTTCGATGTGCAAGTCCTTAAATGTTGCCGTTAACAAGTGTATAAACTGACGTTTTGTACATTTATAAATTGTAATTTCGTCACGACGTAACGACAACCGCTGTTTGGTTTGCAGTCTATTCTTCTTCTTCTTCTTGCCGAACTCTTGTCAAAGCGTTGCCGTACTGATGACTTGTCGCCAAATGTCTCTATCCTTGGCCTTCCTCCAGGCAGTGTGAACTTCAAAGTTCTGTGGCTGGACGTCTTCATCAAGCGTTCTGAGCCAAGTTGTTCTTGGACGTCCAGCCGGTCTCCTCTAGTCAGCTGTGATGCGGTGGTGATCTTATGCTTGAGCTTACGAGCTAGGTGGCCAAAGAATCTAATACGGTGGAACCTGACCACTTCAGAGTCTGGTGTACAAGCAGTAACGTCTCGAACTGTTTCGTTCATAGTGTGCCTTCTTTGCAATCCCGATACGACGAAGTATCTCAGCCTCACTTCCTCCTTCGTGCGGAGAAACACTGGGGTTGGAAAACAATTATAAAAATATTTTGTAATAAATCAGCACATTTAAACTGTGAATAATTAATTACAAATATCCAAATTGTTTTTGTTTTAAATTGATGGCATTTTTTGGCTTACCCGGTATAGCAGTTTTAATTTCGGCCGAGGATCGGCAGCGAAATGTTCCAACTTTGCAATCATTTCAATGCGGCACGTTAAAGATATTTTAGCATGTTTAAACATTTACAAAACTCTTGTTAGATAATGGCTTAAACAAAAATTTTAATCAAAGAAAAATTCACGAATTTTTTTCATTTCTGCTTTTGGTCATTGTCTTGCAGTATCGCAAACGTACTTTTTGGCCATAAACCCGACGAGAAACTTCACCAAGTTGAAAAAGTGCGATAAATTAGGCCTACAGTAACTTCGAAATGCGTCTAAGGTTCGATGAGATTTATCCGCACATGCAAAATAAAACAGAAATAAAACAAAAAAAATGTTTTGTTTTTTTCCCTTTTATTTCTGTTTCATTTCGCGCGTGAAGACGGCTAACGTGGCAAATCTAACTAGGCCTACCGCAATGTCACTACAGCTAGAAATGCAAGCTGTCGCAAAGTTAAGAGCAAAACTAAAATCTTCTTAAGGCGCTAGGCGTGCCATGCAGTGTGGACGCAGCAGTGTTTTAGCAGCATTCGAAGAATTTCAGAAATTCATCGAGTGAAATCTTCTTGTCACCGCTCGTGTCAACTTTCGCCAGGAATTTCTACAAGAAATATACACACAGCGAGTCAAAAAGTAAATCGCTGGTTTTTGACGCGCTACAGCTATGCTGTAAAGCGTTTATGGCACGATGTGTCGTCTGTCTGTCTGTCCGTCTGTCTGTTATTACGGATGTGTTGTGGCTATTCGGTAGGTCAAAGGAAAAAACTTTTTACACGAATATTTAGTTAGCCATGTGTGTTAAACTCTGGCACGCAAAAATCTCAGTTATTTATAATGTCATCTGCAAGGGAAACATTTTCAAACTCGGGGTTGAATGGAAAGGGGCAGAAAATATATGCGTTTTTCAACGGAAAACTGGCCATATTTCGGAAACGGTGAAAGATACGGCTAAGGTTACTATTAATCACTAATAAGAAGTGCCATACGTTCTGTCAGATAAAATGGAAATTATTGACCTTGAATGACCTTGAAGATCAGTATTGCAACTGGAACTGCATAGGCTGTATAGAGCGTTTTCCTCAACGACAGCTGGGTTTTCTTGTCTGTGATAAGATCTAACAGCTATTTCATGTTTTTGCAGTTGCAGTCTGGTTTATCAGTCAGTTATTTTGTTGTGTTTTTTATTCAATACCACGAAATAATTAAGTCACGTGACACCCTATGTCAATTGATGCAAAGGTGAGCAATCTGATGCTGATAATCACCACGTAATGTAGCAACTTTAAACATCTGCGTTTCACACCGTAGTGCGTTGACATAAATTAGATGAGGTGGAAAATAAGTGCACTTTGCACAATCTTATTATCATGGTCATCGTTGTGCCAACATTATCAAAGTCGATAAAAAAATTGATGATGTTTTGACGAAAACAATTTTGTTCCACTTTTTGAGACACGGTGTAGCACTAGAACTTTGAAATTGAACAAAATAAACTACATTCATATTTTGAAAGTCCATTAACAATTTTAGGGGCTAGAGTTTCTAAAAACGAACGGCAATCGAAAGCACACAATTTTAGACCTAACTTTTAAAATTTCGATATAGGCCTACTCGCCCTTTTTACTGACGAACCTTGTGGAAAAGTAACCCAACTAGTAATCGCTAAAGGTTTCTCCATGCTTGAAACGCGTCGCTACATGAATCATATCAGTTATAAATGCACAAAAAATATATTGTACACAATGTTTTTATCGTCGCATTTGGTGTTTAAAATGTCCACCTAAGCTCATCACTACTGTGTGTAGGCCTATTGGTAGTGTAACGGTAGCATGTAGGACCGACGATCGCGAGGTTGCTGGTTCGACTCTCGTTCGTTACACTGTTAGGTCACGACCTTGGGCAAGTTGTTCACGCACTGTGCATCTGTTCACCAAGCAGTATAATTTGGTACCGGTCAAAGGGCGGTGATGCCCCAAGGCTGGGAAGGTAACCGTAGGTCTGGCGTCGCGCTGGCCATGCGTCACGATTCACGAACTCAGTGGTCTATCCACCTACGGGTTCAACGGTCACAAAAGAGAGATAAGCACTCTGCCTACCCCCTTCTCGGATATGGCACCTTTGCCTTTATCTTTACTTATCACTTCGGCACGCAAGTAGACCGTGAGAATATACAGTAGGCCGTGGATGTGAAAACGTGTATTTGTATAGGCTCAATGTGTTACAATAATAATTGGCTGTGGTTCAGGTATGCTTTTGACTAAAGGGCGTATATAACGAACGAGTACGTATTATGCCTATACATGTCGCATTCCATGTGTCACCCATTATGTTTGTGACGCCTGAATAACCTCGTGTATATCAATGCCTGGCTTAACCATATTCGTGCCAAAACTCCACTTCTTTAATTTTTTGTCAATTTGTCGTACAGCTATACGACATATTGTACAACATATCCAGAACAAATCGAAGCGAGTGGAGTTGGGACCGTATAACTGCACCAAAAGAGGACCCTTCAGGTCACGATTCGCGAGTCTCCGTTGTGCCAGTGCAACCTGCATAACAAATCTAACAGTTTTTGTCCATTCGGTGTCAGTTGTCTGCAATGGCGTCTTAACCCTAGTTTCCATCCATTGCAACGCACGTAACGCAAGACTCTTGTGTACTTTTTGACGCAACTGACCGCAGGCAAAAAACATATGCAAGCAGGTATGCAACAAATGCAATAAAAATTTTAAACGCAAGAAACGTACGCTAAAATGCAACTGACGCAGCTGACGCAAGCAACGCAAAGGTCAAAACGCAAGCATAAAAGCGATGACTATTTCTGCGTAACTGCGTTGCGTAACGTTGCGTACTTTGCGTTGTGTCCGTTGCGCGTTAAGCCTATGGAAAGCTAGGCTTTCATCCGTATAAAACGGTATAATGCTAAAATTTGGCTGCAGAAAACTTAAACGTAGGCCTATTTTTTTTAATTATTTCAATTTCGCGGTGCACACTTCAAGGGTGAATTGCGACAAAGATGGCTGGAGATAGACCAAGACAAGCTGCTAATAGGAACTGTTAAGGCTGCCGCGCGTTTCATGAGTTTGCTCAAATTGTTTCCGCTTCCGATAGGTGACACGCAAGCTGCATCGGAAGCATTCTCGCGTTGTGTTTTGGCGGTTGTCCGTCAGTGACAGAGTGCGCCCGTCCGTCATTGCGCTGAAGCTTATTAGGCATAAATCTCAGTCTTTCTATCTCCGACGATTTCTTTCAAATGAATTAGGCTACTCAAAAATATGAATAAACCTTAATGAAATGTTGTGGCATGAGTTCAAAAAGTAGTGATTAGATGTTGGTGGCGAACCGGATTCCTTTCTGGATTCGGGATCATAATCCACGATTCTTCGCACCAAATGGTGATACCATTTGGTGAAGAGAGAAAAGCTTACCACATAGAGATACCACAGAGATACCAGCTATATTAAGTTATCTGTATTCGCCAGACGGCAGCGCTCTTCTTGGCGGATGACTGAGATCTCTGGCAGCTTTTAGTTATTCATTACGTTTCCAACGACTGCTATGTATAAAACTATATAGACGGATTATACCTCGCACAATGCTTTGATCTTGGCCGGGCTGCCGTGTTCCGCCTTGGCCTCCGGCGGACAGTCCGGATGTGCCAGGAATGATTTAATGACGATCTCCAGCTCTGTTTGATCAAGGTATCCGCTCTTGTCCTTGTCAATCTCCTGGAACACTTCGGTCAAAACCTTTCTTACATGCGCCTTCTTCGCGTCGCACATTTTCCTGCACGACACGTAATGCGATTGATACCACCGTGACGTGGTCCGTCTGTCTGCCCGTCTGTCTGTCACACTTGTGCACCCGGCCGCTTTAAGCCGCTGAACCGGATGCATTAATTAATTACTGCTATTTAGTATGACAAATACACTGTGTGTCAAAAAACATCCCGGACATTTTCGATGCTAACTTAAATAAAAGTTATTAGATTCTCATAATTTTTGCTGTGAATATTCCACACACAACTTGCCATCAAATCACTATTTAATTTTTTTTATCTCACCCAATATTCGCTTTTGCACTACCTAGGGAAACAAGACCAAGCGAAATATGCGTTTAAATATACAAAGAAAACGTGAAAAAACATTCCCAACATTACTGATCGTAACTTAAAGCATGACTGTCAGATTTTAATAATTTTCGGAAAAATATTTCTGACACAACTGGCTATTTAATGACAGTTCAAGTTCCCACCTCACTTAAAGTCCGTTTCTCCACTACGTGGGAAATGCTGGCCAAGCAAAACACGTTAAAATGAATGAAAAAACGTTAATAAGTTCCGTCTATCCAGATTTGTGGTCCCCAAGAACCAGCAGATTACAAGGTTTGACTGTCATGCAAAATTGTGTCTACCAGATGACTTTCAGGAATGCTTATGAATCCAAGAAGAACTGATGAAGTTTGGATTAGTGTGGAGCAGAACATTATCGACACTGTTGTCAATTGGAGAAAGCATATCCGTGTCTGTGCTTGCACAATGGGCCAACATTTCGACCAATTTTACTGCAAGCAGCTCGAAAACAAAACAATTGGATGAAATGTCAATCATAGTGTCAAAAACGTGAAAAATGTGTTTTTGTGCGTTATTTACATTAAGTAATAATACCACTTTGGGTAAAAATGTAATATTTCGTTGGTTACTATTTTCCCAAGTAGTGCAGAAACAGATTTTTGGTGAAGTGAAATACTGGATAATCTTTTGATGTCTATTTGTTTTATAAATATTTCTACCAACAATTATTAAATTCTGATAATCCTTCTTCAAGTTACAATCGAAAATGTTCGGGAAGTTTTTTTGAGACACAGTGTAGAATTGACTTTTTGTTACATCATATTTTTCGTAATCTGAATGTAGTCTTACAAGTCAGTATTTATTATAACAATAACAATTTTTCTAACTGCTTTGTTTGCCCTCACAGATTTCAATTGAATTTTTACCTCACTGTAGGCCTACATGTATAATGTAAAAAGCGTTCAAAATAAAATAAAATGTTACGTTAAACTAACTGGACTAGTAGCTTACAGTAGGCCCGTATAGGCCTATTATACAAATGCGACTATAAGCTTTTTTGATACAACCGTTTATGCTTACCCGTTAATTTTAGATTCACAAGCTGATAATTCGTGACTACCAACTCACCAACTGTGCGGTAGACAAGATTAGTGATACCTGTCTGTGTGCGCCTCGCAACTTACCTGTATTGGCCTGCGGTAGAGTTGGATGAAAGAGCAGACAGTTGTGTTGGCGCTGCTGTCGTCTCGTTCAATACAGTGCCAAGCCGTCAGTTCTCGCTGATTTTGTTAGATATGTGCCTTGCGGCTATATATTCGTGGCCTGGCCTGGCTGACTGTACGACCGCAAGAGAAATACGCCAACTTTATTAACCCTTTGTTGATGATATGTCAGCTAATGATGAGTTTTTACGCTCGATAGCAGAATGCTTCGCGCGTCTTAGCCATTATGGCCTGGTCGTCGGTCTGTCTGTCTATCTGTCTGTTTCTCCGTCATACCCTTGATCTGTATCAAAAAGGTGCAAACTAGGATCACGAAATTTTTGTTGTTGGCTGCCCGAAGGACTCTAGTATTTTGTGACAAAATGTTGTGCCCCAGGGTGCAGGGGTTCTTTTCGAACTAGGGCGTCAAAGAAGGGCACCCCTTAAAAGAACGTTATTTTGCTGCTATTGGCTCGTTTAGTGTAAAAAACGGCTGCAGATAGGTCCATACATGCTGCCTATCATAACAAGCACTTGTAACAGGTTTTAGATTTATTAACATCGATTACCCTTAACGATCTTGAACCACCAAAAGAATAGAATGTATGACAGCAGACGATATCGTTGATATCGTTTCTGTGATATCTTGTGGGAAATAAGAAACAACACGGCACATATTTGAATGCGAAGGAAGCACAGTAAAAGGACTAACAATAGACAGATACAAACATATGATGGAAAAGAAAGCCCACAGACAGACGACATGAACAGTGTAAGTCAGTCTACGGAAATAGTTAAAAAATGGAGAAAAGAACAAAAATAACGACGATTGTGAATAAGTACGGATGAGAAGACAATCTCCACTTCAGAGGATTGTCCGGCAACGGATCCGCCCAAGTTCAAGTTCATATATCTATCTCTACGTTCCAAAGCTAGCGTCCGTTTTTTGGTTTATTTTTTTACATTTTTTGTTATACTAAAAGTAATTTTTGTAGCATTTATCTCAACGCCGGCAAAATATGGAAAAACAACTGTTTTTCGACAATGGTATATGGATATCGAATTAACGAATTATACCGGTAGTATCTCGAAACATTGAAACATCACTACTTAACGCGGTTACAAAAACTCGTGTTATAAATATTCTAGGCTAGTCATATGACGAGTTAGTTGGTGTTATCAAAGTTGTATATTATGAGCAATCTGGCGCCGTTACAATTAGTTTAATGTGGTAGTGGAATTGACGCAAGATGGCAGACGAACTAACGTGGGACTACACCGGCGATGAAAGCTCACCTTTGCTGCAGCGAGCTGCTTCGCCGTTTTACAGGTGGGCGTGGCTGCTTTTGTTTACCTGGACAGGTAAAGATGAGGCTAGTAAAGATGAGTCGGTCCAGTTCTGTTGTTATGTTATCTTTCGTTAGCGACTTCACCGCGTCATATGTCACATATTTACGCTTGAATTTGGACTGAGATGACTGAGGTCCGGTTTTTCCATCACCAATCAAATTAAATTTGATCTCCGATTTACTGATCTCCGATTAACTTGATGTTCAGAATTGATCGTCGATCAACTGTGTTTCGTTTTTCCATGCATTTTCGATCTCCAATTACGTGATTGGCGATTAGCGGATCTGCCGTCAACTGAGCCTACTTTATGCTAGTCTGATTGGCTGACAGCTGACCTCAATTTGCAGTATTGTGCTAAATTACCCAGCATGCGCTGCGAGTGGACGCCATAGCCAGTAAACGTCGTCATGGAAACGATGTCAGTGATATTGTCTGCTGTCAAAAATACATTGGGCGACTTCACTTTTTGACTTAGACTTTCGCTGAGCCTAAACTTCGGTCTAACTACCTACTTAAGTCAAAAGGTGAAGTGATTTCGCTGAGACTTTCGCTGAGCCTAAACTTACCTACTCAGATCGAAGTTTAGATTCAGCGAAAGTCTCAGCGATTCGCTGAGTCCAAAAGTACCTACTTAAACCAAAGTTGAGCCAAACTAACCTGGCTAAAGTCGGTTCGATTTGCATGGAAGAGATAGCTTTAGCCCTTAGGGCTTAACTTTCACTGAGCCTGAATCCACTTTAACTTTTGACTTTAGCTGAGCAAAAACATGGCGGTTATTTACAGTCCTATACGTACGGATAGTTTAGTAAATTAAAGCAGTCTGGTACAAAAGATAAACGCCGTAATGAATATGCATTGGCGTCAGATGTTACGTAATTACGTTATTTGCGTGTGCGGCGCAATTAAATAAGCAAGTCCAGGCGTAAATGGTTGATTTATTTCCTGTTAGGTTTACCTGTTTTTCCACCATTTTTAATCGATTTGGTCTAAGTCTACTGACTTAGACCAAAGTTTAGTTGAACTGTGGTCTAAGTACAGACTTTAGCGTTCAGCTTTAGCTTTCGCTCAGCGAAAAGGCTCAGCGAAAGTCTTAAGTCAAAAAGTGAAGTCGCCCATTCTATCGAAAATCAATACGGGAGCATCTATCCATTTTATTTTTTCACAAAACACTGTACACAGTGTAAATTGATTAGTGATCGATCATTATGCCTGGAACTTTATTTTAATGCATGAATTGCCGTTCTGACCGGCGAAGTGAAGCGATGTTTCTGGTGCGAATAAGCAACGAACTGCAGATCGCCATGTTTAATCATCAATTATCTGACTTGATCGGCCAATATTCGACCATCAACTTGATGGGAGATTTGATGGACAATTAGCCACTAATTGGCGATGAAAAAATGGTCATTCAGATGATCTCCGATCAAATCCCAAGGTTGATCGGAGATCAGTTTGATCGGCCATCAAATGTGCATGGAAAAACGGGACCTGAGTGTGATCTTATCAGACTTTGGAACTAAATTTGCAACTTGGCAGACGTTCGTTATAACAGTCTCTTCTTTATCTCTCCCAGTGCAGGCCGGTGGACAGTTCTGTGAATAATGTAAATCTTATTTTGGGTTTGATGTCAGAAAATTTTGTATATGAAGTTGATAAATATTTGGTACTCGATATCATGCTTATGTTGCAGTATCACATTGAACGATACTGGCATTGAGGTATTGGGTATTGCCCAATATTTGCTATTATTGGGTTGTATTGGGTACTGAGCAATACTTTTCTGGGCTGTGGTATCCAATACCAATACTGCCCAATGAGTTCTAAGTAGTGCATTGCACAAAGTTCTTCTTAAGTAAAAATTAGCAGGATACTATTTTAAAATTTATTTTTCTTTGTATTTTAGCAAGTAAGTGTAGGCCAGTTCTGCAGTTGTTTATCTTGAAGCTCCAGTGAATTCGTCAACTAACCAGGATTTTTATTTTCCACTACTTTCCAGTAGGCGTGGGAACCCTGTGTAAGCTATATAACTAGCTGAGCAGTGAACAGTCACACCCGTTTGTAGCTAACCACTGTGCTCTCTGGTGGTTGCCACTATTGGCTCACTAGCATGTGACTGATGTGAGACAGACTGTAAGCACCTGTGCTGCCTGACGTAATTTGACATCACATTGCTACTGCCACTGCCACTGCCCTGTAGTGAGGATCAAACATGGCTGTCTCTTATTCCTGGTACGGCACGACCACAGGCTGAGAGGCAGTGGACAGAGAGTGAAAGACATTGCCCCCTTAAATGCTGGGCTGAGCATTACTGTAGGTACTGGCAAAGCAGACCAAACAGATCCTAATGCTTAGTCAACACCATTGGCTAGCACGGTTAGCACAACACGCTTCACTTCTCATGTCTAGCTGTAACTGGAAACGTGGCAGGAAGCCAATATCCGTATTGGCATTGGGTATTGGTATCGGCAGGACCCAATAATACTGGGTATTGGGTGACTTTTTTCGTATCGTTCTAACCCTATGTTGTTCACACTTTTAGGAAGCACTTTTTTATCGATAATTATACATTCAGATCGGTGATCTGAACCTATCAATTTTTACACACCTTTCAGATTGCTGATCTGAAGGTGTCAATTTTTGTCCAAGATTGTCAGATCGCTGATCTGAATGTGTCACTGTGCATGTGCAAACAGATTTGCGAGGGGTCACTAGTGCTATATGTAATGCCATAGGATTAATTATTATTTTATTAGGGTTAGGGCTATGGTTAGTGATAGGGTTTATGGTTAGGGTTGGGCTTAGGTTTAGGGTTATGGTTAGTGTATTTGATAGAGTTACGAGGGTTGATCAATAAGTAATGAGAATCAATGTATTAGACTAGAATTTTTTTCACAATCTATATATCTGTAAAAAGTACATTTTCTACGAACATATATGGGTTTGTTGCGGATATGACGTCATTGTAATTTATGACGTCATAGACTGTTAAATAGAAATGATTTGCAGCATCAGTGCAAACC
>Ga0209367_1013632_pt1 | contig 10434 bp, 6 predicted proteins | sample WorMetLIZISLAND2_FD_187412 | JGI IMG/M metagenome (GOLD analysis project Ga0209367, IMG submission 187412) | Marine gutless worms symbiont microbial communities from Max Planck institute for Marine Microbiology, Germany - Olavius geniculatus... ...
CCCCCCGACCAGGGCCTCTGTCTTTTGCATATTGCTCTATTAATACCATTTCATTACTTAATACAATTTATGACATTTGTGCAATAGGGTTATTGTTTCGATAATGTCAGAGAAATTGTCATTCCATGACTGGAAAAGTCAGGGAATTTTGCTGCAGAAAACCTGTAGGAACCCTGGAGAATGTGCATGCAGCAGGATCTATGGTCGTACATATGCTAGATCTATTCACTCATAAACGCTAACTGGAGAATGACAGACCTACCTTTACACCTCTCAGTGTAACAGTGGACTGTAATTTCTGTTACTAATCTTTGTAACATTAACGACAAAGCACAAACCAGCACAGACATTGAACATTAAGAATGTCGGTGCCGAGTGTGACTTCTATTTTTTTACTCAAAAAAACTGGCACATTTCTTACTCCTGGCCTGGAAAACAGACGGTCATATCAATTTCGGCTTGGCAACATCTTTTGCTCTGCAGTTAGAAACCCGTATACGGGAGAGACGGACAGACAGGCAAGACGCTTAATGTGGCATGCTGATAACTATACAAGAAACGCAGCTTTCGCTAGGGAGGGTCGACTGTAGCAGGTGTCGGAAGGCCAGCAAATGTGAATGCAGTGTTTTTACCTATTTACGTATATCTAATGTAGCCTAATGACTCCAGGACGCTTCGACTTGCCGTTCAGCCACAATACCGTACGATTGGCATAGCAGAGTGCGCATCGACCCTTGAAGGTCATCCAAGGTCAATAATTTTCATGACATGTGAAAGGGCTTACGCGATTTCCTATTAGTCATCTAGCAACTTGGCCCTATCGCTCACCGTTTCCGAGAAACGGCCAGTTTTGGGTTAAAACGCACATTTTTCCTACCCCTCTCCATTTAACCCCAAATTTGAAAATGTTCCCTTGCAGTGCATCATAGAAATTTTGCAGGTAAATGGCCCTGACAGAAGGATAGTTATTCCTGTCAAAAGTTTTCCCTTAAGAACTACTGGTTAGTCAAAATACATCCGTTACACACAGGCGACAGACGACGGACGAACAGACGACAACTCGTACCAAAAGACCAGACCTTTAAGCTAAGCCTACTACCGCATAACGTTCGGCCCAAAAGTGTCAATAAAATTGTCGCCTACCTTCTTTAAAGCCAAGAGACGGCAGACGTTTTATTGGCGTCTTCTTCTCTTTCATAAACTTGTACAACTGCTTCTCAAACCAATCCTTGTCTTTACACAGTATGCCTTTACTGTCAGTGCCGATGATCGACGCTTCGTGCTTCTGTACAACCCAAAACAGCGCTCACTCAATTTTAATTCTCAAAAGTTTAACTGACTAATAATTAAATGTAAATAAAAAGACTATCAGCGTACGACAGAAAGTAGCAGTAATACACTATAATCCGTTTTATTTCCATATTATCTATAGAGCGAAAGTTATGAATTCAGTAAATTTGGAGTTGCGCAGAAGCAATGCGAGAAGGACGTTGTGTAATCTTGCAGTGAGTCGATTTGTTTCAGCTGAATTACTAAAAATTATGAAAGTGTTTTTACGAATTTTTTGTGGAGAGGGTGGGCACAGCGCAAAAACAAGGAGAGAAGTGATCAGTAGTGACGGAGGCATAATATAACCTGGATCAGAATGCTGGACGATTTCGCTCGTGTTGCAGCCTCAGCAACATGTGGCGACGTCTCACCGAGATTGTAGTAACTCAGCTTCTTGCGTCTTTTGCGACCTTTCAACTTGGGCGCTGAAAATACATCATCGTATGATTATCACAATCTATTATCACAATCGGCGTCGAGATGACTCAATGCCAACAAATAAACAGCAGAACTTAACGCAGTGTACACAGGCATAAGCCGGTAATATCAACCGTCAGCTCGTCATTTACTTAGACCGTAGTGTCGCACTCTGTTGTCGAATATTATTGCAACAAAAATGCTTTAGCGGCCATCACCGTCATTCTTGTGCAGCAAAAAATGTTTCACCACTAACCAATGCCACCTCGCTAAACATTTTTGCAAATGTTTTGCTTAGTTTTGGCTGCACACCATGGGGCGCAGACCTATATAAACGTCGTGACCGCTATCTATCGATAAGCCGTAGGCCTACGCGATCCTCTTAAAATGTTCTGCAACATTTCTGAACAGTTTGCAAGTTTTATTGCAGGGTGAAACATTCCTAGACGTGATTACACGAAAAGCCATAAATGATTGCAGATCTCAAACTTCCACTGAAAAAATGGTGTTTCGTCCTGTTATGTTTTTGTGTAAACCCTATACATTAAAAATTCCTGCAGATCTGCATCCTGGTCGTGATCACTGATCTGAATAAAAAAGGAAATCTAATTGGCTGGTCCTTTGGTTACTCCCCATCCCTATTTCATCATATAATTTGTCAAAAAAGTCCTGCATCAGAAGATAATGAAGCAATTTATCGCGAATCATTTTATCTGACGTGAGAATGGCATAGCGAACAGAGAGACAGTCAGGAATATAAAACTCGTGTGCTTTCCAGTTGAGGTCTGGCAAAAAATAGGGATAGGAATTATTTATTACATTTTAAATTTTTCATTTTTAAACATTCCGTGTAATTTTTCACAACAATTCATAAAACAAAGTGACACAATGAACAGAACCCGTGAGAACCAGAGTAACAAGTAATTTGAGCAAAGCTCATGAGACGCGCGACAGCCTTAGCAGTTCCTATTCGCAGGTTGTCTTGATCTATCTCTATCCATTTCAATGCAATTCACTCTTGAAATCTATGCTGCAGCCACAAATTGCAAAAAACACTAAAACTCTATTTTAGAAGTTCAAGGTCATCGTTTCACACCAATAAAAACTTGTCACTGTTGCTTATTATGATAAGCAGCATGTCTTTGCCTATCTGCAACCGTTTTCACGCTACAAAAGCCATTAGCAGTAAAATAACCACTTTTAGCAGGGTAGACGTCTTCGACGCCCGCATACACCGGCCTCCTTGAACCTAGGGGGTCGGGACATAAACTGCTAAAATCTACATTTAATGCTGAAAATTTCATATGCAGGTTGTCTTGGTCTATCTCCACCCATTCGTTGCAACTCGGAGTGTTGAATTGTGTGCTACATCCAAAAATTGTGAAAAATTCACTAAAAACCCCTTTTTGGGGAATTCAAGGTCGTTCAAGGTCATCGATGTTAATAAATCTAAAAAGCTTGTCACCAGTGCTTGTTATGATAAGCAACATGTCTGTACCTATCTGCAACCGTTTTCACACTATACGAGATAATAGCGGCAAAATAACGTCTTTTTAGGGGATACCCCTCTTTGACGCCTTCGTTCAAGGGGAACCCCTGCACCCACGGGCAAGAAATTTTGTCACGATAAACTAGAGCCCTTGGGGCAGCCCACAGTGAAGATTCCGTGATCCTAGCTTGCACCGTTTTGATACAGATCATGAGTGTGACGGACAGACGGACGGACGCCTACACGATGGCTAAGACGCGTGAAGCATTCTGCTGTCGTGCGTAAAAAATACTGCACATAAAAGACCAGATGCAAAACAGTTTCGTTTCAGTTAAATTTGAAAGCAAAAAAAAGAAAATTACTGCACCAATATTTTGGAGATGTCCGACAAAAATTTTACAGATGGAGGGTTTTTATGGACGGGCGGCCAATGGAAGCACAACAATTATTTTAACGTGTCACAGGAAGACATACTGAGCAGGTCGCGTCTGAACTCGTGATCTTCGAGGTCCGGATGGGAGAACGTCGAGCGGCAGAACATGACCCTTGCAACGCCACTGTCTGACGACGGCAGTCCACCACCAATAGCCTGTAGCAGCGACGAGTCACTGAGGCAAGCCAGGCCGCTACCACCAGCACCACCAGGCGAGACCGTCTCCAGACGCCTACGCACGGCCCGGTATCGGCAGTACCGTGGATAGCTCAGTATCGCGATCGACGACGACGATGATGAACGTCGACCGTCCTTGATCACGTTCCAACCCAGCGTCTCTACACGGCACATCCACCACGGCTTTTGGGCGGTAGGCGTGATATAGTGGTAACGCGTCTGATCCGATCAGCGAAGTTACTGTACGCCGGGCCCGGTTAACACTGCGATGGTTGACTGCCTGTGGGCAGGTAAACCATCTCGGGATGTAGCCAACCGCCTAGGTCAACTTAGCCTTCCATCCCTCCGGGGTAGGTAAATCGAGTACCGGCCTATCTGGCTGGGGTTAAGGCGGGGCGCGTTCACCTCTGTCGGGTGGCAGGTAGGCCTAACACTGTGTGATCCCATATGACAAGTGACGCTCCGTAGCTCTGAGATGGGTTCGCTCATTAGGAGCTATATACGACCTTTAACCTTTAACCTTTATGTTTAGTGAACCGGGAGTGCGCGGCTGGCTACGCTCATTGCCAGGGTGCCGGAGCAACGCGCAGTTGTGTGCGCATTACGTGGCTCTGCGACGGAGACGACGATTGCGGCAACAGCTGGGACGAAAACCCCGAACAGTGCGGTTAGCGAGGCGATCGATCAGATAATTAATTTGTCCTTTTCTTTTATGTTTTAACGAACACGATATAAGTCAACCTGCTGTACATTAGTAATGATATTGCGATGATATGATAACCTTCCACGCACGAAACCCTGTGTCAACATAGCCAGGTCACCAGCTGCCAAATACAGGAATCAGGAATTGGCGGCAGTCTTGTCCAGACAGGTATAGGACAATAATGCTTTTTGACAGAGGATGTGTCCATGGGAGGTGAACTGTCGATGTGTTTTCGAGCTGCTGGCAGCCATATCTTTGCTTGATAATTAGCGCGGAAAGCGTGCAGAATCGGGGCACCGCTGGTTGGACGTAACAACTCGTGTTCTTTTTTGGTCCTGGACCTTGGACCTGGTTTGAAACTAAAAAGCACGTACAGAGCGACGAGACTGAGCTGAACTGAACTAACACGGTTTCGTTTTTGATGAACCGAACAGTGGGCAAGCACGACGAGACCATTGGTCATTGGTTGACGCATACATCAGCATAGTCACGTAGGTAACGACGCCGTTAAACGGTTTCTACTGTAAATGTATTACTGCTTGCCCGTTGGCCAGTTCGTCAAAAACTAAACTATGTCCGTTCAGTTCAGTTCAGTTACGTTGCTCTGTACGCGCCTTAACTGTGCAGGAACGCCATGCATGCAAAGCTTTCAACTGAGTCAAGTTCTCCATGGCAGCCAACTCCACTGATTAAGAGAAGTCGACTCTGAAAAATGGGCTAGTATATTTTCTGCCATGGCCACTGAACACTGATTTCTTGTCACAGCTTGTTAGCTCAAAACATTTTCCCGAACAGATTGTTTGACAGGTCCACAGTTAGTACCATGTAGATAGTATATGATATTGTGAAAGTTTACTGATGCATATAATGTGAACGCAACTAAGATTGTAACACCATGGAAGCGTAATATATATGATATATGTATCATATATACGCATTCAAATTCCTGTGAGCAAAATATTTCAGGAAAATTTTGACATATGCTTGTTAATTGTTACTAGCGAGCCAGGCATGCGCAGTCGGTTATACGCGATGTGAGGGTGCCGGAGCAACGCGCAGTTGTGTGCGTACGACGTGGCTGTGCGACGGAGACGATGATTGCGGCAACAGCTGGGACGAAAGCCCCGCACAGTGCGGTCGGTAGGCCCCTACACTGTACTGACAATAATCTTTCGATCGAACTTGATTTTATAATGAGTAGTAACTTACGCAACCTACGAATCAACCAGAGACACGCTGATTATGCTAACAGCAAAACTCTTACCGCAACTCGACAATTTTTGGCCCAAAAATAACAGTTTTTGGCCCAAAAATTGTTGGCCAAAAATTGTCGAGATGCGGTACTCGATGTTTAATGAATTGACGAGTATCGCAACTTGACCCTGCATCGAATATCCAGTCCCCCGAAACTCGAAACTCTACAATTTTCACACGCGACACCAGAATGCTTTGTGCATTTTAGCTATAACTTAGGCGTCCGTCTGTCCGTCTCTCTGTCTGTCTGTCTGTTACACCCTGCAGCTCTATCAAATCGGTGCATGCTAAAATCACGAAATTTTTACTGTGGGCTGCTGCAGTGTTTGAACTGTGAAAAATTAGCTGGGGGTTAAACTTTTCGACGGTCGGAGGTCCGACCAAAACTGTGATGTAAATCGTATATACATTGTGTCTCAAAAAACATCCCCGACATTTTCGACAGTAACTTGAAAACCAATTACCAGATTTTGACAATTTTTGGTACGAATATTCTTGACACAACTTGCCATCAAAAGACTATTTAGTTTCCCACCCCACCCAACGTTTGTTTCTGCACTACCTGGAGAAAACAAAACCAGCGAACTATAACTTTTTTATCCAATGCGATATGATTAATCAATTAACGTAACTCATAAAAACACATTTTTTCACATTTCTGACACTTTGGCTGACATTTCATCTAGTTGTTCATTCTTCAACTGTCTGTAGTAAAATTGCTTGAAGTGGTGGCCGACTATGCGAACACAGGCAAGGAGACACTTTCTCCATTCATTGACAGCAGTATCGATAGTTCTGCTCCAGATCAATCCAGGCTCTGCCAGTCGCTTCTTGACTTCACAAACATTCTTAAACTTCATCTGGTAGACACACTGCTGCATGACAGTCAAAACTTGTAATAGACCACCTGTTGGGGCCCACAGATTAGAATAGATGGAATTTATTGACGTTTTTTCATTTGTTTTAATACTTATTATGCTTGGTCTGCCTTCCCCAGGTAGTGCAAAAACAGACGTTGGGTGAGGTAGAAACTAAAACATTTATTTAGTAGCCAAATGTGTCAGAAATATTTCTGCCAAAAATTATTAAAATCTGCTAATCTTTCTTCAAGTTACCATCGATAATGTCGGGGATTTTTTCAGGTTTTCTGTTTATTTCAACGCATATTTCGCTTGATCTAATTTCCCTAGGTAGTGCAGAAGCATACACTGGGTGAGGTGGAAAGCTGAATAATCATTTGATGGCAAGTTGTGTCAGGAATATTCGTACCAAAAATTATTAGAATCTGATCATTGGTTTTCAAGTTACGGTCAAAAATGTTGGGGATGTTTTTTTGAGACACAGTGTATAATACTGTCACAGGCGTGCGGTAGCACAGCCCTGTGTTAATGGCGACCGTCTAAGTAAAGGGAAAATGGCAAAATTCGACCCCGCGCAGATCCGAAGCCCCTCAACCAATCAACACAAAATTTGAAACAGGTGATTACGTCGGCGAGACGACCCCCCGTGCAAAATTTCGTGCAAATCCATCCATTGGGGGCTTCTCGGCAAATGGGTGAAATATAACAAAAATTCTTCTCCGATGTACAGGGTGGCCCAAAAAAACGGGGCCACTCTGTTATATAGCTTCTAACTTCAGAAATACTGCTTAGATCTACACGATTTTTTGCAGAAATCAAGGTCGTTTCATTCTCAACACGAAAACATAAGTTATTGATATCATAAAAAGGTGATATTATTCAACAGCACATTGACAGTTAGGCGATGTGCTGGTGAGTGATATCACCTTTTTATGATTTTTGCTGTTTTCGATGTGTCACTCATTGCATGTCGCCGTTAACAAGTGTATAAACAGATGTTTTGTACATTTATATAGTATATTGCTGACCCCACAGGACATAATTTGACAGTGTGCTATAGGGGGTTGGGAAAACAGTTGGGGGAGGGTTCAACCCCCCAAACACCCGGCAATTCAAACACTGGGCTGCTGCAAGAACTTTAGTTTTTGTGACAATGTTTCATGCCCTTGGGTAAAGGGTACTCTACGAACTAGGGCGTGAAAGAGGGTTACCCAAAAGTCCTTACTTTACCGCTGTTAGCTCATCTAACGTGAAAACGGTTGCAGATATGCACAGACATGCTGCTTATCATAACAAGGACTGGTGACGAGCTTTTTCGAAGTATTAACATTGATGACCTTGAACAAACTCAAACTCCAAAATAAGGGGTTTCAGTAATTTTTTGGCAATTTTGGGGTGTGACACACATTTTGTCAGTGAACTGAGCCGACGTAGCTGGAGATAGATTAAAACTACCTGGGTATGAAATTTATTGGCATTAAACGTAGATTTTAGCAGTCCAAGACCTGACCCTCTAGGTTGAAGGAGGCCTGCACACGCGGGCGTCAAAGAAAGGTATTTCCTAAAAGTGGCTATTTTATCGCTATTAGCTAGTCTATCGTGACAACGGTTGTATATAGCACAGACATGCTGCCTATCATAACAAGCACTAGTGACGAGTTTTTAGTGGTGTCGATATCGATGATCATAAATGACTTTCAACCCCTCAAATGAGGATTTTATTATTTTTTTTTCGAAATTTTTGGCTGCGGCATACATTTCAAGAGTAACTCGCGCCGAAATTAGGCTACTAGACATAGACCGGGACAAACCGCATATGAAATTTTTAGCATATAACGCACATTTCAACAGTCTGAGTTTTGAACTTCTAGGTTCAAAAGTCTTCCGTACAGAGGCCTAAAATTTGGGTACTCCTTTAAGACCCGTTATTATTTTATTGCACGCTGCACACTGATTGCCCATGTGGTAGAAGCGCTGCTGTCGCGTGTCACGTGAGCTTTGCTCAAATCACTTGTGTATGCGTGTTTGCTAATGTCTGACGGCTGCAGGCAACAGTGCGTGCGGGATCGGCCGTCGCGTCTGTCCTAATGGCAGTCGCTGTATCAATGTCAACTACTTCTGTGACGGCGATAACGACTGCGGAGACTGGAGTGATGAAGATGCTGACATCTGCCGTACGTCGGCTTGACTTACACAGTCTCTCGCTGTGGTGTATGGCGTGTTTGTTATAAGTCTCGTTACAGTCGCATAATACACCGCGGACCGTGCTGAAACCTATTCGTATTGCCAATCTGCTACTTTGCCAATCTGCTGATGTAATACAGATAACAACAACAATAGCGTATTTCCGTTTTGTTTCACCGTTTCAATTTTTTCTCTGCACGACAGTTCTGTCAGCTAATTTTTGACACGCCTTTGGAATTTTGCAACCGTTATCGGCCAAACTGTTTAACTGCGAAACAGTTAATGATAAACTGCTTGATTGGCGCACCGCGCATCATTTTGTTTCCAGCTAAAAATGTAATTAAACGGGAAAATATCACACCAGGACCAAAAAATTATAAAAAACGTCAGGAATATGCATTTGCAAATAAACTGATCATTATGCTTAAAACTTACCCAAACTACAACAGATTATTACGTACATTATTGGCTTAGAATGTAAATTAAATTATGTAAGTGGCGTCGTGGGTTAAAAAAAGCGGAGCGGAAAGTTGCAATTTTTCGACAAAGCTTGCTAGACGAATATAAACGAGACAGGTTGCTGGTGTGCGTCTTCGCCGATGTAGTAACTGCCGGAAGTGACCGACGTGACGTCAGAGAGCTCGGACGAGCCGTAGATACCATGTGACCCCGCGTCTCGACTAATCACGTCCTCGCCAGGCGATAAGTCATCGTCGTCGGCGAATGTCACGTGACGCTCCCGCGATGACGTCACGTCTGCCGGCCCGCGCTGATTGGACGACGACGAGTCCCCGGGGGTCACGTGGTGGTTGTAAGCCACGGCATAGATATGTGGTGGTAAGACGAAACCATAGGGCTGTGCAGCCCGATTGCTGCTGCTGCTGCTGATGGCTTGGTTGCCATGGATACCGGCATCTAAACATCAAAAAACTTAATATCACAAACTGCCATAGGTTGTCGTGTGTCCGTCCGTCTGTCCGTCCGTATGTCACGGATGTATTGTGGCTAAACGGTGCAAGATAGGGCCTAGGGCTATTGATCACTAATAGGAAGTCCCATGTTGCCTTTCAAACAACATGAAAATCATTGACCTTAAATGACCTTGAAGGTCAGTACTGCAACAGGAACTCTATATGTGTAGCGCGTCTTCCCTAGCGACAGCTGGACTTCTTGTTAAAACTGGTTTAAACCAATGCTGCTAAAACAGCTTTTGTAAGTTTCTGTCACTTTAAATTTTATTGTCTACTTATTATGCAAAACAAATGCAAAAACCAAACTGTCAATTATCAAACCTTGCTTAAGGCTAAGCAGTAAAAGCGGTTTATCAGTTATCGTGTTAGCTGAGAAACAAACTGAGCGACGACGCTAAAACAATAGCCTACATTCGTCGCTACAGCGGACTGTAAAGCTGTAACTGAAGAGTGCCAGTGTTATTAGTCCGCCCGTAAGCGATAGCTTGCGGAAGCGGACTTAAGTTTTGCTGTGGTTTATTTTTTTCCCGCCGCGTAATCTCCGAGCTCCGTGGGCCGATCGCCGCGAAATTTTGCACGATGCTCCTAAGTATGTTCAATTTTATAATCCCGGGCCG
>Ga0209367_1013633_pt1 | contig 10432 bp, 7 predicted proteins | sample WorMetLIZISLAND2_FD_187412 | JGI IMG/M metagenome (GOLD analysis project Ga0209367, IMG submission 187412) | Marine gutless worms symbiont microbial communities from Max Planck institute for Marine Microbiology, Germany - Olavius geniculatus... ...
ATAAGCAGCACAAACCGCAAGCCGTAAGTTTCAAAGTAATAAATAATTTCAATTTTAACACACTTAATACAGCACGTAGGCTGAAATTATCGGCAGTAATGTGTCAATCGAGTTGATAAATAAGTACTAAAAATGTATTTTTGGTATCATTTTTATTTTCACTAACACAAATTTACTCAGAATTACGACCTGTGAAGATCACGGCTTAAAGCATTCAGAGGTAGCTGACTAAAAAAATCTGAAGCAGTTTTTAGTTCAGAATTAATGTTTTTGCAGTAAAATATGGCTAGGCTTAGGCCTATACCCGCAACATGGGTCTCAGCTGACAACAAAAAATCCCCAAAAGCAAGAATGCAAAATAGGTACTTTAAAAACTTTTAATCAAAAATCCTTAACAATTTTTTGTGCAATTGTGCAAGCGCACAGACGAATAAACGATAAAACGATCGACTAAATGGACATAGACAAACGTGAAAACATTATTTTCAACGTTCATTAATACATATTTTTGCAGAACACGCAAGCTACACGTAATCTAGCGTATTCAATTTTAATGAAAAACAAAGAACTATAATGTTGAACGTATAGGCTCCATTCTGTTTTTGAAAAATACGCACGATTTCAACGTATCTTAGCGTACAGTGATTAGGCTATCCGTTTGCTGTGTAGAAGATATTAAGAACAGCATGGCGTGACAAGCGATACCTGTTTAACATTTGAGCGGCTGTCGTCAATGGCAGTTAGCCTGCAACTGTAAGTGACGTCATCATCATCATCATCATCTCTAGCATCATTAACAGCATCAGAAGCAGCAGTAGCAGTGTCGTCGTCCGAGTCAGCTTGACCATCAAGACTGCTCAAGCTCTGACTGCACACAGATTACACTGATCAATAATAATAAGCTTATATGCAAACATTGTCTCCATCGTGCTATACAGACGCATCAGCAGATTTGCTTATTAGTCGCAAAGCGGTCTTACGACTAACGGCTAAGCCTTACTCAACTAACAACTCCATCTGTGTACACTGTCACTCATCATGCAAGCGTCAGGTAAGTTTAGAAGTTAGGTACATGCATGCATCACGTACGCTGATTTCGTCAAAACAATCCTACTAGGGCCACCAAAAATTCCCGTTTAAAAAGTAAACAAAAATTTTCCACGTTTTGTGAAAAAATCCCCGAAATCCGCTTTTTTCAATTCTCAGCTATTACATACATATTACAGTAGCAGAAAAATGTTGGCATACTTTGGCCTACTTTTTAAAATAAACGTAATGTTTTATTTTATTTTGCAAACATTAAACTGGTTCAAAAAGAGAGCCATTGAAAATTTTATTTTGAAAAGCAAAAAAAATATCTTTTTGTAAAAATAACTATCAAAAAATCATTTTTAAACTCAGTTATTGCATCTATTACATTAGCACAAACAATTCTTGAACAGAGTCAAATGCAAGCACACTCATACGATCGCATATGCCTAGTTTTTTTCAAACCAATTTTTAAAAGATTATCCTACAAGCACACAAAAAATCGACTTTAGAGATGTTGACGTTCCTTAAATATCACCTTACCAAAAAACGAAACTAAATAAATAATCACCCACTCAGTTAGCTTACTTATGCCGTGGTACAGCTAGTCTCAGCTTCACTAATAGCCAATTCATACCAACGACTCCGACTTAAGCAGGGTTCTCAATAGACCTGAATTTTTAGGACGTCATGACTTCCAAGCTTAAATATTTGAACGTCAGTGCACAGAATCTTAAAGTCATAATGACAAGAAAACTCCAGCAAAAATTAACAGTTTTAATGCAAAGTAATAAATGTGTCACTTCTGCACGATTGACACATGTAGGCCTTGGTTTTGAAAACAAGCAACATTTATTTCTAGCTTTATGCAAAACGATGGACGCATTTTCTGGATCAGAAGCATTTGTCGCACAAAAAGTGATGGAAAAGAAATTCTGACGTCAATTCGCAATTTATTAAAGACAAAAAAACATAATTAGAGACAATTTGATTTGGACGTCGTGACGTCCACGTCTTAAAATTTGGGCGTACTGGCTGAAATTTTGGAACGCATTTATGCCCAAACTCCCGCTAATAAAAACCCCAGACTCAACTCAACTCAACTGCTTAGGCTAGTTGAGTTGCGTCGTAGGTGTAAGCTGACCATAAGGAATGAATTTTGATACCATCAGTTGCACGACAAAAATGGCACAGAGACTCAGAAAAATCGTCTTATATCACTTCTCCAAATTTTTTATTCTGTCGACCCTGGCCGATACTAGATAAGTTTGGATAAATTGGCCGGTGTTCTACGATAGGACTACCCCCCCCCCCAAATGTCTCTACTACTCCCGGAGGACTTTAGCTCGGTACAGATCCTCCGAGAGCGATCTGACATAGGGAGATTCTGTAATGTGACACCGGCTAAACTGAAAGCGAAAGTAAATGTGATTAAAATTTCTACGGGACTCGTCAAACCTGCGTCCGGTAACACTGAGACGTCGTTGTTTCTCCTCCGAGTGTTCCGGGCACCAGCTTCCGCGACGTCTCTGTCTCCTAGCAACCACTCCCAGCCACGTCGACTCAGCCTCCTCCCCGCTCCGCGGGCTGTTGTCGTCTTCTGACGTCACGCTGACGTCATCGCCGACCACCATCGTGACGTCATTGATGCAGATCTGCACGGGGTCGAAGAAGGCGGGGGGCGTGGCCGGCGTGGGAGGAGCCAGGGCGGAGCCAGAAAAGGCGGAGCCTGCAGTGGGGGCGGAGCTAGACAGGTGCGTGAATGGTGATGAATTCATACTAGCTGTTTTTGCAGTGGAAATGATGAAGTCATTGTTGTAGTAGTATTCGTTGTGGTAGTTGTTGTCGTAGTTGCAATGTGTCTAGCCAATGAGTTTAACCTTGCATCGACCGACAACCTCGTCTACTAAATACACAACAACAATACTATGTCATACAAACATCTGTATAAAACCGGTATTACACCACGTTACTAAACTGAGGGGGTCGAAACACACCATAAGTGCAGACAGACATGTCGGCGTACAATGTCGTTTGTCCAGTAGGCAAGGATCTTGGATGGACATCGACAGCAAACTACGACTATCAATCACTAGGCTTGCCTAGTTTGCAGTCAAAGCTGGAGCCGCCCGTCGTGTCCGAACCCGCCAAGAACTTCGACAAGCGAATGATTTTCCACCCATAGTAATGGAACAAGTAATGCAAGTAGGCTAATATGAATAAGCCTATAACTACAGTGTATTTACTAAGTAAGCGTGCTTATAACCTAGGCAATTAGGCCTACACGCAAAAATCGCAGTGCGTCGCGGCCCTTAGTCAAGCGCCTTTTCGTTTTCGAGTGTGATGAGCATTATGGGTCAGACGGACAGACGGACGGACAAACGAACGGGGAGGTCGCATAACGCGGCCTACTAAGACGGCCGCAAACAGCTGAGTATTTTGTTAGAAGAACTGTCAGTCAAGCAGCCATGCAGTGGAGACCGGAAGTCACTATTCAGTAAGCCGCAGCAGCAACAGACGATCGTGTCGATTCGTCGTCAATTTTGGCGAGTAAATGTCGACTGGTCGAAGCGCCTAAAACCAGCATGGGGCGACTAGCGAATCTGAGGACAATGGCACCATGGCGAGAAAAGGAAAGCGGGCAATTGTCTACCCTAAATTCTGGCTACCGGTAAGTTGTCCGAAAATCTTCTTTCTATCGGGAAATTTCCGTCCAAGAACGCAAAATTTGGGTCAAAACCCTTCCTTTTGGAAAGCAAAGTTAAAATTTGAGTGCTTATAGGGGGCATAGCCTAATCAGTTTCGTCCAAAATTTGCAGTGTCTTCGGAGAATTGCAACTTCCTGTCCAGCCTGGTTTTTAAGTTTTAACCCAGGACGCTGCTGCTGGGGGAACGTCGTAAGTTCCCCATGCAGTGACCGGGTTGAAAATAAATCGGGTGAATTTTTACCCTCGCAAAACACCTCTGATGAAGCGATAGCGTAGCAAGCCAGTGAGAAAACTGTACGCTTGGCATTTATCTGCTTTTTCACCTGATAACTTTTTCGGTGAAAAGATTGGGACACTCATCCTCCCTGCCTTTGCTACAAGACATACCCAAATAGACTGCATGTGTTGGTTTTGGGCCTTCGAATCAGCAGAGTCGTGGACTAAAATGTAAGCGGGGCTAAAAGTTGCAATTTTCCGACAGAAGAGATTGTGGGTGCTCAAAATTTTAATTGCGCCCCAAAATTGACCCAAAATGGGTTTTTTCAGCTCAAAATTTAGCATTTTAAACAAAAAATTTTTCGACAAGAACATTTTCTGACAATTTTTTGACAGCATGAAATTTAAGGAAGGTGAAAATTCCCCCCCGCTTCTTTGGCCCTACGCCACTGCCTAGGATTGACATCCCGCTATGCCCAGCATGTGTGCATTCTGTACGCACAACCCAGTAGCAATAGCGACCACGCAATGACATTGACTCTTTATAGGTCTGTATATCACGGACATGCGAACTCGCACTGCCTATCTTTAACACTATCTCTGCAGCGGTATAAGCAACCTTAAGCAAGTTGCTAACCTGCTATGTGCTCAGACCAACTCAGCCTCCTACCCTCCGTGGGATGAGAGACGAGTAGTAGTTTACGGGCTACTGTGTAAAGGCCAAGTGTGGCTGATTAGAGCGGTGGTATGCCTGCTAGCTGCAAGCTTCGGATCCAGTTGTTCGCTGACGCGCGCAATGGATGGCCGCATAGTGCGCTGCGGTATCATTAGCTCATGTCGATCAGCTGCCACTTGCCCAGAGATTGTCAAAGCGCTTCTGCCCACGAGTCAGTCTCATGTAAGAAGCGCTATAGCAAGTACTGTAGGCCTACTTTACTTTTACTACCTTTTGGCTTGCAATGAATCAACTTTTACGGTCTTTATGGGTGTACTCAATCGTGACCAATTAAGGAACGACGACAGTGTAGGTTTAAGTTCGTACACAAAGCGATAGTAAAGAAATGAAGTAGTCTGAACTGAGATAAGATGGAATGAAAGCCGCGCGCTTCTGGGACTCGATTCACAAAACATCATAAGACAATCTTAAGACACTTTTCACACTAACGATAAACCTAGGATATTGGCCTAATTCACAGTTCTAACACTTACGACGTATCGTAAAATATGTCTTGAGGCAAAATCAGGCAGTTTTGTGACAAATCTTGTGATCATCTAAAACAAAGTCTGTGAGTTCACTTTAAAAATGTCGTAAGATGATCTTAGGACATATTAGCTTTAGTTTTGTGATGGTCGTATGACATATCTTAAGATAAATCGTATGACAGCGTCTGTAAATCGAGCCCTTGGTTTTATTTAATTTCATCTTATTTTTGTTGCTCTCTATGCACCTTTACACAGTGTACACTACCGACCGTCGACGACCCTGAAATAGGTATGTTTACTTTGTGCACGGAGTGTACAGTAGGCCTATTTTTATAGCCAGTCTCAACGCTACGTTGTAGGTCGCCAGCGTAGGCTAAAACGTAAAACACCGTGAATGAAATGCGAAACATATTAGGATAAACGCGTAAAGATTGAAGACAGGAAGTGGCTGTTATTGTGGCTATTAAAACATCCGTTGAACCTTTTTGCCACTGCTGATTGTGGTAAAGGGTTAAATCCGGTAGCAAAGCAGCCGGCATGGCGAAAGCCGATGTGTCAACGACACTAATTTCAGCTCAGAGCTAATACGCTACCGTGCGACCAGCCACGAATAACAATACCCCGCTAAACACACACGGTCCGACGACCGAGCTATAGTGCCATGGTCACTCCGGGAAACTAGGCGTCAGCCGCCGTCAGTCTCCAACTCTGTCGATACGCGTTAAACACTGGCATCTCTATCGTATACCTGTCTAGTGCCACGGGGGCACTAGAGGCACCTGCCCCTTAAAAGCCTGTTCAGTTACTGTTATTGCCGTGGTGTTGCAGCTTGAACATTTGTAATGCTGAAAAATCGGTAGGCGATCATGTTACAAAGTTTATAACTTTGCTGTTTTTCAACAAAATCATATTTTACTTGGCAGATAGACGTAGAACGTTTTATTAAAATGAGCTGTAAAATTTCAAGTTAAAATCCCAAACGGTTGCAGAGAAAACAGCGAAAAACTTTACGAAGCTACTTTTTGCCGCACCCTGTAGATGCGAGCAGTTTTGTTTTAGCAACTGGGAGCACGGGCATTTTAACGCCTTGTTAGCAAGTGAGCCTGGATGATGAGAGCTTAGGTTGCGTTGACGTAAGTCTAATTGCGTTTAGCTCTTAGCGCGAGAGACAGAGTCGTTGCCCTATACTGTACACAAGCAATGGTGCTAGCTATTAACAAACGTCAACGATTTCTTCTTCTACTTCGTTAGTCGTTCGTTAGGTGACAAGAATTAACCCTATAACTCCAACCGTAACCTTGACCCGTAACCCGAACTCTCTCTTCTTCATCTTCATCGTTTTTTCGTTCGCTAATTGTCGGTTAGATGGCAAAAAGTAACTCTCGACGAAAGCCTAATTCTTCTCTTATTTCGTTTTCTTTTTTTTCTTTTTCTTCTTCTCCTTCTTCTTTTTCTTCAGTGGTTTGTTAAATCAGAAAAAATAACCTAAATACGAACACTAACACTAACCTTAACCTTACCCGTCTCTTTTTCGTCTTTATCGTTCTTTCCTTTAGTCTTGTTTGTTAGATGGCAATCGTAACCTTTAAACTCTTCCTTTCTTTCTTCTTTGTCTTTCTTCTTCCTCGTTAGTCGTTCGATAGGTGACAGAAGTTAACTTTCTGATATAAAGCCTAATTATATTTTCTTTCATCATTTTCAGCGTTTGTTATCTATTTGTTGGCTAAATGGAAACGGTCAAGACTTAACTCTAATCGTAACCCAACTCTTTCTTTCTTTTCTTTCCTCTTCTACTTCGTTAGTCGTTCGCTAGGTGGCAGCAGTCGTCGTCTCAGCCGTCAAGATCATTGTGTGGGAGGCGACATAACGATTTGCCCTAGCAGACAGTCATGACAGGTGGGAGTGTAGGGGGAGAGTGAAAGGGTGTGGGTGTATGCCCATTCCCAATCCGACTAATGCTTCTAGGGGAGCATCGCCAGCGCTCCCCAGCGTGAGGGGTTCGTTCTTGTAGGTGTCACTGCCCTGATCAGAATTGATTTTTTTTGCAAATCTGCCAATGAAAATAACGAACAGTACAGGTTTATTAGCAAGAAATGCAGAGATATAAAACAATTATATCGTACGATCATAAAAATCAAAAGCCTACGTAAAAATGATATAATCCAATTACATCTGAAGACAAAGTGTATCTACACTGCGTTAGTACATGTACACCGACGAAAAACAATAATATAATGTGGCAACAAGCGGAATTGCTTATTCGTATTTGCCATGCGACAGCATAAAACTAACGGTTTGGCCGCACGGCTGAAGATTCAACCCCCGTCCCCAAATATCCCCTTTTTCCTGTAGGTCAGGGACCCCGTCATTAGAACCCACAAATGCACCTGACAAATGACATCTAAGCACGGGACGAATGCGACAGACGACAGATCGCGCTACTGAGAAATGTGTGGAAATAGGCGAAAACGCTCTTGCAGTGCAACAATAGACCTAGAAAATAAAAACGAACTACAAAAGTGCAGTAAATGGCAAGTACAACATAATCAAATCAACACAGACGCCCTACGCCCAGAATTACAGACCTACTGCAACGTCAGTCGTCGCTGTTGTTTAGGCCTAGAGGCATTACTTCGTATTGTCTAGCTCGTCGCGATCACGTGACCACAGGTTATGACGTCGCAGACCAGTAGCAGCAGGTGCTCGTACATATGCCAATTTCTGCGTTCACGTTAGCATAGCAACAGACACGTGACCGTAGGCGTCAACACAAGTTTTCGTGGCAATCAAGCACGCACGTGACTTGCTGTCAAACGCACAGTTCGAGGATCCACCTCCAAGACGAGTACCGGTAGTCATTTTTAACACATATAAGATTGTGTATGTGGTACAGTACAGCATACACGACTTTTGCAGCCATCAGACGCGTTTTCGGGGCTCTAGATGCGTCTACAATGCATTAGCGTTACTTACAATCTCCCACCCAGATCTTTTATAACTGGTAAGGAGCAACGCTATCCTAAAGATGCGACAGAAGGAAATTGCATTTAAGTTTTCAGTTACGCAATTCAGTCAAAACACATTCAGTCACCCAGAGCGATAGGCCTACTGACTGGACTGTTGCACTGCATATGGCAGCCGTTTGGGATTATAATTTGAAATTTTACAGCTCAATTTTAAAAAAAACGTTCTACGTCTAGCTGCCAAGTAAAATTTGATTTTGTTGAAGAACAGCGAAGTTGTAAACTTTTTAACATAGCCGCCTATCGATTTTTCAGTATTAAAAATGTTTACCATCGTCATTACACACAGTTATAAACTGGTAAGTTTTTTTACATATATAAGTCATAACGATGAGACGACATCATTTGACGTTTGAGCATGCCGATGCATACAGACTACAAATACACGCCTCAGAGTCACCAAGAATCAGACGCGTCGTGGGTTGAAAAAAATAGACAAGGCAAAAAATTTTCATTTTTTCCGACAGACAGCTGTAAACTTCCGACACAATAAATACGGGTGCTGAAATTGTTATGTTTGTTTTTAAATTTCCTTAAGAATGGGGCATTCCAGTCCGAAATTTTGCATAGTCTATTTGAAAATAAACGTTTTCCTATACACGAACAATATGAAAATTTAGCGACAGAAATGGATTGGGGGAACAAACAACACTGCTAGAGACTGAGAATCCTGCTATTTTCCCATACACATACAGAATGACTGTCGATGCAGTTGACGGTCGACATTCAAACAATGACGACGGACGGGGGCACTGACATATTCAACGCGGTAGCGAAGGGGAGTCTCAGAAGAGACTGAAGGAGCTTACGCACTAAAAATGTGTATTTGTAAACTATATTACTCCCCCCTCGAATGTATTTTGTGGGCTCTTCTGTGCCCCGAAATGCTTTTTCAGCCCCAGTAGAGGAGTTTACAGCACAGCGTTCTCTGCGTTCTGCCAACTCCAATCTGTAGTCGGTTACCACGTGTCCGCACAACCTTTCCCTCCCGCGGTTTTAGCATTGCAGTCCCTACAGTTTGGAACTCACTACCCTCTAGCGTCCGTAGTTTTACCTCTGCAGACACTTTCCGTCGCTTCCTTAAAACTCACTGCTTCCAGCAGACCTACTGCTTCCCCTAGCGACTCAGCCAAGTGCCTCAGATTCGGTCACTGGCTGACATGGTGCACTTAAGTACTTACTTTACTTACTTACTTAAGGGCTATTCGAATGCACCCCGGTCTTGTATTTGGCCTTGATTCTCGATCCTTTGGGCTCAAGGAAGTGAGAACCAATCCCGTAAACCTTCCCCAAAACACTTTTTCTGTCTGCCCCTTAAATGGACAGAATAATCTAAACTGAAATCGCAATATGCTTTCTAGACACGGAGCCATAAAAACTGCGAACACAGAACAATATTCGGTCCACTAAGCTGAATGACCTTTAAACGACCTTGAAATGTCGCAGCCCGTGCGGACGTCCTCTGGCAACGGACCACCAGACCGCGGGGCAATTGCGCTAACTGCATGATCGAGTGAGCGGTGCCGCCCATATGATTTAATTACCGCGGTTCAACTTTTGACAGCGGTCCGTCAGCACCTCGTGCGCCCCGAGCTAGCCGGAAAGTCGACACGCGCTAACGAACGAATGGTTGGCACAGTGCCGATACGCGCTGCTAACATGGCCGCCGGTCACGTGTCCCGTGACGTCACACCGTTCCAAAAAAAAACAGCGTCCACTGTGCCACGTGCAATAAGTGACTGGCCTACAGCGCAGTTTCAAGTTCTATGTATTCAACTCTTGAAACGGGTAAACATCTACCACTCGCGACCACTGCACATAAAATGTACAAAACATCAGTTCATACACTTGTTAACGGCGACATGCAATGACTGACACATCGAAAACAGCAAAAATCATAAAAAGGTGATATCACTCACCATCACATCGTCTAACAGTCAATGTGCTGTTGAATAATATCACCTTTTTATGATTTTTGCTGTTTTCGATGTGTCAGTCATTGCATGTCGCCGTTAATAAGAGTATAAACTGATGTTTTGTACATTTATATTCGCTGTTTGTATGTTGATGGTCAATTATAAACCATCTGCTTTCCACGGCCATGAAGACACTAAACCTTAAATATTTTGGGGTCACGATTTTGACCTTTAAGAGTCACGTGACGTCATCGGAACGTGACCGTCAGACTCGGCGATGGCACTTTTCTATTGGTGGTCAATGATGACCATGCGTCTATCTTGCACCGTTACGGAG
>Ga0209367_1013635_pt1 | contig 10432 bp, 11 predicted proteins | sample WorMetLIZISLAND2_FD_187412 | JGI IMG/M metagenome (GOLD analysis project Ga0209367, IMG submission 187412) | Marine gutless worms symbiont microbial communities from Max Planck institute for Marine Microbiology, Germany - Olavius geniculatus... ...
AAATTCGCACGTTTTTCAGTAGAGGCAGAGGACGGTCGTAACGCAGAAGCAGATCTGAGCATTAGGCGACTAAAGACGACGTTGGGAAAGTATCGCCACGAGCTGAACCGGTGCCTGAAAAAAAAACGATTGTTTTCAGCGAGAGCTGCGACGCCAGCAGAACCAGCCTCCCAGAGGACAATGGTGCTCAGCCAACGACGAGAGGATCTGACCGACGACGCCTCCGCGACGCCGCCTGCATCGTTACAACCTACCGAGAAGGCTCATTTGACGGAGGAGCAACCGACAGACAGGAAACCCATTGTGTGCTACGGATGCGGTTAACCGGGGCACATCGTCCGAAAGCGTCCGACGCCGCGACGCAGAGCAAGAGAAGCACGACGCCGACGTCACCATCCGGTCGACACCTACATCGATATCGACGTTTGCGATACGCACCATCTATGCTTGTTAGATACGGGATGTGAAGTGTTCCTCTTCCCTCGAAAATTGGTACCAAGTGCAAAACTAAGTCCTGTGGACTTTAAGTTGTTTGCGGCCAACGGTACAAACATACCAATACTGGGATCTATGCGTTTGGAATTCACCGTTTAGGGCATGCCTCTTTTTGCTGATCTTCTTGTTTCAGATAATGTAAAGAAGATTATGCTGGGCATAGACTGGCTTACTGAAAACAGGTGTGTCTAGCATTTCCCTGACAGGCAGGTGAAGATAAAGGGACACAGGATACCGTTGAAAAGCTGCCGCTCTCTAGCTGGCATAAAGCGTGTGAGGGTTGTAAAGGATGTATGTGTACCACAGGGCACCCAGACTAATGTCCCAGTTAAACTGACCCTGCACGGCCTTCGTGTCCCGAAGTCAGATTGGTTATTGGAGTCTAAGAAATGGCGCCATGGTGTATTTACGGCCCGTACTTTGCTTCCAGGCGATTCAAAAAATTTGTCGCAGTGCGTGTCTTAAACACTTCGTCTTACCCCTTTCGTCTTACGGGTTGTTGTCTCCTTGGGGACGCCACGGTGGTCGTAGACCCAAACTCAGAGCCGGTCGTTGCAGATTTGGCCGACCGGGTCCGTCCGGCGCGGGCAAGTGCCGCCCAAAAGGGACCGGGTACGGCCGGAGCAAGTGCAAAACCGAAAACTGAGGACCATTTGCAGCCGGTTCGGGATGCGTTGCCTTGTGACCTGTCGTTCATTGAGCGTAGGACAGCGTTGGGCTTCATTGACAAGTGGGCGCACGTTTTTTCCAAGGGCGAATTTGATGTGGGGCGCACGAACCTCATATTCCACCGTATCAGTACGGGAAATCACAAGCCCTTTCGGCAACGTTTGCGCCGTCATCTGCGCATACACGAGGACTTTATCGACGCCTAGGTCGATGAGATGCTGCAAAACGACGTCATCGAGCCCGCAGCGTCTCTGTGGGCCAGCAACGTCGTTATGGCAAAAAAGTTCGACGACTCATTACGTCTTTGCCTTGATTACAGGCAGCTAAACGAGCTTACTTACAAAGACAGTTATTCCCTTCTGCGAATTAGTGCTTGTTTAGACATTTTTGGGGGTGCGGCCTTTTACTCGACGATGGACGGATTTTGGCAGACGGCCATGAAGCCACGGGACATGGACAAAACCGCATTCATTACGCGTCGGGGCCAGTTCCAATTTAAAGTCCTAAGTTTTGTGCTGGCCAACGCCCCGAGTCTGTTCCAGAGGATCATAGGTTTGATCCTGGCGGAACTTTCCTGGGAGTGCTGCCTTGTCTACGTTGACAACGTTGTCGTATTTGCACAAAATTTCCAGGAGCACGTGGATCGCCTGGGGCAAGTATTTGACCTTTTGAGCGCGGCCGGCTTAAAGCTGAAGCCATCAAAGTGCCGGCTGTTTCAAAGGCGCGTCGCTTTTGGGGGGCACATAGTTAGTCGGAAGGGAGTAAAGGTCGATCTCTCTAAAATTGCAACCTTCGTTGATTAACCGGTGCCGCAAAACGTAAGCGAAATCCGGAGTTTTGTTGGCCTGGCTTAGTACTACCGAAACTTTGTCTCAAATTTTAGCATGGTTGCTGCGCCGTTGTTTGATTTTACCAAAAAGGCGGTGTAGAAAGTCATTTAAGCTTTTGAAGCAGCGACTGACAACAGCCCCTGTTTTGGCTACGCCGAGGGATGGTGGAAACTACCTGGAGCATTGTGACACCAGTGACAGTGGCCTGGGGGCGGTCCTCCAGCAGTGTCAGGACGGTCAAATGCGCGTTGCTGCGTATACCAGTCGCACGTTGGCACCTGCCAAAAAGTTATATTGCACTACCAGAAAGAAACAGTTTGCCATGCAGTACAGTGAGTCCTTAAAAAAGAATTGGTCAGATGAGTGTCGATGCGCTGACCATAAAGTAACAACACGGATGAAATCTGATGCCAATACAACCGAATGAAAGAAAATGCCGGCTCGGACGTCGCCCGGTCAAACAAGGTCCGCGATACCAGATGAGCAATTGGGGTTGGGTCGATAAGTCAGCTACCGAAAGAAAACTCAAACCATGCGCACATATGCTTACAGTTGGAACATGGAATGTGCGCACCATGTGGGCACCAAACAAACTTGAACTACTGAAGAATGAGATGGAAAGATATCGCTTTGATATACTAGGATTGGCTGAAATGCAATGGACTGCATCAGAAGAGATGCACGGCTGTAAAGTTATCTGGTCAGTGAATGAACAGAAGCATGAAGCAGGCGTCGGGTTCCTCCTGAGTAAGCGGGCCCGCGAGGCACTACTTGGTTATAAACCAGTAAGTGACACGGTTATTGTTGCAAGATTCCAGGCACGGTCGTTTAACATGTCTGTCGTTCAGGTATATGCACCCACGTCAGACGGTACAGACGAACAGGTGGAACAATTCTACGCAGACCTGAAAACAACGCTGGATGACATACCGAAGAAGGATATCGTAATCATTGCAGGTGACTGGAATGCAAAGGTTGAAAGCGACAACAATGGATGGGAAAAAGTCACGGGTAAGTTTGGATATGGAGACAAAAACGACCGTAAAAAACGGCTGCTAGAATTTGCGTTAAAACACGACATGATAATCTGCAACACAAAGTTTCAACAGAAGGATTGCAGGAAGTGGACATGGCGATCTAATGACGGAAAAACAAGAAACATGATTGACATGATACTGATCCGAAAAAAGTGGGCAACGTCAGTGCAGCAGTGCCGCACCGTTCAGGGTGCAGACATATATTTGGATCACAGCCTTGTTATGGCAAATATTAAAATCAAGCTAAAGAAAAAGCACAAAGCACAACTCAGGAAGCGAAAGGACATTGCTAGTCTCAGCGATGCAGGAATTAGTAATGCGTACAGAATAGCACTTGAACGGCATTTCGGACAAGCATAGCCATCACAAGACTTGGACGAAAACGCGAAAAGAATTGCCATGGCTATGGAGAAAGCTGCAGAAGAGACGATTCCAGAGAAAGAAATGATAACTAAGAAATGGATTACACCAGAAACACTAAGTCTAGTTCAAAAAAGAGAATCTTGAAAAAGAAAAGAGACAGTAGCGAACTGGCAGACAGGGAGTATCAACAGAAATGTAGTGAGGTACGAAAAGCTGCCAGAGCAGACAAAGCAAAATGGCTGGAGAGACAGTGCGAGGACATAGAGAAATACTATAAAGAATATAAGACCAGGGAAGTGTACAAGATAATCGGTGACATTAACAGAAAATGGCAGCCAAAGCAGAGAGCAATCAGAGACAGTAATGGAAAGCTGCTCGTAAATATGGAGGCAAGCTTGTTGGTAGCTTGGCTTGGCTAGAGACATTTATCTTACGCTGTAGGGCAGACAGCAATGTTAGGAAGCAAGCTAGGTTTAGAATAGAACTGGCTCGTACTGGTTGATAGCGTAGCTAAAAAAAAACTAGGCACATTTGGCTGTAGGCTGCGTCTGTGACGTACTGTGCTGTAGCTAGAATATTTCTGTCTGCCACGAAGCGTTAGCAGCAGCGCAGGTCCTGTATGTAGTCAGTTGAGCTCTAGACGTCGGTCCGTGCTGAGCTCTTTTAGCTGTAGCAATGTAGCGCATGTGTTAGCGGCGTCATTGCTGTCGTGACGTCGTAGCTGTGTGTTCCTGACCTATAAAACTTCGCCATTAAATGTCTTTATGCTAGATACCATCCTGACTCGTCTCTGTGTTCCGTAGAACCTTCAGTGTAGACGATATGGAAGAACCTATAACAGTCTGGTAGTTGGAGTGACGCAACCAGCCTGCCTACACTCTGATGGAGCTAATCCCCTTAACCTCCCTGTAATCAGGCGCTATCAATCTTTCTTACAAATACAACTGACATAATACAACAATGGACAACGTACTGCAGCGAACTCTACATGGCACAGCTTGACCAGAAGGTATCCAATAACCTTGTCAAAGAGCTGAAAGACATCTCGCCACCACTTGCTGACAGCCAGGGTAATATACTGGTAAAAAAAGTACAAAAGGGCCGTGAAAAAATTGAAGAACAACAACAGTCTAGGAAATGACGGGATAACAGGCGAAATAATCAAACACGGCGGAACACACTTGATTGAAGAAATACATCAGCTGCGTAACAAAGCGTGGGAGACGGGTATCGCGCCTACAAAATAGAAAAAGTTAGTTTTATTTCTGCTACATAAGAAAGGCAGTGCTGTGAAATGCAGCAACTACAGAACGATTGCCTTGACCAGCCATCTTGGCAAAGTGCTAATGATGATCCTAACAGAAAGACTGAGGTCACAGATAGAAGAACACATGGCGGACGAACAAGCAGAATTTCAAAAAGACAGGAGTACAATACAGCAGATCCTAGCCCTGAGACTGATAGCAGAAAAAGCACGACGAAAGGGTAAAAAGATCTTTAACTGCTTTGTCGATTTCCAGAAAGCATTTGACAGCACAGATCAGACGGTGACCTGGGCTGTGCTAGAGTTATATGGAGCGGACCACCAGTTAGTCCGGTTGCTAAGAGACATCAATGAAAATGTTCAGGCAGCAGTGAGAGAATGTGGCAAGAAGGAAGCTGGTTTGCAACCAGCAGGGGTACAAGACAAGGAGATTCAATATCGCCCACTGTGTTCATCGCGGATCTAGAGAGAGCCATGGACAAAGTCAAAGATGGCGAAGAAGGAATATCGGTACACGGAATAAAAATAAACAACCTGCGATTTGCGAATGACATAGACATAATCGCAAAAGGTAAAAGCACGTTGGAAAGGGCAGTTTATTCGAAAGCGAAGTTGTGTTATAACGATGACTATGCCAAGCAGGCCGAAAAGCATGATGGTGATGTACATAAAAGTCGGAGACTCACAAGTTCCCAAAAGAACAACTGGGGTGTCCGACGTCAAGACATTATTAACGACTGGGGTAGTAAAATATGACAAAAAGGAAGGTACAGTATGTTCGAGCGCAGCGACCTTGTAAACACTAAGAATGGTCCAAGAAAGGTACCAGGTGGAAAATGACCCTAGACTAGATACAAAGCCATCGGATTGGAGAGACAAGCTGTCGTGCCAAAGAGTTTCCGCAAGAGAATGAAAAACGGTGCCTTCCTGCTTGGTAGTGTTGGCGGCATGGTGAAAGTCATAGTTGAGGTCACGATCAGTAGCTAAACGAAAAGAGATCTTGGAGCGATAAATGTCAAAACAAGGCAGTTTAACGGGTAATGGTTTATGTAATAGCATGTCTCCAAGAAGTGGTGTAAGATCGAGATCATCCAAAAAGGTTTGCAGGACTGCAAGATTTACTGTATGAAGTTTAGTAAAGTTATCGGAATGCGGAACACATGTTGTTAAACGTTGAGACAATATAAATGGACGTTGCAAGTGGCAACGGCAAGGTAAGGTGACTTGACATTGAGTACACCCTTTAGTGGTAACATGTCGTCGGTCACAGATGTACTCCAGAGAAGAAACGTTAATAACTAGTATTTCAGAATGTGACAAAGAAATAAAACCTGGAACAAGAAATTCTGGTCGTAACTAAAACTTGCACAATTGAAGTACAAACTGTTTATCATTCATAAACAATGCACTAGCACAGGTATTATGATGGAAAAAAGAACGTATAAGTTTGGAAGGCTGGAGAGCATAGAAGAAATCGGAATCGACGAAGTCTCTTTTGGAAGGAAATAAAAGTTATTACTATCCTCGAGATATAGTGTCGAAGGCTATACCGTAAGGTAAGTCTTGTATGATGGTGACGGGATTATCGTGACCTGATCTAAAAACTGGTATGGAGAAGGTCTGAAATTCGTACAGTGTGTATACGATGGGTATACCGGAAAGTGGAAATCAAAAGGGAAACAGTAGGTTGTTGCCCTGTCGTGCTGCAACAAAGTTGTGCATCCGGTAATACTCTGCTGGTATCTGTTCCAGATAGAGACCTGTAAGTGAATAGGGTAGCGCCGAGTGTATTTTGGTCAACGTCTGTTTTATCGCGTCTGGTGGGAGAATAATAGGTGATAATTGTCCATGGACTAAGCCCTCGATTGCCAAACAGATATCATCAGCTTCGTTGAGGACTGATATAAAATTAGTAATATTAACGATAGCGCATGCCATGAGTGTCTGGAGAGTGGTCAAGTCTGTGGTAAACTTAAGAACTTCCCCATGCAAATGAGTGACCATTGACTGGGCCAAGTTATCGAAACGCCTATTGGAAACGGCTATAAAGCTGCTTAATTTTTCCGCATGTTTCTGCCATGATTCGAATGCCTTTGCGTTATTGTTGGCGGAATAAATAGCCATTGGTCGAAAGGCTTCTATTTGCTGGTCTGTGTTTACCCTGAAAACTGAGTGAAAAAGTTGACCTCCAAGGTCGAAGAAACCCCGTGGTTGTCGATCAACGTAGCTCTCCGGCAGTAGTTCGTACATGTAGCCAATTGTCGAGCGTATACGATTCCTAGCCGTGGCATGAAGTACCCTGAAAGATTTCAAGAGCGTTTGAATGCTGTCACAGGATGCCACGCGTGAAGCCTCGTTATACTCTGAGCAGTTTATCGCTTGCACTACTAGGTTTGTAAAATCCTCCAGATTTGGCAGTGGTACCACGAAAGCATGGGTTCACTCATCTGTTAATAGACGAATTTTTTTGCAACGGGCAAGCAATGACCCCATAGTTAACACGCAGAATACTTGATTGCCTCGAGTATTTGTGACCCTGAGTCACCGGCAAGGTTGTCAAGACGACGAACACGATTCCGGTGAACTTGCCCATTGCCACGTTAATGCACCCCTACAACGTCACAAACAGATTTGGATACAATTATATAATTTGATCCCGGGTGATCGAATGGTAAAAGTGTAATTTGGATTCAAGGTGCACAGCGGGTGTTAGAGGTTACTGGCGATCACGTGGTTTTCGTTTAGTCTGACAACTAGCATAATAGGCTGCTTTAGCGGCGTCTGCAATATTATTTTCAGGTTCGCACGATTTGCTTCCGTCCGACCAATGGACTAGAAAACGTATTTTGCCCGCGATAGTTTTGCGGTTGGAGACCTTAGTTATCGCGTACCAACTATCGGGCAGTGTCTCATTGGTTGTGCTCTGATCACGATGGGGCGGACTGTCTGTCGTTGGTTTATCCCATGACTCCTGAAACGAACGTAAACGATTGGAGTAAATAAAGGCGGGTAGTGTCTGCCTACTACCACAGTGGCAGAGTTTGTAGACGTATCCGTCGACAACCTCAGTAACAAGATAGACATCTTCCACAGGTAAAGATTTGTGAGGTGCCCTCTTGGCATAAACAAACCGTTTGGTTTGTTGACATTCCAAACAGCGTTTGACATAATCAGATAACTCGGCGTACATGCGCGGCCAAAAATATTTGCAGCGGATCGCTTCATAAAGTTTGTCGAATCCAACGTGTTCGTTGTTATCGTGATAGGCCTTGATCACTTCGTCACGCAAGGTGCGAGGAATGCACAATTGTTGGACAACAGGTGTTATCCTGTCTCTGCCTTTCGTGCGTGGACGGTGTAAGTTGTACAAAGTACTATCAAGTACCGTGTAGTGCTCGCTTTCCGCGATGATGCGTCGTGCATCAGAGTCATTGTCACGAAGTGCATCTGACGTCAGATAGTCGATGATGTGAATGAAGTCAGGGCATTCTCGTTGTGTGCGGGGAATTTCATAACTGTCTGACAATGGGACTATTGTAGCGGATGTATCAGACACCGAAGTATCATCACTGAGACCAACTGTGTTGGTTGAGTCGTACACAAAATTAATAGTGTAGCGTTCCTTAGTCTTTGGTAAGCGGTGCCTACCGGAACGGTGATTATCCTCAAAGATCGTCGTATCAATGGCGGCGAGGAAGTTCTCGTCAGCAAGAACATCGTTGTCACTGGCTTGGTCTGGTGGTAATGTAAAGTAATCTCGGCGGCTTAATCCGTCGTCGCTTGTGAGTGATTTGCCCGCCTTGTAGCGGACCGTATACGTGTATTCCTGTAAGTAAAGTGCCCATCGTTGTAAACGACCACGTCCTGCCTTAAGCGAGTGAAGGGAGGTGAGTGAGACATGGTCCGTGACGATGGTAAAAGAACGACTGGCTAAGTATGTGTTAGTTTCGAGTGCCTTCAATGATAGTGCCTTCAATGTTCGTCAAGTTGGGATAAGATGTAGGCTATACCGGAAGTACAGGCGTCGGTAGTTAAGATGAAATCTTGTTGCATATTTGGAAAGGCAAAGATGGGCGCTGATGTCAGCGTCTTTAAGAAAATCGAATTTCGATTGGTGGACAGTATTCCACACGAATTTGGCGTCTCTCTTCAAAATACTTCGCAGATTAGCGGTTTTAATGAAAAAAAATTTAATAAAACTTTGATAGTAATTGGCAATGCCCAGAAAACTACAAAGTTGACTGACTTTTTGCGGAACTGGGTGGGTACGAATGACAGACACTTTTGAGTCGTCAACGGATATTCCTTCTTTGCTCAAGACATGACCAAGATACACCAGTTTTGGAAGTGCAAAATTGCACTTGCTGGGATTCAAGCGAAGTTTAGCCTGGCGAAATCTATCGAAGATTTTTGCCAGATGTTCGCAGTGACGTTCTGGCGAGTCGCTCATTACCAGTACGTCATCAACGTAGCAGAGCGCGTAAGAAAACAGAATTGTGCGAAGAACCTTGGCCATCAGCGCCTGGTAGCTAGCTGGCGCCCCCGAGATGCCGAACGGCATTCTTTTAAATTGGTAGTTTCCACGGTGGGCCACGAAAGCTGTCTTGGGTTTTGACTCTTCGTCCAAATGGATTTGGTAGAATCCAGAGGACATGCTAGGGTAGTAAAGATGCTAAGATTGTTCTCAGCGACGGTCTGGTAAACGTCTTCCAAGAGAGGTAAAAAAAAGAAGAAGGGTTTGGTAACCAAGTTGAGTTTGCGCAGATCGATACACAAACGATGGGTCTTATTTTTCTTGCGCACTAAAACTACGGGTTAGCCCGTAGGACTGTCACTCTCCTCAATTATATCGGCGTCGAGTAACTTAGAAATTTGCCCATCGATCTCTTTACGTGCTTCGGGTGAGTGTTTGAAGGGACGCTGCCGAATTGGATTTGCGTCGGCTGTGTCAATTTTGTGTTTGACAAGGTCAGTGCCTGGAGTATTGTGGTGGGTTAAGGGGAGGTGAATTTTTTTGTACTCGATAACTGCGTCACTAGAAAGTGGGGAAATTGTAGCTAGTGGTGTTTGTGGGTTGAGTGCGACTGTAGCGTTAGTGGGATTGAAAACACGACAAAAAGTTAATTTGTGTTTAATAAATACGACGCTACGAGCTAGGCTGATGTTGAGGCATTGTCGAGAGGGAAGAGGTTCGAGCAGACAAGGGACGCGACGGTGAGGGAGTAGTTTTTTTTTGGTACGGGCGAGTAGGATGGTTTCCGACTGGGGTGGAATTTGGACAGCGTGTATCGAGCGTACAACATTATGCGGCAGTTTGCTGTGAACGAACGGTTGAACAATCAAGTCGTCACCGATTGAAACCACTTGGTTTTTGAAATCAATTGTGGCCTGAGTGCTGTTTATAAAATCTACGCATAACAGCATATTGTAATTTAGTTGTCTGAGCACTGCGAAAAAATGAGGTATGTAGAGACCTTAAATGTTTAGTGTGAGAGAAACAATTTTGACAATAATCAAAGGTTTGCCGTCGGCAGCTGCAAAACATCTCGGGTGACCGTTTGGCAAAAGTTGAATTTGGAGTTTCAACCGCTTAATAAAACGCAGTGACACACACGACCTCGCAGCACCACTGTCCACAAGAGATAATGTGTTAACATTATTACATTTTAAGAGAATAAAATTGTTGTTCTCTAGCGGCTGAGTTACGCGAACATTATTTTGACTGCTGCCCCTCGCGCGAAATCGGGCAGCGTCGATTCCCTAGGTCGAAAAAT
>Ga0209367_1013636_pt1 | contig 10432 bp, 7 predicted proteins | sample WorMetLIZISLAND2_FD_187412 | JGI IMG/M metagenome (GOLD analysis project Ga0209367, IMG submission 187412) | Marine gutless worms symbiont microbial communities from Max Planck institute for Marine Microbiology, Germany - Olavius geniculatus... ...
TGATACAGAGAAAGTTGCGCCTCTTCGGCCATGTCTGCAGAATGAACGACAGCAGAAAGATAAAGACCCTGGTGTTCGGAATGATGGATGGTTCAAACAAAAGAGGACGGCCTCACCGAGAATGGTCAGATGACATTGAGCAGTGGTGTGGGACAACCCTGCAGGAGTTAAGCCACGCTGCCCTACATAGACAGCGGTGGGCAGCGATAGTAAGAATGGCGTCAGACACCAATGGGCATTGAGCCCACGGTTGTCGATGATGATGATGATGATGATGTCAAATTAATGCATTAACTACACATTAAAGAAGTAACGCAAGTTTAAAAAATGAACTCACACATGTATATTTACTAAATTCTATGAAGCAGGAGTTCCAAAATTCCATTAAGCTTTGATGACCGAGTAATATTTAAGTAATTAAAAATAGTTTTGTTGTTGTTCCATCACTACTGTCACGGTCCTGTGACACAGCCACGCGTTCGTCGGTCATCATTCCTGTCACCCTCTCGATGTGGCCCACCTACAACTTCAGCAATATAATGACGTGTTAATTAATGCGATAATGCGCGTTACTGCCATTAAAAAAATTAACGCCTCGACAGTCGACAGCACTAGTTTTTTTCTCGTTGAATGTCCAACGAACTCAGTACACATAATTACAAATCACGAAAAACATCTTATCTTATAAGTGAAAGACACAATGATGTGACTGACGTCATAACTCAGAAATAACAATAAATATGAAATAAAATACTATATGCAATTTCACAACAAACGAACCAAAAAATCTTAAAAACCTAAAAATTGTATTTTTGAGGGTTTTAAAGATTTTTTAAAACCCTAAAAAATTAGGTTTTCAAACCAATTTTCCAGCCCTTGTTAAAGGTTACTGGTGATATATAGCTTTCAGTGAGAAAGACATCGCACAACTATAGAGAGCGCAGCTGTCTAGGGGCCTTGTATTAGTGGATAAGTCCTGCCAAGCTGTTGGCTTGTCAGCTTCCATTTACACCAAATCCAAAATGTTCAGCTCCAGCTGGATCTGGATATACAGCGGATCCACAAAAACCACCAGATATCCGAATAAATCCAAATCTGGTGCACTCACAGTGTCAGCTGAACACTGACCTATCATCAGCAGACTATGAGTTTCATTTCATTTCTCACACTGTTTGCCTACTTTCAGACGTCATCTTAAACATTTTACTTCTCGTTTTACTAGCACATCGAGCGCACACTATATAAATTAATAATTCTTATAAATAATATATTATAATAAATAATATTTCAGCGCTTGTCGGCTACCATCTGATGCCTCAACACAACATGCCTAGCTGACACGTTTGCAACTTCCGAAACCGCATCGTAACCATTCCAGACAAAATTTCTATAGTATAAACATAATAAATAAATAATAAGCACTTAGGGTCCATACATGGTGGCCGATAATGTCGATGGCTTACAAGTTACAATCGTAGCTCTCTATCTTTGAGATGACACACACCAATCAATAATTCTGATAAATAAATAAGTATATAAATAAATAAATAAACAGACCTCAGGTCTTGATACGGTAGCTGGTGCTCTTGCTGCTGTGCGTGGTTTAGTCTCACAGCTTTCTGTTTTAGAAATAACACACATCGGCCCGCCGCTGCTAGATGCTGCACGCTGCTGGTCATTCGCCCCAGCCTCTATCTTCACCTAGTGACGACAACCAACCGACAATACATCACATTGTTCAATCAATCTGTGAGACAGTCAGTCGGTTGATCAGTTAGTAAGTTGGTCGGTCGGTAAGTTAATCAACTGGTCAGTCGGTGGTCCATAAGTTAATCAGTTGTCGGTTCGGCTGATCTGCAAGTCAGTCTGTCGGTCAGTTAAACGATCAATTGGTCGGTAAGTCAATCAGTTGGGTCGGTCAACCGGTCCATAAGTTGGTCAGTCAGTTGGTCAAAGTGGTCAGTCAATGAGTTGATTGGTCGGCCGGTCAGCTGATCAGTCAGTCTCTCAATTAATGTGTCAATTGAACAGTCAGATAGAAATTCAATCGGTCGGTCAGTCTATCGGTTGGTCACAATAGTCAGTCAGTCACCCTGTCTCTTCACCTGACTACAACCGAATGATAATTAGTAAAAACAATCAGCAAAAAATTGTTAATGTTTAAAACTGCGAAGTCAATTAAGTTGGATCCTCAAACAGGAGTACACACTGTAGCCCAAATACTCGCATTGTGAACCAAACCGCTCCAGTTAGCGGCATGGCTGCTACTGGCAGCCTACAGGCTAGAACTTATCAATGCTAAGTCGAACTCGTGACTAGAAGCACTTTAAATACAATCTTCACTTAAAGGTAAAAATTTGTTTAAAGCTCTTTATGGCAAACCCATCTCAGAGCTATGGAGTGTCATCTGCCATATAGGATCACACAGTATTACCTGCCACCTGACACAGGTGAATGCATCCTGCCTTAAACTCACAGAAAGGCCGGTAATTGATTTACCTACCCCAGAAGGATGGCAGGCTAAGTTGACCTTGGCATTGGTCATATACTGATATGCATTACCTGTCCATAGACCCTAATTATCGTGCACTATTACTATCAGTATTAGAATATGAAGTCAGTCAATAATCTGTATTCAGTACTGGGAGAACTCTACTTTCCTTCCCCTTCCTGAACCTTCCCTTCCTATCTTTCCCTCTTCTTTCCCATCCTTTACCCTTCTTCCTTTCTCCCACCTTAGAAGTGGGCCCAACTGAATATAGCTCGAGTATCTGTGAAAGTTCTGTAAGCTCTGGTCTTAAAACACAACCCAGCAGAAATCAAATATGGTGCAATTTTAGCACCAAAGTGTGACATACGCTGGCATCAGTGTTAAATTCACTGCTGCAGTGCTGGTGCTATACTACTACAACTAACCAGTGCCTATGCTGTAGAGCCCAGTGGTGCTGTCTCAAAAAACCCTTACCATGAGATCTGTACAATTAGTCCATTCTGCTGCTGCAGCTGCTGCTACTACTACTATTACTACAGCTACAACAACAACAACTATTACTACTACTACTACTACTAGCCTGTACATGTGGGCTTGTCTGCTTCTGCAGCAAACTCTGAATGGTGTCGTCGTACTGTCCAGACTGCTGTAACTGCTGTGCTAACTGCAGGAACATGTCCTTGGCTAACGAAGGGTCCATCTGTGGGAGTTGAATTGACGCCGGGGAAGCCGCTGGCGTGGGCGGGTTGTGTGCGCCGGCCTGAGGAGGCGGAGACATCATCGACATGGCCTGCGTAGGCGGAGCTAAGGCAGCCTGAGGGGGCGGGGGGCTCTGGGCGGCCGAGACGGCGACCTGGAAAGCCTGCTGCATCATCTGCACCAAAGACGAAGCCTGACTGCCAGGACTCAGCATCATGGGACTGGCTGCAGGAGGAGGGTTCGGTGGCACCATGACTTGCGGGTTCCACACCTACAGACACAGACACACAGACAGAGACAAACAGAGAGACATATAGACGGACAGAAGCAGCCTGGGTGCTGGAGCTAAACATCAGTGGATTAGGAGACCAGCATCACTTGTGGATACACCTATGTAACTACATACAGACAAGCACCACATACATCAGACAGACTGACAGACAAGCCAGTAGGCGACGTGGCTTGTGACCACTAGCAATAACAGTTCTGCAAACAGAATGGGGACAGACAGACATAGACACCCACAGACATGCTGTCAGACAATAAGGGTCACTTATAACAATACAAGACAAATGACATTGGTTGAGACACAGAGAAACATTTAGACAGATAGACAGACTGTCAGACAGACAGACAAACAAACGACAAAGACAGACCATGCTATGTAGAAATATGCAGGAAAAGTGCAAATTGCTGTGCTGAAACAGCAATTCCTCCTAGAAATACTGCATACATATATGCATATAAATATAAAAATGCACATTAAGTATGATGCATAAGAAGAAAGGTAAAGGCAAAGATGGTGTTATCTGCCAACCAGCACAAGTGAACTTGTCCCACCTTAACCCCAACCAAGCAGGCTGGTACTCAATTTAAATTTAAATACTTACCCCGGAAGGGTGGAAGGCTGAGTTGATCTTGGTGTTGATTATACTAAATGGTTTACCGGTCTGCCAACAGTCATCCATCCAAGTAGTAACCACTTGATAGCATCCCGACTGGGAGCTGAACCTACGACTTCTCGATCATAAAACGGACATGAAGCCCAGCTGCCACTAGGATAGCTAACTGTGCTGCCTGGTAACATGCCTTCTTTGAGGGAACGAGGTCTAAGCCCCTATTTGGGAGAACATGTGTTGTCTGGTAACATGGAGGGTTCGGTGAAAGAAGAAGGTAGGTGATGGTAACATTGTATAAAGCGACTCAACACTAGCGACTAAAATGCAAGAAAGCCTGAAGTTTTGCCAGCCTCGAAACCGAGGTTTTAGAGTTGTGTTTTTAAAACTACAATAAAGCGAACTGTGCAGTTCAAGTGCCACTGATACATCAAATCATGCCATTTCAAAATTGAAAAAAAAACAATTTTGGGGGCAAAGGAACCCTGTTTAATCCTGAGACTGTTCCCCAGCAGTGACACGAACTGTCAGCATAATAAACCTGCCAGTTAAGGCGCGTTCACAGGGACGTAACTGAACTGATCTGAACCGACATGGTGTAGTTTTTGATGATCTGACCAATAAACAAACAGTGATGCATCACAGTAAGCACCGTCTAATGGCGTCAGTGGCCTACATGACTACAGTCACGCATGTGTTGACCACTGAGTGGCACTGACTAATGGACTTGCCCTGCTTGCCCACTGGTTAGTTCGTCAAAGAATAAACGGTGCCAGTTCAGTTACATCGCTCTGTACACGTGTTTAGTACAGCCAGCTGAAAAGGAAGTTACTGTACGTAAAAACACTCTGAGAAATTTCTCGCCGAATATAACACCCGTGGGATAAACAAGTTTAAACTGAAATCTGCAGAGTTTGGTATTTTACCTGCTGTGGTGGTGGAGCCACTGTTGGTTGCTGGGGAGGTGTGGTAGGGGCTGCGCCCCCCATCAACGACTGAACCAGCATGCCGGCAAGCGGGACTGACATAGCTCGAGCTAGCATCATCTGCACGGTATTGTCGGCAGGACCTGGCTGAGCCTGCTGAGTACCTGTGACAGAAATGTAAAAAAAACATTTTCTGTGATGTTTTTCGTTGTTTCAAACAAGATGACAACTTTTTGCAAAACAGATTTTCCTCGATTTTTCCACAACCAAACAAATCAAAATCATGACCTATACGAACAACAGATTTTTCCAAATACAAGACGGGTGGGGCTGTGCAGAAAGTTTGGGGAGCATTGTGGGTTCCCCCCTCCAGCAGGGCCTGCGGCAAAGCACCAACCGCAAACACATTTTTAAGTCACAGAGCGGCTGTAGCAGAAGAAATGCACATTTTCTGTCCCACACTTTAGTGATACAACCGTAAAATGCATGACATATACTAATTTTCCATGAATTTTTCATGACTTTCTATTATCTTTGCTGTTTTCCATGACTTTCCAGACCTGGAAGATACGTCATTAATCACCCAGTGAAACGTTTTTGTTGTGCTTTTTGGTGGCTATTACTGGCAGCGTTCAGTGCATGTTTTAACCATTTAAATCAAACTGATGCACTAAATCGTCTAACTGATCATATAAAATGAATTTTAATGCAGTTAAGAGAAACACAAACAACCACTAAAAACAAACAGACCTTTTCCTAACAGCAGCAAAACAGCAGCAGTATTGAAAACATCTTTTGAAAACACAGGTTTCATTTCATTGTTTTAAAGCAAAAAAAACATTTTTAAAAAACATTTCACGGGTAGAATAGTAAAACGTCATTTGTGTGATTATTTATCACAAAAATTCCTAACTACAAACTACAAAGTGCTTCAAAATGCTACTTGCATATTTATTTCATAAAAAAACAGGAAATATAGCAAGCAAATCTTGGCATTATTTATCACAAACTCTTCGAACAACATTTAAAATACAGGAAGATAAGTCCAAAAATGTGTGGCATAGACAGTTGTTTCCAATTTTCTTAAAATGTTGTCAACAGCGGATAGGATGTTTTGCCATTCTATTCTCGATTTGTTTTAAAACAGCTCACATCTCTAAATTCTCTAACCTGTGGCAAAGCCTGCATGACTGGCAAACAAACTGTTACTCGTAGCAGCAGGCGGAAATCCTGTAGAAACTCCACTGAACTGGGGCACTTGCGAGTGCGGAGGGGGTGGCACCATCCCACCACTGGCTGCTGCAGGGGGGCGAGGCTGCAGTTGGAACTGCTGGTATATGGCAGCGTTGGGATCTAAGCTTCCGGATGCTGGATATTGGTATTGGCCAGCACCACCCGATGGTGGCCACGACATCGTAAATTCACTTACTGCCTGCACATATAAAAACACAGCACAACCAGGGTTGCAAAAACCATTTTTTAAAAAAGCCAACCTGGGTTTCTTGGGTTTGGGTTTTTTTAAAAAGACCATCATGATGGGTTTTAAGATTTCTACAGGTTTTTCTGTCCACTTCCCTCAGCACAAAATATACTAATATTCACAAATTTGTAAATTTAGATGTTTTCAGCCATTTAGCCATGATAAAATATTTCATTATAGTGAAACAGGAGATTAAAGTTGGACTCAGTTTAGGGCGGGTTTTTGGGTGTGTTTCAGCGGGCTTTTTAGATGGGTTTACCCCCAAAACCACTGGGTTTTTCTGTGTATCTGCTTGGGTGACTCAACCCTAAGCACAAATGTACACTCTACCAACATACACCGACTTAAAAACTAAAACTAAAGGTCTGGTGCTTGATACAGCACTTCTTACGTGAGTCAGACCCGTGACCAAAAGTGCTTTAAATACAATCTGTAGTTAAAAGTTAAAAATCATTTATATAGCTCTTTAACGGCAAACCCATCAAAGAACCATGAAGCGTGGCCTGCCATATGGGAACACAGTGATACCTGCCAACAGATGCAAGAGAACTCGCCCCGCCTTAACCCTAGCCAGAGAGGTCAGAATCAATTTACTTATCCCCGAAGGATGAAAGACTGAGTTGACCTTGGTATTGCATGTATACCTAGATGGTCTACCTGTCTGCACACACTCACCCACCCAAGCAGTAAGTAACTACTTGAGAGCGACCCAACCGGGAGCTGAACCCACAACCTCTTGCTCACAAGTCCTACACCATTACGTCACCAAGCCACCTTAACATAACACAGCAAAACATTAAAAATCTGAGTGACAGAAATTAATAAATAATCACATAAGCAATCATTAAAAAATTTTTCACAATGGATCAAGTGTCAATGTAATGCAGCCCTTATATTCAATTATATATATAAAAAAACTGCAAACAATTTATTTAACGTTGTATAAGCGATGATGTAAAACAGCAAAAATCCAAAGTATAAGCACGAAGTAATGTATTAGCTTAGACATTTAATCTGTCCTCGGTAGCCAGATAAAAATGTCTAAGCTAATACATAATGTTCGTGCTTATACTTTGGATTTTAGCTGTTTTACAACATTGCTTATACAACATTAAATAAATTGTTTACAGTTTTTTTATATATAATATTTGCAGTTTTATTAAAATTTGGAAAGTCTGTTAGTTTTTACTACAACTACAACAACTACTACATAGCTGGCATCTTGGATTTATTTTGCGCAAACACATAGAATAGCAGGCATAATATGAGCAATAAATGATAGGGTTCGAACGATCTCGTGATATAACCAAAATTGGCAACAGTAGAAAATTCAAGATGGGCCGCCATCTTGAATTCAGTTTATCACCCATAGCTCGCTTGTAATTGCATATATTTGCACGAAGTTTGGCATGTTTTCTCACTTTATGGTCCAATATGGCGACGACCACCATTTTGTATTTTTGCACGAAACGTAGGGCCTTAGGCCCTAATAACTTAGCTGCTGACTGAGATATAATTATGCAATTCTGCAGAAGTGTAGCCGCAACTACTGGATGTAGGTTATGTGACCATAATCGACAACAGTAATAAGTTTAAGATTGTGGTGGACGCCATTTTAAACTCCCTTCCCTCCCATTCTCTCCTCCTGATCTCTCGTCCTTTCCTTCCCTTCCCCTCCTTTACCCTTATTTCCATGTTCTCCCCCCTTCCCCTCCCATCCTTTCCCTTAGAAGTAGGACTCTCTAAAATCCATCTAGAAGGTCAGGGGTGTATTGTGATCTTCCCCAGCGAAGTATGCATGGTGGAGCCACAGCCAAAATCAAATTAGGTGCATTCTACCTTTAAAAATGAGATCTGGTGGCAATAATTTTAATTATTCTACCCAAAATAAAATGACCAAATTGGCAAATTTAGTGCAGTATTCAAACGTATGCTTATGTTTTGTCTGGAGGATTGGGGTGGGGGCTGGCCCTCTGCCCCTTGTCTATACGCCACTGCCACCAAGGCTTTACACCTGCAGGCCCCTGGACCCTGCTGGGAGCACAGCTCTCGCACTTGCCATAACCGCCAGGCCAATCCACACTACACTGTTATGGGCCTGTAGGTTATTCCACATATACGAGACTGGCCCAGACATTACACAGGCCTAATGCATCGTAAGTTACATTCTAAAAATTTTGTATTTTTGGCAAAAGAAATTGACCTTGAACACATTTGGATGAATTTTTTACGATTTCTTCCAGGATCATCGATCCCTCAACCAGGGACGGTGGTGGGAGGGGGTTCAGACTGCACTAATCCAAGCATTTTTGGATGGGTGAAAGCCAGGGGGCTAGTGGCGCGACAACCACTCGACCTTGACCCCCAGCTTTGAAAAACTAGCACCGCCCCTGCCCCAAAACACTCTAAGCTCCCCAGTAGGATTCAAGGCAAAGCCCCGGCAACTGAGTCATTTTTGTCCATTTTTAGCTTAGGGCCTACCATCAATTTGCGCCTGGTAAAAAAAATAATTTTTGTTGCTTTGATGTACTGTTAATCATTTGTTCAAATTATTGATACTGACCACTACTGCAATACAAATCTGTGTATTAGACAGAAAACAATTAAAATGTGTGAGATAAAACTGAGGTGGGCGGAAAAGTGTAAGTTGACTGAAAATGAATGAGATTTGGCAGGGGTGCTGTTGTCTGTGAGAAATTTTATATACACAGAGAAATAAGACGGATCGAAATAATTTGTGAGGCGTGTTGGCAATTTTATGAGTGTAAGTAAAAACTGAAACAATTTACAAACGCCTATGCATGCCTCGCACATGCTGTTGACACGCATAAATGTACAAAACATCAGTTTATACACTTGTTAATGGCAACATTTAAGGACTTGCACATCGAAAACAGCAAAAATTACAAAAGGTGATATTGCCCGCATCACACTGACTGTGTGTCAATGTGCTGCTGAATAATATCACCTCAAAGCGTGCCTCACGTGAACAGTCGACTTTTACATAGGGGTGATACACAGCAAAGCTGACAATATTAAAAACTGTGTAATAATTGTAATCGCGATTATGCATTAAAATTGTAATTTTCACAGTTGCTGCAATGCGTTGTATTACATTTATTGCATTCTGTTGGAATACACTGTACATTAATTGCCATTTAAATATCCTCTACTACCCATAGACACGCCATTTAGTTCATAAGCCTATAGTGGGCCGTAAATGAACAGCCACATGACTACTACCACCAATCGAAACTTCTGATTCATGGTGTGGTTATATGGATGAGTTTTAATGTATAGGTCTGTGGGTTTAACTCACGGATTAGCAAAACTCTGGTTAGTTTTTCCGTGAATAAACGCGACAAAGATTAACTCTGGACTTAACCTCGGAGATATCTTGTACATATGTCGAGTTATAGTCCATTTTGTCCCAAATTTCATTGCCATGGCAATGGGGGTCAGTCGGCGAAAAATGCGATTTGCAGCATTCAATAACCCATCCCTGAAAACCCAATATAGACGCAAAAATCTCGCAGATATCTCTTACACAAGGCGAGTTATAGCCAATTTTGTCCCAAATTTCATTGCCATGGCAACGGGGGTCGATCGGGGGAAAATGCGATTTGCAGCATTCAATGGCCCATGCTCGAAAACCCCCTTTGAGACGCAAAAATCTCACAGATGTCTCTTACACAGACCGAGTTATAGCCCATTTTGTCCCAAATTTCGTTGCCATGGCAACCAGAGGGTCTGGGGTAAAATTAAATGACACCATTAGATTGGCCATCCCCGAACACCATACCTTAGAACCAAAAACATGGTTCCTACTACTCTGCAGAATACATTTTCCCTGACTTTTCCCTGACTTTCCAGAACAAAATGAATTGTTTTCCCTGACTAATTTGTTCATGCGAAATACCAATGCTGGCTTTCAATCACT
>Ga0209367_1013638_pt1 | contig 10431 bp, 9 predicted proteins | sample WorMetLIZISLAND2_FD_187412 | JGI IMG/M metagenome (GOLD analysis project Ga0209367, IMG submission 187412) | Marine gutless worms symbiont microbial communities from Max Planck institute for Marine Microbiology, Germany - Olavius geniculatus... ...
TTCCACGAAAAACCTTTCATTTACACCTGAAAGAATGTGAATTTAGATTCAATCATCGAGAGGAAAGCTTATATGATATAATACTTACTCTACTGAGAGAAAATCCTCTCTAAAGTTATCTAGACCCTTCGCGATAAGCTTCGCCGAGGACTGGATTCCGCCACTCCCCGGCGGAATGACAGCTTGAGTTGACGGCATTGGGATACAGCCCACCCTCCGTTCAGGCGATACCTGCCGGGCCGGCCTTCCGAACCGCCGCGCCCGCGCGTCGAGCGCCGCCCCGGTAAAACGAATGGAGTTGACGTACCGCCGGGTCGATCCTAAATTTCAGCGGTGACCACTATCATCACCGGAGCAACCTCACATGCTGCAGCCCGGAGATCAGGCCCCCGAGTTCTCGCTCCCGGACGCCGATCTGGAGCGCGTCAATCCGGGACAGTTCAGAGGCAACAGCTACCTGGTGCTTTACTTCTATCCCAAAGACGATACACCGGGGTGCACACTCGAGGCCATCGAGTTCACGGATCTGCGGCCCGAGTTCGCGGCGCTGGATACCCAGGTCCTCGGCATCAGCAAAGACAGCTGCGGTAGTCACGGCGCCTTCCGGGACAAATACGGCATCGACGTGCGCCTACTCGCGGATACCGAGGGAGAGGTCTGTGACGCCTACGGGGTCTGGAGGGAAAAGGATGCCCGCGGTGAAAAGCGCATGGGCATCGTTCGTTCCACCTTTGTCGTAGACAAGGACGGCAGGATTCGCCATGCGCTCTACGACATCAAGCCCAAGGGGCATGCCGCCCGGATTCTGGAGCTGGTGCGGGAATTGTAGGCACGGACGCGGCCGGCGTGAAGCTTCGCACTCAAATACTCGTCCTGCTCCTGGTATTCGGCCTGGGGCCCTTGCTGATCTCGGTTTCCCTCAATCTACCGCTGGTGTTGGACCGCACCGCGCTCATCTACCAAAAGGCCCACCTGCAGAACCTGCGCGCGGATTTCCGCGATCTCGACCAGCACCTGGCGAGCCGCCACGAGATGATCCGGCTGCTGGCGAAGCTCCCGGAGCCGGGCCTGATCCTCGGCGACCAGGGCGACGAGGATCAGATCGATCTTGCCCGCGCCCGTTACACGGGCTGGGTAAATCAGATCCTCGGTGACCAACAGGACATCATCCGGATCCTGTTTCTCGGCGCGGACAGGCAGGAGCGATTCTGGCTGGAGCGGGACCCGAGGACGCTGGCCTGGCATCCGACGCCGCAGCTCCCGGAGCGGCCGAACGCGCAGCTGCTCGAGGCGGGTCTGCGGATGCAGCCGGGCAGCGTGATGATCAGCCGCATCCGTATCGACTCGCGCGCCGGGGCCCAGGATCCCCGCCAGCTCATGACCCTGTCGCTGGTCAGCGCCATCGGTGGAGAACCGGAGGGGGCGGCCATGGGGCTGGTCGTGATGAGCATCGACGTCGGCGGTCTGGCCCAGTTTTACCGTGACACGCTCTGGGTCAACAACAGCGGCAGCTATCTACGTCCCGGACAGCCCATCAGCGAGGAGCCGGAGGCCTTTGCCGATTTTCCCGGCCTGGCCGAGATCTTCGCGGCCGGAAAGCTGGCGCTGTGGGAGGGAGACCAGGGCCGGCAGCTGATCTGGGTCCCCATGTTCCTCACCGAGGATGCGCTCCCCCTGTGGGTCGGCCGTTCGGTCGACCCATCTCCCATCAAGAGCTTCCGCAACGCCCTGATCGGGCGGGTGCTCACCGTGGTCCTGCCGATGACCCTCCTGGTCATGCTGATGGCCCGCTGGATCGCGTCCAAGGCGGAGCAGTTCGGCCAAACGCTGGCCGCAGGGCTCGGCGGGGTCTTGCGCGACGGCGAACGCATCCGCTTCGACTGGAAGGGGCCCCAGGAGGTAAAAGCGCTGGGTGAGCAGCTTACCGCCCTGGCCGAGACCCATGAGAAGCATCTCCAGACGGCGCAGGAGCATACGCGGGAGCTGGAGCAATCCAACCGCTACAAGTCCGAGTTTCTCACCAATATCAGCCACGAGCTGCGCACGCCCCTGAATTCGATCCTCTTGTTGTCCAAGATGCTCGCGGATCGGAATGCCGGCCTGACCTCGGATCAACGGCACCAGGCGGAGGTCATCCATGTAGCCGGTCGTGACCTGCGGACTATGATCGACAACATCCTGGATATCTCCCGCATCGATGCCGGACAGGTCGCGGTAAACCTGGAGTGGATCGAGCTACACCCCCTGCTCCGGGAGCTGATCCAGCTCGTTTTGCCCCAGTTCAAGGACAAGGGACTCACCCTGGGGCTCGAGCTGGACGAACGGGCCCCGGATCGTATCTACAGCGATCGGGACAAGCTACGCCAGATTCTGAAAAACTTCCTCTCCAACGCCGCCAAGTTTACCGACCAGGGTGGTGTTACCCTCCGGGCGAATTGGGTTGCGGACGAGACCTGCCCGCTCGTCTTGGGTGTCTCCGACACCGGCATCGGGATCCCGGCGGACAAGCAGCAGGTCATCTTCGAGGCCTTTCAGCAGGCCGACGGCTCCACCCGGCGTCGCTATGGCGGGACCGGTTTGGGCCTGTCCATCAGCCGGGAGCTGGCCGGACTCCTGGGGGGCAGGATCAGCGTCCGGAGTGAGGAGGGACAAGGTGCGTGCTTCGACCTGGCGCTGCCGGCGGAGTTCGACCCCGACCGTTCGGACTCCGAATCGGTCATCCGCGCGGTCGAGTCGCTGCTCCCGGCGTCGGAGGCCGCTACGCGGGAATTACCCCCGACTGAGCCGTCCGGCGACTGGTCCTTCGCCGACCACTGGGCCCTGGTGGTGGAACGGGAGGTGCATAGCCTAGTAGCCGAGACGGCCCTGCTCGAATCCCTGGGGCTGCGGGTGCAGACGGCGGCCGATGCGGACGAGGCATTGGAAACCCTGCAGGAGGAGCGCGAATGTGCCCTGGTACTGCTCGCTGTCATGATGTCCGCGGAGAATACCTGTGATACGATCAGGGCTATTCGCGGGAACGGGCACGACCGACGGCTCCGGATCCTAGTCATGGGAGCCCCGGCGGAGGCGTCGGAGCAAGCGCTTTTCCGTGCCGCCGGCGCCGACGGCTTCATCACCAAGCCGGTGAGCCGGGACGCGCTCGCGGCACACCTGAGTGCGGGCCTGGTTCAGCCGCTCGCAACGACCGATAACCCAGAGTAAGTGGGTACAACATAGCAGGAATTGACAGTTAATTGAAAACGCCTCCTGGTACATCCTTCGAGCGGAAACAACGGCAGACGGCATGAATCGTTATTCCGGATTTAAGCTCCTTATCGTCGACGATCACGCCCACAATCTGTTCACCCTCCGGACGCTGATCGAGCAGCACATGGAAGTGACGATCCTGGAGGCCACCTCCGGCCGCCAGGCCATCGATGTCACGCTCCAACAGCCGGACATCGACCTGGTCATCCTCGACGTACAGATGCCGGAGCTGGACGGCTTCCGGACCGCCTCCCTGCTCAAGCTGCGCAAGCGTACCCGAGACATCCCCATCATCTTTCTCACGGCCGCCTTCAAATCCGAGGAATTCCAGCAACGGGGCTATGCCGTGGGTGCGGTGGACTACCTGCTCAAGCCGATCGAGGATAACCAGCTCATCAACAAGATCAGCACCTACTTCCGGCTGATCGAGAAAGAACGCGGCCTCAACCGGGTGCTGGAGCAGAAGGTCGCCGAGCGTACCGCGGAGCTTGCGCAGGCGAATCAGTATCTCGAGAACATCATCACCTACATGGGCGAGGCCCTGCTGGTGCTCACCGCCCGGGGTGAGATCAAGCTGGTCAATCCGACCGCCTGCCGGATGCTCGACTACAGCGAGCGGGATCTCCTCGGCATGTCCATCGGCGATGTGTTCGAGGAAGAAGGCGACGAGCAGGCCGGCGCTTTCATGGGGATTTGGCTCGAGGCACTGATCCGCACCGGCGCCTTGAGTAAAATCGAGGCACGTTTTATCGCCAAGGATGGACGTCGGGTACCGATTCTCTTTTCCCGGACCGCCGTAAAAGATCCCGGCGGGCGGATTACCGACATCATCTGCATCGCCAAGGACATGACAGGCTATGTGCGTATCGAAGCGGAAGAAGATCGCTTAAGTACAGGAGCAACCGATGACTGATTTCATCGAGACCAAAGGGCCGACAAATGAAGATACTGCATTGACCGCCAACGCCCTCAAGGCAATGGCCCATCCCCTGCGTTGGAAAATTTTGTGCTCACTTGGAAACTCGGAGCTCTCGGTGGGAGAAATCGTGGAGCGCACTGGGACCTCCCAGAGCAATATCTCCCAACACCTCGAGCAGCTGCGTAACAAAAACATCGTAGCCGCACGCAAGGAGGCGAACCGGATCTACTACCGCATCCGCAACTCCCAGCTGTTGGACCTGATCGGGATCATGCGGGAGGTCTTGTGTCCGGCAAACCTGGACGACCATTACCCGCGTTGAGCTGGGGGGACGCCTGTAACCGCTGACACGCCAAGAGGGATTTCTGATAGCAAACGGCAAATGTGGTGGAAGCTTTAGCCACTGCGGAACCGGATGAATCTCACCACAGGAAACAGCACCATTGGATCTCTGGTCAAAGCTCGATTCGGCTCTGAAGTCGGGATGGGGAGATTGGGCGAGCGCGATCGGGTTGATCGTGACCCTTTGAACAAGAAAACCCGGCGTTGTGACTAAAAAACGGAGAAAAACAATGCAAGAACCCGCATGCCCCAAAAAGGGTCCCTATACCCTGGAGCTGGATAGCGGCACCTATTGGTGGTGTGCCTGCGGTCGCTCCGGGAACCAGCCGTTCTGCGACGGCTCACACCAGGGGACCGGCATCCAACCCATGGAGCTGGCGCTCACCGAGGCGCAGAAGGTGTGGTTGTGCGGCTGCAAGCGTAGCGGGGATAAACCCAGGTGCGACGGTGCGCACAAGAAATTGGTGTAGGTTGCGTTGAGACGCTGGCACTAGTACCCCATTTCACCTTATTTTACGTTCTCAGCGAGGCGAGAAGCGGCCAAATGCGAGGCGCGCGAGCGCAGGAATAGCACCCCCTCTTTCAAGCTCGCGCAACAATGCAGGTGGCCGCTTCCCGTCTCGCCCGAAGGGAGCCCCCCAAACGCGCCAAGGCGGCGTTACGGCGCTTGGCAAGAGAGGGGCTATTCCCGGCGCGCCGTGCCTTGCCTTGGCGCGTTTGGGAGGGCTCTGAGAATGCAAAATAAGGCGAAATGGGGTACTAGCCTAGCCGTCGATCAACGAGCCGTTGGGCGTCGAAATGCAACACGTCCGGTCTCTTAGCCCGCACCAATCATTCAGGATGTGAAACCTGATCATACAAGATTTGCAGGATTAGCCGGGATTTACAAGACGCTTACATCGAATAAAAAAATCCTGTTAATCCTGACGAATCCTGTAAATCCTGTCTAATTCGTGGCCTTCCGGCAACGCCGAATCATTCAGAATCGCTTTAAAAATCGGATCACCCGCTCCACGTCCTCCGGGGTATCGACGCCCGGGCCCGGCTCCTCCAGGGCCTGGGTTACGTGGATCGCCTCGCCGTGCCAGAGTACCCGCAGCTGTTCCAGGGATTCCGCCAGCTCCAAGGGGGCGGGCCGCCAGCTGACAAAGCGCGTGAGAAAGGCGAGTCGGTAGGCATACAGACCGATATGGCGCAGGAATCGAACGCCCTGGGGTAAGGGTTCGTGTGCCCCGAGGGACTCGTCCCGATGCCAGGGGACAGGGGCACGCGAGAAGTAGAGCGCGTAACCGTCCGCATCTGTGACCACCTTGACCGTGTGCGGATCGAAGAGGGTCTGCGCGTCGCGGATCGGGTAAGCAAGGGTTGCCATGCCGGTCGCGCCGTGGCCCGCCAGATCGCGCGCCACCTGGTCGATGAGGGCCGGCGGCATGCAGGGCTCGTCACCCTGGAGGTTGACCAGGATGCTGTCCCGCGGCCAGCCACGGGTCGTAGCGACCTCGGCGATGCGGTCTGTACCGCTGTGGTGATCGGTCCCGGTCAGGGCCACATCGGCACCGAATGCGGTACAGACCTCGGCGATGCGCACATCGTCCGTGGCGATCACGATCTCGGCGGCGGCACACTCCCGGGCCCGTTCGTAGACGTGCCGAATCAGGGGTGCCCCGGCGAGCTCGAGCAGCGGCTTGCCGGGAAGACGGCGGGAGCCGTAACGAGCCGGGATGACCACCTTGAAATCGATTTCGGCCATGGAGTCACGCAAAGTCGGTACTGCTTTACCAGGTAAAGCGTTCGGAGAATCCATAAAGAATCCTTTGCGGATTACTCCCCGCTGACGGTTACCGTTACCCGGCGGTGCTGGGCATGGGTGCGGTGCTCGTAGAGATAGATGCCCTGCCAGGTCCCGAGGGCACAGCGCCCTTGGCTCACCGGCAAGGTGAGGTCCATTTTGGTAAGGATAGCGCGGACATGGGCCGGCATGTCGTCCGGTCCCTCTTGGGTGTGGTCGAATAATGGATCTCCGTCCGGGACCAGGCGGACCATGAAGGCCTCCAGGTCGCCCCGGACCGTGGAATCGGCGTTCTCGCACAGGATCAGGGATGCGCTGGTGTGGTGCACGAAGACATGGCAGATGCCCGTCGCAAGGCCACTTTCGCGCACGACTTTCTCCACATCTCTGGTAATGTCATAGGTACCTCGCCCTCGGGTGGCGATGGTCAGGCACTGCTGGGCAATCATGTGTGGTTTTCCTCCGGTCGTTCGGCTCGGCCCACTAGGGCATGTTGACATTTGATAAGGAGTAAACCCTCACCTCTGGGCTTATCTTCTAATGGTACAGGATTCACAGGATTTCCAGGATTCACAGGATGTTATAATTGTTATTTAAGAAAAATAATCCTGTTAATCCTGTTAATCCTGAGCATCCTGTGAATCCTGTGAATCCTGTCCGATTAGCGGTTGGCACGATGATGATGTCAACAGCCCCTAGCCCCTATCCTTAGAGTCTGTCTAAAAACAAACCCATTGATTATAAATGTTAGGAAAGAGTCATAAAGATCCCTCGCTGCGCTTCGGGATGACACCGCTACGCTTCGGGATGACACTCCTGGCGTCCTTGTCATTTCGAGCGTAGCGAGAAATCTTTGTCCCGACGGAGGAGTCCCGACGCAGGAGGGATCTTACGTAGGGTTCATGCGGTTGGCAGGTACCTGGGTTTTTAGACAGCCTCTTAGCCTAGCGGAAGAAACATTGGAAACCGGCAAGACCCGAGTATTGAGCCGGATGCCCGTAGGGGAGCTCCGCGGCGTAGGTCCGAAGATCGCGCAGCAGCTCGCCAGGGTTGGTGTCACCTCGGTCCAGGACCTGCTGTTCCATCTACCGCTACGCTATCAGGACCGTACCCGGGTGGTGCCGATCGCCGACCTGGAGCCCGGCGCCGAGGTCCTGGTGGCAGGGGAGGTCAGGGATGTGGGCACCAGTTACGGTCGCCGCCGCTCCCTCAAGGTCTGGCTTGCGGATGCATCGGAGAGTGAAAAACAGGCCGGGCTCCTGTTGCGTTTTTTTCACTTCTCCGCCAGGCAGGCCGCCGCCCTGAAGCCGGGAACCAGGCTGCGTTGCTTCGGGGAGGTTCGCCGCGGTCCCCAGTCCCTGGAGATGGTGCACCCGGAATACCGGCATTACGGGCTCGACGAGCCGCCGCCCCCGGAGGCTGCCCTGACCCCCATCTATCCCACTACTGAGGGGTTGCAGCAATCCTCCTGGCGTCTGCTGACGGATCAGGCTCTGGCGCTGCTGGACCGGGATGACGCCAGGCCGGAGGAATGGCTGCCGCGGGCGGTCCTGGAGCAATTCCGGTTTCCGACCCTGGCCGCGGCCCTGCGTCTTCTCCACCGACCACCGGCCTCGACCCCATTGGCGGACTTGCGCGATCGTCGTCATCCCGCCCTGCGCCGACTGGCGTTCGACGAGATGGTGGCCCACCAGCTCGGGCTGCGCCGTCTCAGACACCGGCAACAGCGCATCCGGGCCCCGGTGCTCGACGGAGATCGACGCCTGCGCGCAAGGTTACTGGCAGGATTGCCCTTCGCGCTGACCGCCGCCCAGCGCCGGGTGACGGAGGAGATCGCGCGGGATCTACAGCGGCCGTACCCCATGCTGCGTCTGCTGCAGGGAGATGTGGGCTCCGGCAAGACGGTCGTTGCGGCCTTGGCGTCCCTACAGGCCGTGGAGTCCGGCCGCCAAGTCGCCCTGATGGCGCCTACCGAGCTCTTGTCCGAACAGCACCTGCGTAACCTGCGTGGCTGGCTGGAGCCCCTGGGGCTGGAACCCCTGTGGCTGACCGGTCGCCACAAGGGTCGGGAGCGGGCGGAATTGGTGGCGCGCATCGCGGGGGAGGGGGCCCCGGTGACGGTGGGGACCCACGCCCTGTTCCAGGACGACGTCCGTTTCCGGGAGCTGGGACTGGTCATCGTCGACGAGCAGCACAGGTTCGGGGTGCACCAGCGCATGAAGCTGCAGGAGAAAGGGGCACGGCAGGCGCAGGTACCGCATCAACTCATCATGACCGCAACTCCCATCCCGCGCTCCCTGGCCATGACCCTGTATGCCGACCTCGACCTCTCGGTGATCGACGAACTGCCGCCGGGCCGCACCCCGGTGACCACCGTTGCCATTCCCGACCGCCGCCGTGGGGAGGTGATCGACCGGGTACGGGACGCCTGTGCCCAAGGGCGTCAGGCCTACTGGGTCTGCACCCTCATCGACGAGTCCGAGGTCCTGCAGTGCCGGGCCGCCGAGGACACCGCCGAGGCCCTTGCCGCATCCCTGCCCGGACTGCGCGTGGGCCTGGTCCACGGTCGCCTGAAGGCCGCCGAGCGCGAGCCCGTGATGGCGGATTTTGCTGCCGGGGCACTGGACCTGCTGGTAGCGACGACCGTGATCGAGGTCGGGGTGGACGTCCCGAACGCCAGCCTGATGATTATCGAGAACCCCGAGCGTCTCGGTCTCGCCCAGCTCCACCAGCTGCGGGGCCGGGTAGGGCGCGGATCGGTCCGCAGCCATTGCGTGCTGCTCTACCATGCCCCCCTGTCCTCACCGGCCCGGGCGCGGTTGGCGATCCTGCGCGAGAGCAGCGACGGCTTCGAGATCGCCCGCAAGGACCTACAGCTGCGTGGCCCCGGAGAAGTCCTGGGGACCCGGCAGACCGGGGGCGTGCAGTTTCGGATCGCCGATCCCGCCGGCGACGAGAAGCTGCTTCCCGCAGCCCGGCAGACCGCGGATCTTATCCTCGAACAACATCCGGGGCATGTGCGCCCGCTCATCGAACGCTGGCTTGGGGAACGGGTGGAATATGGAAAGGTGTAGCAATCCTGGATTATTTGGCATTGTCCGGAGGGTCTGACGTGTCGGGCTAGGGCGCGTTTGGCCCCGTTGCTATACTTCGAGATCAGGCAGCGCGCTTAATCCAACCTACGTCCCAAGCGAGGTCCGCGCGGGCCGGCCGTGTGGGAAGTGATATGGGTGTAGATCCTATGAAGACCCGCAGCGGGCTACAGTCAAACAAAAATTATCCGGGTGACACTTCGCAATCTGCCCGCTTTGCGGGCAATCGGTAACGCCGACCCAATGAACTCGGACATCTCACAAGCCCGCACCCTTGGTGTTTTTCGCCGTCTGGCCGCCCTGCTCTACGACCTGCTGCTCCTGTGCAGCGTGCTCATGATCGCGGTCACCTTCCTGATCGTTCCCTACGAGTTTGTCGCGGGCGTGCCCTTTCCCCATGATGAGCAATTCCACCGTTTCGGGTTGCGCCTTTACCTCGTTACAACGATCGCCCTGTTTTTCATATTCTTCTGGGTCCGCGGTGGTCAGACGCTCGGTATGCGCGCCTGGCACCTGCGACTCGTACGCGAAGACGGCTCTCCTCTGAAACCAGACGACGCCCTCATGCGACTGGTGTGGGCAACGCTCTGCCTCGCGCCGGCCGGTGCCGGCCTGCTGTGGATGCTGTTCGATCGGGACCGCTTGACCTGTTACGATCGACTCTCCCGGACCAAACCGATCAGAGTGCAGGACTGATCGGCGTGGGCTCGACGGCTTGCCGGGGCCTGTTGATATTCATCTCCAACCGACTGTTTTATAAATTAAGGGTCTAGATAACTTTAGAGAGGATTTTCTCTCAGTAGAGTAAGTATTATGGGCACCTTGAAAAATACAGTTTTCGCAAATTCGGGGCTTGAATAATCAATGGGTTAGAGTCGGCTGGGTGGCGAAAATACCTATTTTTCAAGGTGCCCTTATATCATATAAGCTTTCCTCTCGATGATTGAATCTAAATTCACATTCTTTCAGGTGTAAATGAAAGGTTTTTCGTGGAACACCATTGAATTTTGCAAACCTTCTTTTGGCATATGACCAGAATG
>Ga0209367_1013639_pt1 | contig 10431 bp, 6 predicted proteins | sample WorMetLIZISLAND2_FD_187412 | JGI IMG/M metagenome (GOLD analysis project Ga0209367, IMG submission 187412) | Marine gutless worms symbiont microbial communities from Max Planck institute for Marine Microbiology, Germany - Olavius geniculatus... ...
CGGCCATATCTGCAGAATGAACGACAGCAGAAAGATAAAGACCCTGGTGTTCGGAATGATGGATGGTTCAAACAAAAGAGGACGGCCTCACCGAGAATGGTCAGATGACATTGAGCAGTGGTGTGAGACAACCCTGCAGGAGTTAAGCCACGCTGCCCTAGATAGGCAGCGGTGGGCAGAGATAGTAAGAATGGCGTCAGATACCAACGGGCATTGAGCCCACGGCTGTCGATGATGATGATGATGATAAATATATCTGCATTCCGCATGATCTAAAATCATTTTCCCTGCTTTATCAGAAATAATATTTTTCCCTCACTACACGAATTCCCTGACTTTTCCAGTTTTCCCTGACCTATAGAAACCCTGTCACATGCAGCCATGTGTAATGTGTCAGTATGTACAACACAGTATATAACGTTAACGGCATCACACAATGGCTGACATCACTTTTTGACTTGGGCCCAAAGCTTTCGCTGAGCTAATTCGCTGAGTGAAACCTAATGCTAAATGCTGAAATCTGTACTTCAATCAAAGTTCAATCACACTTCAGTCTAAGTATGTACTTAGACCCTATTTTTGCACAGAGTGGAAACTTCAGACTTAGACCAAAGTTTTTGCTCAGCGAAATCACTTCACTCAGTTTTTACGCGCGAAAGCGAGTACTGCTTTCAGCGCGTCTTAGCCACTGCAATTCTGTCTGTCTGTCACACAGATGGATCAGTCAAAAATGGTGCAAGCTAGGATTACGAAATCTTTACTGTCGGCTGCCTGGAAAACTCGTTTCACGAACCGTAAAGCTTTTCCATAAATTTAAAAGGGGTCACCCCGAACGAGGGTGTTAAATGAGAGGGGGGTAGGTAAAATTTGCGACTTATGGCCAATAAGTCGCTGTATCTCAATAATGGTGCGAGATAGGGCCTAGGTTACTATTAATCACTAATAGGAAATCGTACACTGGCTTTCGATTGGCGCCGAATTCAATGACCTTGAATGACAAAATACTGGGTTTTATGGATTTTTTGGCGATTTTGGGCTGCAACAAGTCTATATCATTCACAAGGTGGCGCCACGGAACTATCGTTATGTGATCCAGATAGAGAATTTAGTATTTGTATATTAACTTAGCGTGAACACCCCAATTTTCAGCTAAACTACTGAACCAGAACTGCTATAGGCTTTCGCGCATCTCGTGAGCATTAGCTCAAATTTCTTGTTGGTTAAGTGTGAAGGAGTTAACTGTGTCAGTATGCAGAAGTGGGTATGTCAAGACAACGGCACACAGGAATGGAAAAACCTAGGTTTTTTAAATGTTTAAGTTTTAGGTTTTTAAAGGTTTTTTTTGGTTTAGCATCCAATGAACATCATACACAATATTACAACCCAGAAAAAAACATTTTACACACCCTTTTATGAGTAAAGGAAATAACGCCAGAACTGACATCATAACTCAAAAATCAGAATTATTAAAGTATAAATTATAATATGATACAATGTAATAAATTTAACAGAAAAAAATTAAACTTTTAAGTTTAAATTAAAAGTTTTTTAAAAACCTAGGTTTTTCAGACGAATTGTCTCAATCCAGATGGTCAAGCTCATCTCTATCATGAGAAGTTCTCTTGCGGTGTTTTCGCACAGGACTCGCGGAGTCGTCTGACTCCCGTGTTTGGTCTGACGATCGTTTCGGTCGATGCCGTGATGATGACGTTTTTGTCTCTTCGTGATCAGCTTTGTTCTTGTTCCTGTTCTTGCTGCGTTTGTGCTGTGGTTCTCTGTTGTCGGCCGAACCTGAGTGCACATTCGCAGAAAATCTTACGATAATCTTTAGACAACTTTCTCACTTAAGACATTGATCTAATTCGCTGAACATTTACAACATATCTTGAAATAAGTCTTAATTTCTGACAAATTACTTACAACATCTTAAGAAAAAATCTTTCAATTCCGTGCCAAAGACACTATCTAATACAAGTTCTGTGAACTCACTTAAAACATGTTGTAAAGACTTTGAAGACATTTTTGTAAAACGTAGTTGACTTTGCTTTTATGATTGTCTTGAAACATATATATTAAGACAAATCGTACAACAATGTACTCTACCTATCGGACATTACGTAATATACTTTAGGCCTATTGATTACGGACAATACCGATTCATCAAGGACATTGCTTATTCTAACTTTATCATATGCGAGGCCTATGGCTGGATACAAAGTCAAGCATTATCTCACTCAAGCACATTGTAGACATATGCCTATATCATATAGTTTAGTCTACTGTGTATGTAACTGTAGTTTTATCTATGTTCTGTCAGATGTAAGAATAAACACAATAAATGAATGGGCACCTGATCTTTGTCGATGTCGTCTTGTCTTAGTCTGTTCCTCTCGCGATGTGGTTGTTTCATCATCGTTGTCCTCGTCTTTGTCGTCGTGTGACTTGTGACGACGTCTTCTCTGTACAGGACTCTCTGACCTCGACTGTCTCTGTCTCTCTCTGCGTCTGTCTGTCTGTATGTGTGCCTCTCTCTCGTGCTCTCTCTCCCTCTCCTCAGACAATCTTGTCTCTTGCCTCTTGCCTTCCTTCTTCCCAGCGCTTTCCAACTTGCCCTTCCGATGTTTCTCTAAACTTCTCTCTTCCCCAGCTGACTTCTCTTGTTCTTTCTTCTTTGACTTCTTCTCCAAGGCTGAAATTTCTGAAATATTTCCACGTTTCCTTCGGCTTTTATCTTCTTTCTGAGACTTGTCTGTCGCCGCTGCCTTGACCTTTTTCTCTCTATGTCGAAGTTGTTTCTTGCGCTGTGGAGACGGTGTGGAAGAAGAACTGGAACTGGAGCCATCATCATCATCATCATCATCAGGCAACATGCTGAAATGCAATATCAATATACATGTTATCCATCAGCAACCATGTCATGCGCTAAAAAGTAGGCCGGGCAGGAATCTGCAGTTTTTTGACAGACAGCTGCAAATTCTGGACATGTGTCTGTAAATTTCACTAGGAATTCTGCATGAAAACTGTTGCACAAAAAAGCATTTTCCGACAGGCCAAAATGTAGCTCTTCCTTGGCTCTGCCAATAGCAACATTTCATGGCACAATAACATCAGTGATCCACTCTAATCAGTGAACACTCAACCGCAGTTATGATCAGGCAGCAATCCCGGCATGCCATTATTACTTAACTCACAGAATCCATTCTCTGACTAACAGCTAGCCACAACTTGTAGACTTTACTTACCTATATAGCAAATAATGCACCATCCCAAAAATGAAAGCTAGGACAAATACTGGGTGTGGTAGTTTAGTAGCGAGGTAGACACTGCACTGAATTAACATTGATGCTACTGGTAATAATGACCGAACATCAAATATTTTTTCAGCAAATTTCAAAGAACATGAAATACTGGACAAAAGGTGTTTGACTGTCACTAAAAGTATACGGAATTCTATTAACTACAGTTGTCAGCTTTTTTGACATCAGTGCACACAGTTCCCTGCAGAAAGCCTAACCAGCAGTTGTTATCAATTGACATCATCAACAATCAATTACACCACCGTTGTCTAAGCACTGTACAAACCACTGTATTTATCAAAGACAATGTCAGTCTAAGAACAGCAGCCATGTGACAATTAGCTGCCTAATCAACTACTGCCACTACTACTAATACTACTACTACAACGTACGCATATTTCTTCTGAGCTGCAGCGAGTGCCTCTGCGGCCTGTTCTTTGGCCTTGCGCTGAGGGTCCATCGAGGACCCGTCTTTGTAGAACTCACTCAGTCCGAACGCAGCACGGAGCTGATCATTGCGAGTCTGACTTGCCTCCGCAATCTGATGTGTCTGCTTTGCACTAAAACAACAACAACTACTACTACCACATTTTCTCCATTAATTCGCACGGCTAAAAATAAATAAATTTATAAGTGTTCGATTTATTAGAAGTAAAAATATTATTACTGAAAAGCCTGTTCAACTTATTTAATTACAATACTGCGAACGCAAATGATGTGCTCTAGTGGTGTGTGGCCAGTACAACTGCAACCAACAGGCTTACTGCAGCCTTTGATCATTGCGCGAGGGGACCGAGGGGACGGTGCAGCTAGTGTAAGCATGCATCATTTGTGAATGGGGCTGGGGCGGACCGGTCAGCACCAGAGATGTGCCGATTTATACTACGCAGATCCACAGGTTTCTGGCAGCTGATCATAGGTAGACAAAATTTGCAGATGCAAAATCATGTTCCATGACGAGTGTTGTTTTTCTAATAACTGCTAACAGACTTTGAAAACATGTTTAATTACTGTCTTGTTTAGCAAAATGTACCAACATGCCCTTTACTGCTGTTACTTTGTTTAGTTATATTGTAATCTGCTATAAGCCTACTAGCCTCCCTTCCAGAATAGGCCTATTCAATGCCGACGCAAACTGGCAATGGATCCAATATTTTGCTCCTGCTACATACGCGGACGCGCATCATTGGTCAATATTGCGACTGATGTGGACTCAAAATTTTGGGACTTGCACATCTCTGGTCAGCACTGCTGCTGCAGCTAACATGAAAGCACGCACGCCGGGCAGGCAGCCGTATGCAGGCATGTCTGCTTGCTGTGTATGCCCTGGGGCTGTCTCCCCACTTCTTCCCTACCATACAGGGTGACAGACTGTGCCATGCCTGTGTTAATTGGTCTAATGCATGTGCGGGGAAGCAAACAACACACAACCATTGTTCATGGTAAACAAGCCTTACTGTTTATTTGACCTGAACTCAACGTGATCGAATTATTAGAGCCAGGTGTTCGAATTAATGGAGGAAATATGATACTACTACAAAGCTAGTCACCAATCTTACACTGTATAAATGCTATGACCATCTTTCGTTTGTTGCAACATATCATGAAAAAAAGTAAATGACAAAGGTTAAGTGTGCCACAATGATAAACATGCAGATGCTAGCAGATACTGTTACAACTAGAAGGTGCTTGTGAGAGTGCATATCTCCGCCAAGTGAAATGATTTATTTAAATATTACTATTATAAAATGTAGAAGTTTTCAAAAAAGGCACCACCATTCTTGCCGGTTGTGTATGACATGGAGATGATGATGAGTCATCATGTACACATACAGAACGACGGACAGAACGACCAATCTCTTAATCTCCTCCAATGTTCACTTTGTGCACCTTGGCAGAGATAAATATAGAAACAACTGACCCAGAGACAATGATGACAAATGACTGATAATGACACATAGCTGGCTTGGTGGTCCAATAGTAAGACACTGGACTCACGATCGAGAGATCGCAGGTTTGACTACCAGTCGGATTGTCATGAAGTGCTTACAACTAAAATGGGCAACTGTCTGGGGTTAAGGTACCGGTAGCGTACGTTCACCTGCGTCAGGTGGCAGGTAACACCAAATGATCCCGTGTGACGCTTTGTAGCTCTGAGATAGGTTTCTCATAAAAAGTTATCTATACACAATATACAATGACGACTAGTGTTGTTACGGTTTCACAATGGCCGAGGTCGGTCGATTTCGGTTCGGTTTTGAGAAAAAAAACCATGGTTTCGGTTCTGTATGGTTTGGTTTTCTGACCAGCACCAAAACCAGCGTGGATGTCCAACAATAATGGGCTTGCCGGTGTGTTTTGTCGACCACGACCGAACGCCTGCGCCGGTTGCCTGCTAAACGCAAACTACATAAGTGGGGGGCAACGAAGCATTGCTGAAAGAGAGAGAGAAGGGGGAAGGGGGAGAGCAGATGAGATAGAATCATGGCACCCAATAATGATTAGTTCAGCATGGATGCACTGCTGCAGACGGCGCGACGGGAGACTAACTTGTAAATAGAGAAGGACATCAAACCACAGGTGCAGAAACATGCACGTGGTCGGTCCATCGGCAAAGCATGACAGCATGTGCGTGTGGGCCACAATGATATTCAGCAGCTGTAACTTGCTAAACAACGGAGACGGCAAGGCGTGAAATTACACAGATCAAGTGAGTGTAGGACGTTTTATCACTAGCCTAAACGCTTCACCCATTAAGATGTTTCGCCTCTGGACGTTGTATTCTTGGTCTGTCTGTTTTCGTCATCGTGCACAATTTTATAATGCGCAAAATATCCAGGGGCGAAACACTGGAGAAGCAAAACATCCTAATTTCAGCCCAATAGGTGGCGAGTGGTACACGTAGGCCTAGACAGGCCGGTGGACCAGGAGACAGCAACCCACAACAAACGGGAAAGCAGAAAGAGGGGAAGGGAGAGAGAGCAAAACGTGCAGAAACATGCCAAGGCGGTCGGCCAATCAGCAAGCAGAATGACGATGCATGGTGTTACAGACTATCAAAACGCTGAGCGTAGGAAATCAACAGTTTACGGAACAGTGGGAATTAAATTGAAGGATAACTGCTGTCTATACAACCATTTAAGGGTGGACTGTATTTAGCAAACACGTCTTCACTGAGTGACAGAGTGACGCTAATAGTTATGTCTAATTGACGATGGTCCTCATAATCACCGCATTCCTTCACCAGTCCCCATGCTCTTCCATTTATTGAAATGCTTCAAGCCTCCCCATCCTCCATCATGCATGGGTACAGTACTGCCGGCGATTTCAGCTTTCATCACCGTCAACAAAGAGGTTTCAATGGGGTTCGATATTGCTAAAAAAACGCGGTTTCGGTGCCAGTTTCAATAACCATAACAACACTAATGACGACTGATGACATAACGATGTATGTACATGTACATAGTATGACATACACTGGTCGTCCCAAGTCATCTTTCTCCACCACACTCGCTGCACTGCTAGCTTCAACTGAGTTCTGCAAGTTGTCCATCAGCATCTGCCTGTAAACGGAGACCTTATGGCTGATCTCTTCCTCACTGTACCTATAGACACACAGACACGCAAAGCACCAATGATAACTCAGCCTTCCATCCCTCCAGGGTAGGTAAATCAAGCACCAACCTGTCTGGCTAGAGTTAAGCACTGATCAGTTTAAGATCAATCTTCACAAATAGTAACTTTGAGATACAAAAAATAAACTAATGGCAACAGCACCATTTTTTGTAACCAAATAAGATGGCTAGACCTAACCCCAAGCCTAACCTTAACCCAAATCATTCATGAAAAAACGTGGAAAACAATTAATAAACATGATTACGAGGTACATCAACTTGCTTAAATCAAGATATCCTAATCTAGACCAAAACTGATTAACCCCTCGGAGGTTATATATATTCCATGCATAGTGGAATATCACTGACTCACCCCACTAAGATTTTATACTCTATGCTCATTGGGATATCACTGAATATAACTAACCCCTGCTCTTCCATGAGTTCTTGCATCTCGTAGCACTTGAGCTCCACTTTGCGCTTACGTTCATGATCGAGTATCTCGTGGCTAGGACCGCGGACCAGCTGCGATTCCAGCTGCCTTAGCTGCTCCTCGGACTTGTAGTCGACGTTGTCCTTATGACGACGAATAAACGACAGATTGCGCTGCACGTAGCCGTTAGTGCCGCTACCGCGGGCAGTCTCCAAACCGATCCCGTTATACATCGCGTCAGTTCTCGCTAAATGCTTTTTCGCAAAATGACAACGACTTATTAACGTCGAATCGTCGAATCGCGATTTATTAACGTCAACACAAATATCAGCTACGAGCTAAGTAAATGTCTTAGGTCGCAAAATTAAAACGATTTACTCACGTCGCCGACATCTTTGTTTTGATACTGCGTAAATAACTACAGTAAATAAGTAACAGAGATTACCGAATTTAATGGGCGTGGTCCTTTTATGAATATTTATCGCAGCCACTACTAGTGAGGTGTCAATATCACAATTTCAATTTCGATACGATATTGATCGATATCGTATTTTGTCAAAAATCGCAATGTCGGCAATATAAGTAAATACTTAAATTTTCACAGGCTGCAGACATCTGTCGAAGTAATTTAATAAAGCTTTGTTGTTGCCATACTTTAATGCTATTTGTTGAAACCTACGCTCAGACAAAGGTTTGTTTAATAATGCGAGAGCTGAGCTAGCTCATTTTCCAGGATTGGCACACTGTGCTTGTTGATGAGCTATAATTAGCATTCGTGGGAGTTGTGTATATTGTAAGTTGTTTTTAATCAAAAGTGAAATCTTCTGGTCGAGAATTTTGTTGTTGTTTATGTTTGCTGACAGACGTCGACGTTTATTAGTGGTCGGATCGGTTCGAGCTGCTGTGTTTGTCGCGATGAGTCATCTGTAAGGGAGGGAGGCGTGGGCGTCCGTGAGTGACCCAACCCAAACAAAGGCCTAGAACCAAACAAAGGTTCGTGGGTTAGTCATGAATCGTGCCTGTGTTGACGTCGGCTAATGTCTGTTAGTTTTCTTCGATATTACAGACAATATTTATTATACGTTACGCTTCCTTTCTAACACTGTGCTCACTTCTTACTTTTATTGATGAAACCAAAGTTGTCATAGTAATGTTTTAAATTGTACTTTCTCCATTGCTGTTATTTCCGTAGGCAGGATACTCCCACTGGCTTCTAGAGTAAGCTTAACGTTTGTGTAAAAATGAAGAAATTAGTCTCAATAGCTGGTCCAGTTTCGTACATTACTGTAATACCTGTTTACGGAATGTACTTTCCTGTACTATTAATAACCTAGGTAAGATTGTAAGGCATGTGGCATTACACCATTCTGTCACTTTTCTTTGCGGGTGGTTTTTACAATGTTGTGTTTCAAAAATTATTAAAATCGGCTGATGTTTTGCAGCACAATTTAAAAAAATTAAAGTGGCATTTTTTAAAAAAACATGATGTATACTATACAGCACGTTGTATAGCTCATTATGGGAAACTTATTTCAGCTGTGGAGCATCACCTGCCATTTGGGATTACACAGTAGTATTTGCCACTAGACACAGGTGAGTGTGCTTCACCTTAACTCCAGCCAGTACACAGAAGCCTACTACAGGTACTTCGTCAATGGAAGGGGTGGTGGGCTTCAGGAGTTAATCTTGGTGGTAGCACATGGTTCCTACGGTCAGGGGAAGTCGGGGAAAGTCATGGAAGAATCAGAAAATCAGAAAAAGTCAGGGAAAAATGAGATGGTCAGGGAAAGGCAGGGAAAATCAATGTACCATTTGTTCCGCCACCTTTGTTTTTAATGCAATTGCAAGCAATTGAAAACCAACATTGGTATTTCACGTGAACAAATGAGTCAGGGAAAACGATTCTTTTTCTCCTGGAAAGTCGGGGAAAATGAATTAGGCAGAGTAGTACGAACTGTGGTAACAGTTTTATTTATATTTGCAAAGATTTGTAATTTTTGTATTAAAATTGTTTTAAACATTAAAAATTTTTTTCTAGTGTTTATCAAAATTATCACTATGGTGTCTAACGTTTTGTTACTGAGTGTCCGTCTGTGTGTTGTAGTGTTGAATGGCCGCAGCTGACAGCAGTGCAGCTGCTTGTTATCAAAAGATGTTGGGTTCGACTCACCAGCAGCAGCGAATGATGTTGGATCTGGCCCAGTTACAGGACAGTTTCCAGCTCTTGCTATCCCAAGCTCATCCTGACCACATCTCGGCCTTCTTCTACTGGCTTGATCTCAAAGTTGCTCAGTTCAAGGTCTTTGGGAGCTGTCTCTCACAAGGTATGTGGCCGTCACTAATTCAGACTGTGCAATTAAGTGAGTAGCGTTTAAATTTATATAGCACATACTGGAAAGAATCTTTAATGTGTGAGCTTGTTGTCCATGTAGCTTGAGAAAATGTTTAGAAATGCTACAGCTGTCGTGGAATAAAAACTATACACAGCCTTTGCCGTTGCCTTCAACAGAAGATGTTGTGTCATCTAGTAATGCTGACATCTAATTAGTCCGCCTGAAAGCGATACCCCCCCCTCAGTTTCCCACAATCGGACTTAGGGCGCCGGGTGGACTCACGTTGGGCTTTGCTCCAAATTTCTAGTTGCAAATGAAAATCATCGTTTTGAAGAGAGCAGATGTCACCAGTAGCCAGGATGTCAGCAATAACTAAGAAAAGATTCTAACTAGAAATTTGGGGCAAAGCCCAACATGAGTCCGCCCGGCGCCCTAAGTCCGATTGGAAGGAAATTGGGGGTGGGGGTAAAATTTTCTCGGCACCAAAGTCACGTGGCCTGAACTCAAATGCATTGGCATATGCCGAATGCGCATTGTCGACTTAGGGCAGGTCAACATGAGCGCTTATAACTTTGTTCGTAGTGGACTGAATTTCACAAATTTTTTTTGTTCAACGCCGAAAAGATCCTTCTCGTCAACGCCGTTTAGATTTTGTCGCTATCTTCATCGATTCCAGAGATATTTGCGGTCAAACTCGAAAGTTGTCGTAAAATGTACTAAATTTTGGACATTTTTTGCCCTCCCAAATTTTAAGG
>Ga0209367_1013641_pt1 | contig 10431 bp, 4 predicted proteins | sample WorMetLIZISLAND2_FD_187412 | JGI IMG/M metagenome (GOLD analysis project Ga0209367, IMG submission 187412) | Marine gutless worms symbiont microbial communities from Max Planck institute for Marine Microbiology, Germany - Olavius geniculatus... ...
TTGTCCATATATTTTGAATTAGCATTTCTTCAGCTACATCTGGTAAAAATTTCGTGTAAATTGATCATCATTTGAGTGAATTATGAAAGAAATAAAAAGGGTGCCCGTTTTTTTGAAACACAGTGTATTTGGATGTGTGACTGTCTGCGGACAGGTAAACTATTTCGGAATATAACCAACACCAAGATCAAGTTAGTCTTCTATCCCTCCGAGATAAGATGTTAAAACGGGACACGTTTACCTGCGTCGGTAGCAGGTGACACTGTGTGATCCCATATGGTAGGTGACGCTCCGCAGCTCTGTAATGGTTTCTCGCGAAGGGTTAACCACACCCCTGTAACTATAGGCCTACACCTCTTTAACACATCGACGATAAATCGTCTTCGCGATCGACACGTTTGGACGAATTTTTCGGCCACCGAGTCGTACAGCTGAAGTTATGCAATTACATAGGCTACAGTTATTTCGCACATTTTTGCCGTTTAAATGTTAGTCGTTTTGTGTATTTTTAATTTTTGAATACATTTTTATCATGCACGGCGCTGCTGAGCCTCGCTTGCACTCAATCAATCAGTCAATTACATGTAGTCAACGGGTTGAAATCATTTACCAGGATAAATGTCAATCAGTCAACCAATCATGTTTAATGTAAAGATATAAATATATGTTTTTGACTGATTGGTTGACTGATATGCTATTGAGTGCGCCAGAAAAAAACAGGTGCGTTTTTACACAACTTAAACTTTGTACATTGTACACGCATGAAATAAATACGCAACAGCAAAACGCTACAAATTTGAATAAGATGTATGACCCACAGGCATCTATGTTATAATAAAAACATTTGTTTAAAAAGTTTTAAAAAAAAATTTATTTTGTTTCTGATAGTCCGTTTACTCGTAGAACAAAAACATATGTTACGACTTCTAATGCAAACGTGAAAATTGTCATACAGCACAGTCAGTCACTGTTCACTGTGTCTCAAAAAAATATCCACGACATTTTTGACTGTAACTTGAAAACCAATTATCACACTTTAATAATTTTTAATACAAATATTCTTGAACAACTTGTTATCAAACAACCGTTTAGTTTTCCACCTCACCTAATGTATGCTTCTGCACTACCTAAGGAAAGCAGATCAAGCAAAATATGTGATAAAATAAAAGAAAACCTAAAAACATCCGCAACGTTATCGATCGTGCCTTAAATAAAAATTAGCAGATTTTAATAATATTCGGCAGAAATATTTCCGACACAACTGGCTATTAAATAAATGTTTTAGTTTTTGTCTCACCCAACGTCTGCTTTTGCACTACCTGGGGAAAGCAAAGCAAGCATAATACATGTCAAAACAAATGCAAAAACGTCAACAAATTCCATCTATCCTAATTTGTCGGCCCCAACAACAGGTCTTGCAGCAGTGTGTCTACCAGATGAAGTTAGGAATGTTTGCAAAGTCAAAAAGCGACTGGTAGAGCCTGGATTGGTCTGAAGCAGAACATTATCAATACTGCTGTCAATGAATGGAGAAAGCGTCTCCTTGCCTGTGTTCGCGTAGTGGGCCAACACTTCAAGCAATTTTGCTGCAGGCAGTTGAAAAATGGATAACTGAATAAAATGTCAGCCACGGTGTCAAAAATGTAAACAAAATGTGTTTTTACGCGTTATGTTAATTAAGCAATCACATCGCATTGGATAAAAAAGTGATATTTCGCTGGTTGTGCTCTCCCCAGGTAGTGCAAAAACAAACTTTTGGATGAGGTGGAAAAGTGAATGGTCGTTTGATGGCAAGTTGTGTCAAAAAATATTTGTACCAAAAATTATCAAAATCTGATAATTGGTTTTCAAGTTACGGTCGAAAATGTCGGGAATACTTTTTTGAGACACAGTGTATGTGGCAAACAACGCTGCAATTCCATGACGCTGGGCAAGTTAAAACGATCAGTAAAAAACAGTAACACGGCGAAGAGGATGTTAAATCGATATATCGCGAATAAAACATCGAATGTCAAAAATATCTCACCTGCCGTGTCCCCAGCTTTCTTCGCCGCTACAACGCAAATACCATACAATTTTTGCTGACACCAGAGACTACAGTATTATGCAACGATTTGATTAAAGTAACTGTCAAACAAATAAAACAAAAAGCCCAGCTGTCGCTAAGATAGCCGACCGTACTGGTTGTCAGTGACTTTTAAGGTCATCCAAGGTCGATGATTTCCATGTTATTTGAAAGCCAATATGCCGCTTCCTATTAGTGATTATGTCTTGGCCGTATTTCTTAGTGTTTCCGAAATGTGGCCCGTTTTCCGTTAAAAACGCGCATTTTTCCTACCCCCGTCCATTCAACCCCAAATTTGAAAATTTTTCCCATTGCACTAAATCGCTGAAAATTTGCAAGCCCGAGTTCAAGGCACATTGTTAATTATTTTGTGTAAAAATTTGTCTTCTACAACCTAACGCTTAGCCACAATACATCCGTTACAGACGACGGACAGACGGACGACGACGGACGACAACCATACCATAAGCTCGACCGTTACTTAAGTATGATCGGCTAAAAATGTTTTAGAATAAGTTTGCGTAAAAACACATCCACTTGCACCTTCGTCAAAGCGCTTCCAGCTAGACCGATTCCATTCCAACTCAATCATCAATCAATCAATTCAATCAACCAGCAAAGTGGCAGAAATAAACTTATAATTATAGCGCAGACATCATGCAGAGACGGATTTAGGAACGCTTAACATGTTAAGCCAAACAGGATACCAGCGAAAAGGGGGCCCCACATGTTGAATAGAAATACAACTTTCTGGCCAGCCGAGGTTATGTACGTCGTACTGCGAAAATAGAAAATCACGACGTTACAGCAGTAACGCAAAATTTATGGTAAGTTTTTCCATGCAACAGCAGCTACTGCTGTAGCATGTCCTAGCCATCGCAATTCTGTTTGTCCGTCCGTCTGTCCGTCTGTCCGTCCGTCACACGGGTGGACCAGTCAATAACGGTGCAAGCTAGAATCATCAAATCTTCACCTTCGGCTGCCTGGAAGACTCTACTTTCAGAGACCGTAAAGCTTTTCCATAAATTCGAAAGGGGTCACCCCGAACGAAAGCGCTAAATAATAGGGGGTAGGAAAAATTTGCGATTTCCAGTCGATACGGCTTTGGCAGAGCAAGACAGGTCACGCCCTCTGGCGAGTACACGTAAAACACTATAGATAATTAGCCGCCGGTCGTCTGGTGCCCTCTGGCGACTGATTTTGTTTTACTGGGTTTTTAAACATGCACCGCTGTTTGGCGTTCCCCTTTGCGTTAGCTGGGCTTTTCTTGTTGTACACCAATGTCAAAATTGATGTGACTAAAAGCCCCACATTTTTACTGAACATCGGGGACTAATCGTGATCAAATCCGACCCTAAGAGACACTGAAAATTTTTCATGCGTTAGGCCTAAATAAACAGGAAAGGTTTCAAATCTCGATTGAAAACGGCGACGTCAGTTCCGGATTTTTCAAATAGGCCTAGTCAGCCCACGTAAGCCAAGTTCGGACATAGAAAAAAGCGATCAACATAGGTTGACAATGACAACTTTGGTTTTGTGACAGACAACACAAGACGAGCGCGGATGATATCCTCAAGTTGACGGTGCTCGTCGTACTATTGCAGAGACACGGGGATAAACCGCGCGAAATGAATTAGTTAAAATTTCATGTAGCGGTGTATAGACCATCGCACACCTGTTGAGAAGCTGGGCCGGTGTCTGCCAGACGTCGGCGTCGGCGTCGGCGTCGGCGTCGGACGCCTGCGGTAGTTGGTTGCTAACCAGCGACTCGTTGGTGTCACCGCGAGTGTCCACGTCGTCATCACCGCCGCCCGTCATGACGTCGGGCCTCGGAGTCGCCTTGTCGAGCTTCCTGTCACCGGCTGCCGTCGCGGCGGCTGCGGAGGCTGCTCCCTGCTGCTGCATGCGCGTCGCCGTGCGGATGAGTGATGCTTTGGCCTGACGTTCAGCTGATAAAACCGGTCGAGTCTCACACGTACAAGTACACGTTCCTTGACTGTTGCCGCTGCTGCTGCAACCACGCACATCACAGCGAACATTTAGTAGTGGCGTCGTGGCATGGATGGGGACAGAGGGGCAATTGTCCCCCCCTAAATTTTGGGCTGTCGGAAAATTGTCAGAAAATCTTCTTTTGGCGGGAAAAAAATTTGTGTCCAAAAATGCAAAATTTGGGACTGAAAACATCCACCCCAATTTTGGGAAAATTCAAAGCCAAAATCGAAATTTTGAGCATCCACAATCTTTTCTGTCTGAAGTTTGCACTGTCTGTCAAAAAAAATTGAAAATTTGCAATTTTTTGCCCCGTTTACTTCAACTGCGGATGTGAGTTTGAATCACGATTCAGAGTAACATCTTAATGACGGTAGCAGGGGGTCACGCTTTTAGTCGACTTCCGTTAAACGTAAAGGAGGCTAAAGTTCAGGTAGTTGCTATAGCGCTGCTTACGTGAGCTAAACCTGTGTGACAAAAGAGCGCTTTAAAATCTCGAAAATGGCATCTGATTGGCATTTACTGACGATATCGCAAAGCGCATTATGCGGATTACTGGACCTGGACCCGTGGTGCAGCACGCAGACTGACCACCGCCCCGAATAGGTCACGTTATAGATTTCCTACGATGCTGCTCATTTTCAAGTAATTATTTAAATGGTTCAGTTCATTGTGCGCTTAACCACTGAGCCAAGTGAAAACACACCGAACGGGAATAGGAACGATTACGTTAAGGAAAACTGGAATATTACTGTATTACAAAAGATTCCTGGCAGAATGGCGGTATAAATAAATGAGAAATGGCCACGGAGACTTATGTTCCACCCGCGATACATTATTAGTAGATGTGGTTGTCTGACATTGCTGACGTATAGGCATAGCTCTATTATGCTCACTCCATTCAGCAACAGCGGCGAGATGTCATGTCGCATATACATGTAGACATAGAGGGTGGCGCATAAAATGGACCGTGACATGTACGTAAATCGAAAAATGGACAGTCTGGCAATGGTGCTATAGACGAATGATTTCCATAATATTGCGTTAACCATGTGATACAACTAGATTGTATTATTTCAATCGCATTATTGCGTTTCGCTCAATCTTCGTATTTTACGATCGTACTGTCTTTAACCAGTTCATTTTCACCTGTGTAGAATCTTAACGCTATGGGTACAATGCATTGTTAAAAACCACGAAGTTGCATCATCGCGTGAGCTCCTTTTAATGTCATCACTCTGTAGTTCGGTGCTTGCAGTGTGCGTTTAACGTCGGTTTAGTTGCAGGAACGGTGTGCAATAACAGCGAGTGAAACAGAGCAGTCGGTCTTCGTGACATCCAGGCGACATGCTACTATCCACCGGCGTGGCGACACGAGCCTAGGATTGACTCGTTCCATGCAGTGAATTGCAGAGTAAGCTGTATTCACACTGACTCTGCGAATCACTGCATGCATGCAATCTGATGCGGCCCAGGAGAATCCTTCTCTAGCCCTATACATGTACATACTCGTACTTCTCTCTCGTCAATGTCTTCCGGCTATACTAGATGGTCAAGAAAAGTAAGCCAGCAAATTTAACCTCATCAAATATTAACCGGCTTTTAAAACTTTCTCTGCCAACTCGGTAAGCTTATGACAACACTGTGTCTCAAAAAAAGTAGTACACCAAGCTCGATCAATAACTTGGTCAATTCTCATCGAATTTTCAAAATTCGTTTACTGACACATTCCGTGAAAAAAAACATTCCACCACAATCAATACGCGTGGCTACACTAGGTCTATCTTGTAAATTATAAATTAAAAAACACCAACCTAAGCACCACTAACTATAAGCGTACATGAACTAAAGAAAAATGTGATCATATAAACTGGTACAAAGACAGTAAAACAAATTCATAATTTAATACACCAAGTAGCACTAGCTGGTGTCATACAAATCATTTTTGTGATCCTAGTTTGGACCTTTTTATTACGCGCCAAAGCAGAATGCTTCGCGCGTCTTAGCCATCGTCTGGGCGTCTGTCCATCTGTCTGTCCGTCTGTCCGTCCGTCACACTCGTGATCTGTATCAAAACGGTGCAAGCTAGGATCACGAAATCTTCACTATGGGCTGTCCCAAGGTCTCTAGTTTATCGTGACAAAATTTCGTGCCACTGGGTGCAGGGGTTCACCTCGCACGAGGGCGTCGAAAAGGGGTACCCCCTTAAAAAGACGTCATTTTGCCGTTATTGGCTCGAATAATGTGAAAACGGTTGCAGATAAGTGCATACATGCTGCTTATCATAACAAGCACTAGTGACAGGCTTTTGAGATTTATCAACATCGATGACCTTGAACGACCTTGAACCCCCCCAAAAAGGGGTTTTCAGTGTATTTTTTCGCAACTTTTGCATGCTGCGCACATTTCAACACTGAATTGCACCGAAATGGATGGAGATATACCAAGACAACCTGCGTATGAAATTTTCAGCATCGAATGTAGATTTTAGCAGTCTAAGTCCCGACCCCCTAGATTCAAGGAGGCCGGCGCAGGCAGGCGTCAAAGACAGCTACCCCCTAAAAAGTGGTTATTTTACTGCAATTATCTCGTGTAACGTGAAAACGGTTGCAGATAGGTACATACATGCTGCTTATCATAACAAGCACTGGTGACAGGCTTTTTAAATTTATTAACATCGATGACCTTGAATGACCTTGAACCCTAAAAATATTGATTTAACGTAATTTTTGGCGATTTTTTGGCTGCAAAAGAGTGAATTACGACGAAAATGGATGGAGATAGACTACGATTACCTGCGAACAGGAACTGCTATAGGCTTTCGCGCGTTTCGTGGGCTTTGCTCAAATTACTTGTTGCTATTCTGGTGAGTGGCGCCCTGTACACATCGAGCGGTTGCATGACAGCTTGAGCAGCAAAAGTGGTAAAAACAAAACTGCATGGGTGTTGTAAGCTTTGTTCTAGTTTTGTTTCAGCTTTTGGGCGACCGTACTTAAGTAACGGTTGAGCTATTGGTTCGAGTTATCGTCCGTCCGTCTGTCTATCCGTCCGTCCGCCCATCTGTAACGGATGTATTGTGGCTAAGCTTTAGGTCATATAAAACTTTTTACACGAATAATTAGAGATGTGTGTTAAACTCGGGCATGCAAAATTTTAGCTATCTAATGCCAGGGGAACATTTTCAAATTGGGGTTAAATGGAGGGGGTAGGAAAAATGTGCTTTTTCAGCGGTCAACTGGCATAATCTCGAAAACGGTGAGAGATACGGCCAAGGTTACTGTTAATCACTATATAATAGGAAGTGGCATACGCCCTGTCACATAAGATCATTGACCTTGGGAGACCTTGAAGGTCACTGACAACCAGTACGGTCGGCTATCTTAGCGACAGCTGGGCTTCTTGTATTTACAACGTACGAGACACCGCCAGTTGGTCCACAGTCCACACTTCGTAGTAAGTTTGTGTTTGCTGTGATAACTGGAGCGCTTGTTTCGTATGCAACCACGGTCTCTGTCCGTCGCATGTGGTAAAACAATGCTGGTCTGTAGGTAACAGGTAAATCAGTCAGTAAACATAACACGGTCAGTCAGTCCTACAGTCAGTCAGGTATACTAGGGATGCGGGCGCAGCTGCAGAAGCATTGTCATCACAGTGTGTCTGGTATCCATGGCTACGTGGCATTGCAGCAGGTGTCAATGGACCTACTCCAGCACTGGCGGCATATCACGCACATCACACCGCCAACAGCAGCAGCAAAAAATGATAGGCAAAGCCAAATAGCGATTCGATCTAAATAATCGCGATTGGATCACATAAGGCGATATGATTTCATTCATTCGAAACACTGTGACTTGAACTAAGATTCGATTCAAGAAATTCTCGGTTCGATTCAATTTTTTTTCAAATCGCAAATCGTTTATTTACGCGCGAAAGCAGCTACTGCTTTCAGCGCGTCTTAGCCATCGCAATTCTGTCCGTCCGTCTGTCCGTCTGTCACACGGGTGGATCAGTCAAAAAGGATGCAAGCTAAGATCACCAAATGTTCACCGTCGGCTGCCCGGAAGACTCTAGTTTCAGGAACAGTAAAGCTTTTCCATAAATTCGAAGGAGGTCACCCCGAATGAGGGCGCTAAATGAGAGGGGGTGGGCAAAATTTGCGAGTCGCTGTATCTCAGTAACGGTGCAAAATAGAGCCTAGGTTACTATTAATCACTAATAGGAAGTCATACACTAGCTCTCGATCGGCGCCGAATTCAATAACCTTCAATGGCCTTGAACGCCAAAATAAAGGTTTTATGGGTTTTTGGCGATTTCGGGCTGCGACACAAGTCTATATCATTCACAAGGTGGCGACACGTCCGGAACTATCGTTCATTATGCGGTTTAGGTAGAGAATTTGGTATTTGTATATTAACTTAGCGTGAACACCTCAATTTTCAGCTAAACTACTGAACAGTAACTGCTATAGGCTTTAGCGCGTCTCGTGAGCATTAGCTCAAATTTCTTGTTTACTTAACAATGCCTTCAGAATCTGCACACGCTATCAAAGCTTTCCTACACTGCATAGAGAATAAGGTCGGCCATAGTAGGAAGTGGATCTATACTACTGCTAGAAACCGAGATGGTAGATGTTGCTACTGTGGGCAGATTTTGATCCGAAACTGAGATCAGAAGTGGGCGCTACCGCAAGTAATATGGATGATCATCAATCACACAGCAATGCTACGAGCCTTAACTGCACGCTATCTGACGAGTGATTCCAAGAGGCGAAAACCGGAAATGGACCGGCCGTTTCTACCCGTCCCGGTCCGTCCGCGTTAGCGGAAGGGTCTGGACAGCTACAGGGAATCTTCACTTAGCCAGCCGACCGTCCGACTAAGAACTGAAACAAAACTTAGGGGACCTGAGGGCAGATACATCAATTTGACAACAAGACAAAGCGGTAAAGTCCCTATTGATGGGATAAACTAAAAGTAAACAAGAACTAGAAATTTAGCGCACCTCTTCACACCCGACCAAGCAATAAGACGTCAGCAAGACGTCATTCTTCGACTTCAGCAAACGATATTCAGAACCAGTAGTCAGTTCGTCGGAACAGTTCGACGCAACAAACAAGCGACTTCCGGTCGAAGCCAATCGCAGTGGCCGACCGCGATGACTATCGATAAGGTCTGTCAACACTTGCGGTCACTCAACTCGACCATCGCACGGCCAAACAAAATAGCCAACGTTCGACGACAATGTCAAATTCTCAACTGCTGACTAACTGAAACTGTCGCTCGCACTACATGCAAGAGCACGTCTTGCTCGCTCGACGTCTAAACTGCAACTGAACACTGCGCGTTTGCTACCGCACCATTCATTCTCCGTCTATTAGAGACGTGCGTCAAGTTAGGTCCCACATTCGACATTCGACATTCAACATTCGCAAAAATTGCACGCACAAAAAAGTCGAAGTTCGTACTAACAACGGCATTAATGCCGAATGTGGGACCTAACTTGACGCATGCGTAACCGCGAGTTGAACCCCGATCAAAATTTGATCGGTGGTCAGATGGCAGTTCAGAATTGAACGGAGATCAACGCTTGAACCGCTATGGTGCAATGCAATTTACGCCTGAACTAGGTTCAAATTCAGATTTGACCCGGGTTCAAAGTTGAACGACGTTGGTGCAACGCGCCCTTAGTGAGCCAACCTGAGAAGTCAGTTAGATGACTTACAATACAAGTACGCTGCCATATAAACATGGAACCTGCTCTAATAGACGGAGAATGAACATGGTGCGGTAGCCATCCCTCAATGTTAATTGCTATTTTCTCAGCAACCGCGGTCGCATATGCCTCATCGGTCGTTGCGTCGTCCGTGTTCGTAGCATCCACAGATATAGGTAGCATCAGTTGCGCTCACTGCGTTACGTTTGTTGCAGCAGTTGCGTCAGTTACGTTACGTGAGCTACGTCAGTTGCGATTCGTCGCTCTGCAAAAAGAGTTCAGCTACGTTTGTTGCGTTGCATGCCGTGTGCGTTGTGTTGACTCCATTGAGTGGAAACCTCGCTTTAGCGAAAATTGGCGAACGGATACCCCCGTAGGATAACTATACCTACAAAAAATTTGAGCTAATGCTCACGAGACGCGCAAAAGCGTATAGCAGTTCCTCTTCGCAAACTGTCAGTCTATCTAGCCATTTCGTCGCGACTTTTACGGGAGTACCGCTCTTTGATGCCTTCGTGCGCAGGTTTCCTTGAACCTAGAAAATCGAGACTTGGACCTTCGAAATCTACAGGGTGGCTCAAAAAAACGGGGCCACTCTGTTATATAGCTTCTAACTTCAGAAATACTGCTTAGATCTACACGATTTTTTGCAGAAATCAAGGTCG
>Ga0209367_1013642_pt1 | contig 10430 bp, 4 predicted proteins | sample WorMetLIZISLAND2_FD_187412 | JGI IMG/M metagenome (GOLD analysis project Ga0209367, IMG submission 187412) | Marine gutless worms symbiont microbial communities from Max Planck institute for Marine Microbiology, Germany - Olavius geniculatus... ...
ACAGACGGCTGTGCTCCATCAAATGTGTCACATATCATAAAAAAAATTGTGTTGTGTTTGAAACTCTTATATATCTGTAAGCAACACTACGGACTGCAAGGGGGGTTAGAAGTTTGTGACTTCATCTTTGAGGGGGTCCAGAGCAGCTTGACGAAACGTGATGAAGGGGAAGGGGTCATTTTTTTCCTAAAATTGCGTGACGTCATTTATGGACGACCCCCTTGTCAGTTACTTATTTATTGCTCTGTTAGTTCTGCTGCTTGCTGTTTACATCTATCTGTGCTTATATACAGCTACTGAAAGAGATGGCTGCAATATTTTACTCAGTGGTAGATCGCATGCTATCTTTGCATTGGGTGTGAGATTATAAACGCTAGTTGCTTGAAGTTGCTAACAGCAATGCTTTGTTTAAGTGGGTTGGCAGTGGCTGTTGCTTTAGCTTTGCTTTGCTTTTCTTCTGTTACAACCATCTCATTGGTGATAATGTTGCAACTTTGTTGGATGGTGCTTTTTCTTAACACTCACATAGCTACCACCTTTTAGTGCTATCATTCATTTACTTCAAACTATATGTATATGTCTACACTGTGTCTCAAGAAAAACGTCTCACTTTGTGATTGTCCATATCTTCGTCAAATATTGACCGATTTTCAAATTTTTTTCACTGGCACATTTTGTGGACAAGTAGCAGTAGTGTTATTATTAAACATACCACCACACCTTAACTGCGTCTCTACACTACCATGTGAAACTCTTATTGTCAACAATTTTTATATTAATATCTAACAATGTTTAGTTTTTGATACATTCCTTGTGTTTCTAAACAAAAGCAGATGATATTATTGTAAAAAAATAATTTTCTTATGCAATGACAATACACTGGTAATGTAACGTGCATTTAGCAATGGGGACAAGGCTTTAAATAAGAACTTTTTTGAGTTCAAAAATGCAGTTTGCAAAGAATACTGGCAAAATTTCTTAAGATAAACTGAAGCAGGGAAGGACTGGGACACATTACTAAAAAGATTTGGATAACAGGAAGCACTGAACAAAGGCATGAGAGCGGCTTATTGAAGCATGCACGTACTGAAGAGAACGTGATCACTGTGGATGAACTGGTAGCCTTACTAAACCACGAAGGCCAGAAACAAACACTCTGTATAGCACGCCAGATATCCACAAAGACGGGTCTAATACAGCATAGCGTTGTACAGATTATTTGTCGCGATTTTGGTCTGAAGTGTCTTTCATCTTCCAACATGACTGTTGCTTAGTATTGCTAGTTTTTTCTTGCATTTATATTTCACAAGGTAGTGTAGCGACGCAGTTATTGTGTGGTGGGATATTCAATAACTGCTTTATTGCAAATTGTCCAAAGAGTGTGCGAGTGAAAGAATTTTGAAAATTGGCTAATATTTGTCAAAGATATGGACAGTTACAAAGTGGGACAGTTTTTTGAGACAGTGTATATGCAGTTTTTACAGGAATTTCTTCCATGTTTACCTTTTTTTAAGTGTTTGCTTAGCCACGTGGATTCTCAGAACTGTTGTTGAGGTTTAATGCAGTCAGATAGCAAATATAGCAAGCAAGTATTGCTTCAATAAATGCATCACATAACACTAAACAGTCTGGCCTCTGCAGATAGGAGTGATTAAACAATAAAGATCTGGTAGATAAATGCCATAAACTATGCTCTAGCAAACCAGTTAAGTTGTAGCAATGAAGCAGTGTTCTAATAGGCTATTGATGTAAAGCAATGCATGAGGACATCGTTTAAGTTGAGTTGAAACTGTTCAGTCGCTTGTTGATTAATTTTGTTATTTGTTGCTAATTGGTTGTTTGTTCATTCTGTTGCAGTTGTTTGTTGTTGTTGCTTTCTGTTACTTGCTTTTTTCTCGTCCTCCTCGCGTCGTCGTGGTCGTCGGTCGGTAGCTGACGAAGCTTTACCAGGGCATGTTAAGTCGGACAGATAGAAACCACATCGCGGTAGCCCAGACAGCAGCCGTCAGTTTGACTGACAGTGGCGAGAAACGGAGCCGGAGACCGAACCTGTGGACACTGCTAGACGCCATGAGCGACCTCTCAGTATGTGCACTCACTCATTTGGGCTTGGGCTAGTGCTAAGGCTAGAGTTATACCCAGTTCATACCACTGACTCCACAACTCTCGAGTTGAGTCGCGTCAGCAGTATAAGTGAGTAAGTAAGGAAGTAATTAGAATATTTAAAATGAACAGTGTCAGCCATTGGCCGAATCTGAGGCACTTGGCTGAGCTGCTAGGGGGAGCTGTAAAATTGATTATTGACAACATGATGCAACTCGACGAGCGTGAACAGATATGAAGATGGAGTATATGGTTGTGTCACGTCGGCGTTGGTAGTGTGAGCGCACCTGTCGGCTGTCGTATTCGCTGCTACTTAGCTTGTCAGGAACAAGTTACGACAGAATGACGTCAGCGCATTGTTTCAGTTGGAAACTGGGTCACGACAACCGACGCACACGTTCACACTGCTGACGCCAACGCGACAGTTGAGTCACGTCAGCATCACTGGTGTGAACTGGGTATTAGAGATGACGGCCGTCAGTTTGGCTAACAGTGAAACATCTCGGAGGAAGTCTAATCTGATGGACAGTTCTTGATGACATGAACAGTGTGTCCTTCAGTTTAATGTCTATTCGCAATCATCTGTTGCTCCTCCATAATACAACATTATTTGATTGTGGTCATAATCAGATCGCTGTGAATGTTGCATAGAATAATATAAGGAACAAGAACATCCTAATTAAGCCGCCTGGAACGTTAGTTCCCGGAAGGCCTTATGTTTTACTGCTGTTTATTATTTTTTTCAGCGCAAGATCTTCGACGTCCGTGGGCCGATCTCCGCGAAATTTTGCCACGTGTTCGGAAGCATGTTCAGTTTATAAATGCTGGTCCAAAAATTTGGAGGTCCACTCCCAAAAAAAATTGGGGGCGAAAAGCATGCTTAATTTGGCCCAATTTCGGACACCTTCCCACTTTGAGCGCGAATATCTCCAGAACGGATAGCAATATCCAAAATCTGAAAACGTTGTGCAAAACCTTTTCCAACTTTGAATGCATATATCTCCGGAATGGATAGAGATATTCAAAATTGGAAAACTAGGTGATTGACAGCATTTTCTCTCGCGTTCGGCTCAAAGAAATTCCGTGAACTTTGGTCCACTATTTACGGAGATTTAGAGGTGCGATCATAGCCACCAAATCGACTTTTTCGGAAGACCACATTTCAGCCCCGAGGGGGTGTTGCGCCCTGAAATTTTCACACATGCTACAGAATGATTAAGGCTTGCTAACACACACTCCACCGGGGACTGTGGTTTCCCTTACAATTTTTTTACAATGGGGAATCAAATACTGGCTTAAAATTCAATGAATAAGCGCCTATAAGTTCGTCAGTTGGGGGTTTAACTCCATGAAACTTTGCCACATGACGTACCATAAGGTGGGCATTATCACTTATGTACAACTTTTGGGGGCACCACTCCCTTAAAATTTGGGAGGACAAAAACTTGCCAAATTTGGCACATTTTGGGACAACATTTGACTTCAACTATGAATATCTCAGGAACTGGTCAAGATATCGACAACGGGACACAAACTTGATTGTGAGCAATCTTTCCTGCGTTGGACAGAAAAAATTTGGTGAACTTTGGTTCGCTAACAAAAAGATATAGACGCAGATGTTGACTCACTCTAAGTCGACAATGAACGTTCTGAGTATGCTAATACCTTTAGTTCGAGCCACGTGACTTTGCTACTGGGGGATTTTCAACCCTTCAGACTTTTTCCCCAGTCAGACTTACGGTGCCAGGCGGTTTCACGTTGGGCTCTGGCCCAAATTTCTAGTTATGTATTGTATCAGCCACTTCTGATACAGTACAAGTTTGATTTACATTACAATTTTGAATTGGTTCCAATGGCAGGAAAATTTAAACAGAGCTTTTTTATGATTCGAACCTTGTTGTGGGTTTCTATGGTAAAACTGGTGAACCTGGGAGGTTATAGTTGGTGAAATGTTACTGAAACTGAATAGAGAGGAGGAGAGAGAAAGGGAGAGAGAGAGAGAGTATTTAGTTGCCAAAAACACAAATACAATGTTGTCATACAATACTAGATTATGTATAGGCGGGCTACCAAAAAAGCAATTGCTCATCAACGCTGGCCGCCCATAGTAACTATAAGTAATCAATGATACACTATCCAAAGATAGAAAAAGAAAAGAAAAAAGAAAAGTGAATAGGCAGTTGACAAAAGCATTGGTGTACTGGTATTTATGTTTTGGCAGCAGCCCATTCTTTGTTGCGAAACTGAGCTGATCTGGTGATCACAGGATGCGGATATACATCACGTAATATCTTGGGAACAAGAACAGATCAGAGTCAAAATGTTGCTAAAAATTAAGCATTGTTGACTCTGCTGTGCTTCATGTTCTGCAGCTATTCGGCTTCTACTTTGCCAGTAGATATTAGGCATAATGTTGTTTCTTTCTTGGTTCAAGGTCGGTAATTTATTTTGCTACGTTTATCTGCTTTGGGGCATATTTTGGCATACTTCTTTTGCCCCGCTTCTGCTGTAGTTGTGATAGTGATGTTTACAAAATGCTGAAAGTTTCAGTGGCAGCACTTAAGTGAGTAACGTCACAGCACTGCAACAGACTGCTAGTGAATTCTATGCTTTTTCACCATTCCAGCTTGTTCTACAGCTGTTGATCCTGATCTCTGTCTTAAACATGCACCACTGCGTTTCCCTATCCACGTCCTTGTACTAACTCATTGTTCATCAGTTCTGTTTCAGTGGCTAATTTTCTGCTTTTTGTTGTTACTTGTTATCAGCTCTAAGGTGTCATGTTTTTGTTTTGTTTTGTTACTGAGTGGATTGCGTTTATGACGTTATTATTTTTTTTTGATCATTGCCTATGTTTTTTTTGATCATTGCCTATGTTATGTACATTTAGCATGTTCCGTTGTGATCATATCCACACATGTGATAGACATAATGACATACTATAGTAATATTGCAGTTTAGGCTACTGAATTTATAGAAGACTGTCTAAGCTATGTGCAGTTGTTAGAAATAAGGTTACGGTTAGAGCTACTGATCACTTGCCCTAACACTAAAGCTGGCTTGGACCATAAATAATACTTACCGTAGTGTTGCCTGCGTCACAGTCACACATATTGGTTGTAACTACTAGCCACTGTGCTGGCTGTGTCGGTTACACATTTGTTGCCTACTTTTGACGATGATGTGCCTGACTGGTTGACTGCTGTAGTTGTTGCTGTTGCAGTACAGTTAGCATGAGGAGTTAGTTTTTACAGGGAGGCCTGTAGAGATGATGCTGACTACTAATTACTTCGTTGTAACTTCTAGCCGCTAGTCACTATAGTCACTGCTGTGCTGTAGCTTCCGGTATGTCACCGTCACTGTCTGCCGTCTACCTCTGCTGGTGTTAATCATGTTACCTCTAATTGTCGATCGTAATGTTGCTATTATGGTTAGGGTGAGGAATTGCTGGATACTGAAAGGCCGGTGGAGATGATGCTAACAGCTCATTTCTTTGTAACTCGTAGCCACTGTATCATCCACTAGCCACTTGTGTCTTGTTCTCTACTTTCACTGATGCTGTGTCCAGCTGTTGATAGTGCTACATGTGTTGATCATAATATTGTTGTGTTGTTAGGGTGAGGAATCGGTTGACACAGAGAGGCCTGTAGAGACGACACTGACGACTCACTTCTTTGGCAGTCGAGGCAAGGACGTTCTCACCTATGAGGACTTTCACAGGTCAGTGCTACGCTCAGACTAATACAGCAGAAACAACTACCACCACTACTGCTACTGCTGCAACTACTGCTACTGCTAGCACTGCATATGTCACAGTCATGGCAAGAAAATCTCACCTTTTTTGGCTTGGTGGTGGGTGTCAGACTTATGATCGAGCAGTCGTGGGTTTGACTCCCAGTTGAGTCACTATTATGTGGTTACTATTTGGATGCATGACTGTATGTGGACAGCTAAACCATCTCGGTATATAACCAGCCACCAAGGTCAACTCATTCCTCATTCTTCCGCGGTAGGTAAATCGAGTACCAGCCTATCTGGCAGGGGTTGAGGCAGGGCACGTTCACCTGTGTCAGATGACAGCTGACACTGTGTGATCCCATATGGCAGGTGACACTCTCTAGATCTGTGATGGGCTTCTTATTATTTACCTATCACCTTCAGCTAGGATTACCTTCTCAGGTCAGCAACATTCACTCAGTCAGTCTAAGTACAACAATCGCTACACCATACGACACTTACTCTGCTGTCTGTCTGTCTGTCCGTCTTGATCATCACTAACGGGACTGCAGTATCAACGACTCTGAGCATTAGACCTTCCTTCATCTTCAACTCTGCTGAGAAACGATTGACTCGGTCAACTTCAAGGTCTGCTGAGTGGTCAGCGACGAAGAACTTAGAACCCAGTCTTGGACTAACTTGCTGGATCTGCAGGGGTGTGGAGGCCCAGTTAGTACTTGGATGGGTGACCATCAACAGGTGGGCAAACCATCTCGGTATGTAATGAGCCACCCATTTCTTTGTGTGGAAGGGAAATGCATATTGGCAAAAGCTGAGGTGTTAACAGGCACACCGTGCAATGCACTAGCCTATAGCCATGGTCTTGCTATGTAAGCTGGTGTCTGGCTGATGGCTGAGCCATGTGTGTACCAGTTTATGGACAACTTTCAGATGGAGGTTCTAGAGATGGAATTCAATGAGTTATCTTGCAGTGTAAGCTGGTGTCTAGCCGATGGAGACTGATGTAACAGTTTTGAGCCTTGTGTGTAAAATGAGTGCTTTCGCAGCGTAAGTTGGTGTCCAGCTGAGTGCTGAGTTCAGTGAGTTCTCTCACAGTGTAACCTGGAGTTTGTCTGTGTGTGCAGATTCATGGATAATCTTCAGACAGAGGTCCTGGAGATGGAATTCAATGAGTTCTCACATGGAATGACTACGATACATGAGCAGGATTTTGCACGTATTCTTCTACGCTACACGATCCTTACGAAACAGGCTCATGAACAGTACCTGGACAGACTGGCTAGACGTATCCCACACAGCCAGGTCTTGTAGTAGTAGCTATAGTAGTAGCAGCAGCAGTAGTTGCAATAGTAGTAGTAGTAGTAGTAGCAGTAATACAATACAGTACAATACAATATTCGTTTAATTCAAGCGTAGACAGACCACTACGTAGGTTACAGGTTACAATAAATTACGCTAGTGTTAACAGTGTGTAGGTTACAGGATAAAAGTAAAGCGCAGTAGAACATAATATGCAATTTAAAAATCTGAAAATAGTAAAATGTAATAAACAAATAAAATAAAACAAAATAAAAATAAACAAAGAATAATAAAAATAAGTGTCGTAGGTGATAATTCTAATAAATGTCTTTAAAAAGTATCCTGGATAAAAAGTTTTTATCATCTGTTTTAACATGTAACGTTAGATCATACCGTCTTTGCCTAAGATTGTAATCATGAGCAGTTCTTTCTGGTAAGAGTTTATGCAGTAGATGATTTCCATTGTTCACAATGTTTTGCAGTAGTTGCAATAGTAGTAGTCATAGTAGCAAAATAAGCAGCAGCAGTATGGCCATTCCTCCATGAGTAGGTGCAGTGAGTACCAGTGCATAAACCTGCATCACGCTACATGATGCACTAGACCTGCATTTGCAGTTTCGCAGTGTAAACTAGTGTCTGGCTGAAGGCTAAGGAAACAGATATCAGCACCATTCTGTAGGCTATATTGCTCAGGAAGAACTTCACATTACACTGCATTATCAGTAGGGTCCACAGTTGTCTGCGGCCACGGAATTTCGAGCCAAGCCACGGAATTTTCTCTTTGCTGCCGAATTTTGATATTTCCGCGGAATTTTGTGGAATTCTGCAGAAGCTGAAAATTCGTCAGCGATTAGTATGATTTTTGCCTTGATGACTTATTTTATCACGGAAAAAATCGAACTGAACTGCAATAAGCTGTGGGTGTAGCTATCTCAATACGGCACAATCCTATATAAATGCAACACGACAAATTGCACTTTTAAAATGAAAAAAAGATAGGTAATTTTCTTTGGACGTTGCTAGCATAAATCAGCACAATGTCACTATGCCAGCCGGCCTTTCAGAAACAAAAGTATTTGAACAGGATAGAGCTCAGTTTACTTACAAATCGAAGGCCACGGTGAGCCACGAAATTTGGACAATTTTGCCGTGGTAAACCACGGAATTTTGCAAACTGGCCCGCGGAATTTGGCAAAATTTTCTGTGGAAAACTGTAGACCCTAATTATCAGTGTGTATGTGTGTATATATGCTAAGGCATAACATTTGCTGATTTGGAGTTCTGTCTGTTTCTTAACAGTAGTGGTCATTGTAGTAGTGTGCACGTGTAGTACTAGTAAAAATTAAGTAGTAGTAGTAGTAGTAATATTAGTAGTAATATTAGTAGTATTGTAATGTTCGTAGTAGTTGTAGTAGTTGTTGTAGGGCATAACGTTTTGTTGACTTTAAGGAGTTCTGTCATTTTTCAACAGCAGTAGTAGTAGTAGAAGAAGAAGAAGTTGTAGTAGTGTCCACACATGTGGTAGTACTAGTAGTAACATTGTAGTAGTAATAGTTGCTAATGTCGTTACTAGTATTGGTAGAAATAGTGCAGTAGTAGTAGTTGTTGTTTTGAGGATGTACGGCATAACTTTTGCTGACTTAAAGGAGTTTTGCCATTTTCTCAACAATTGTAGTAGTAGTTGTCATAGTGTTAGCACGTGTAGTAGTAGTAATAGTGGTAGTAGTAGTGTATGTTTAGTAGTTTTTGTTGTTGTTGTAGTAGTAGTTGTAGTTGTTGTTGTAGGGCATAACGTTTGCTGACTTCAAGGAGTTCTGTCAGTTTCTCAACAGTCTGGATGACTTTGCACTGGCCATGAGAATCTACACCTATGCTAGTCAACCCATCTCTGAAGGTGATACTATATGTTCTGTACTTGTAGATGCACTCTTAGTTGGGTCACTATCAAAATATGTGCCACTTTTATTTTTGGAATAACTCCCTCGAACATTAGCCATTTTTGATAATAATTATTGGCAAGCAACGTCAGGGAAAAACTTGATGAAAATGACTGTAGTTTAGCCCACCTTACCTAAATACTGTTGCTACACTACCTTGTGAAATTTGGAAGTCATAGTTTGGCTGTTTATAACAAGGAATTCATACTGCATAGTGCATGCATCAGCTTGGAGGTGATTAACTGAATAGCAACAAACATGAGTAACAGTTATTATTATCTGTCACATCACTTCATTTGTATTACAGATACAAGATTCTCTGAGCTGACGCATGCAGTGCACAGTATGAATTCATTGTTGAATTCATTGTTGTAAATGTCCAAAATACGACTCCTGTATTTCACAAGGTAGTGTAGCAACAGTATTTAAGTGAGGTGGATAAAACTACAGTCATTTATGTTAAGTTTCTGCCTTATGTTGTGAGGCAAAAATTATTTATTAAATAAAAGTGGCACGTTTTTATTGAGACACGGTTTATATTTCTGGTGTGTGTAGTTGATTTCTACCTGTACTGGTCGATCGCATAACTGTCATGTGGTTTGCTCTGTCTGTCTCTGTCTGTCTGTCAGACCACCTGTCTCTCTGTGTGTTTGTTTATCTGTCTGTCTGTCTCTGTGTAGGTCTGTATGGGCCAGACGTTGAACAGTCATGTGGCTGTTTGTGTCCGTTCATCTGTCAGTCTGTCCGTCTCTCTCTGTGTCTCTTGATGTACATGTCTACGGGATTTCTGCTGATCAGCAAGATATGCACAGTCACTCTGTTCATGTATGTCTGTTCGTCCGTCTGTCTGTCTGTCTGTCTGTCATTATGTGTATGGGTGATTTGCATTCCACACTGCACAGGTTATTAAACAGACACTTTGTTCACTCTCTGTCACTGTTTATCTTACTGTGTTCGTCTGTATGTCTAGATGATTTCCATTGAGCGGTGAAGGCATGTACTAGCCAATCATTGGATAGTCTCGTGGTTCATTCCGTCTGCTTGCCTGTTTATCTGTCTCTTTGTGTCTCTGTCAGTGTGTCTGTGTGTTTGTCTGTCCCTGTGTCTATCCATTTGTCTGTTTATTCATATCACTTTCTCTGTCTTCATGTGTAGTTGATTTTCGCCGAGCGGTGAAGGCGTGCACCGGCCAGTCACTCAACAGCCATGTTGTTCACGTCGTGTTTCAACTCTTTGATGTCGATGGAGATGGAAAACTCAGTCACAAGGAGTTTGTTGCAGTCATGAAGGATAGACTCATGCGAGGCACCAAGGTCTGTGCTACTACTACTACTACTACTACTACTACTACTG
>Ga0209367_1013643_pt1 | contig 10429 bp, 7 predicted proteins | sample WorMetLIZISLAND2_FD_187412 | JGI IMG/M metagenome (GOLD analysis project Ga0209367, IMG submission 187412) | Marine gutless worms symbiont microbial communities from Max Planck institute for Marine Microbiology, Germany - Olavius geniculatus... ...
AGTTCACATCACAAGTATATGTTTGAAAGTAAACATTTACTGAAGCTGCACAGAGACATTTGATGCATAGATGCAGTCAGACTCAGATGTACTCAGCGCTGCTGAAGAGCTGGAGAGAAGTAAGAACTAAGAACACTAGACAAATTAACCATGCAGAAACAACAGAAGAAGACCAGAACGAACTGCTTAAAAAGGCATGACATCTTTTGAGTTGTAAGTAAGTAAAAGTGGCAATACAGTACTCTACATTTTACAATACAGGAATGCTAAAACCTGACATGCGTCACATGACTGCTCGTTCTAGACCTATATTAGATGCCGCTAATGCTTAGCCTTTGAGTACTGGCAGTGTCACTGTCAGTTGTCACAATAAACAAATTCCACACAAAAGTACAACTAAGTTGATAAAACTTCGTGGGTTAATTTTTTCCAGCTCAGGTGGGGAAAGCTAGGGGGAAGCTTTCCACTCTAACCTAAATTAGAGACAGTTAGTCTCCATCCCCCTCTGTGGAAGGCCCTGGTGTCCATATATAAAGCAAGTTAAGAACCAGTATGCATATCAGTTTAAATCTATATACAGTATATAAACACTTCTAAAGTAGAAATAATAATGATCACATCAAATGCACATAACACAAAACATTATATAAGTGATGCAGTTATGCTATCTCTTAGCACCCACCCAATCAACGTACCTGCTTCTATCTTTCCAGAAAATTAAGCACTACACAAAATTATTTACTTATTTACTTACTAAAATTTTGTTTAAAAATATGTCCAGCTGCATGTGTGGAGTGGGGGAAGGAGGAGATAGGTTTAGCAGGTTGAAATTATCATCCTGTAAGCAGAATAGATGGTCCTATCAGTAATACCAAATAGCAGTGTCTCACGTGTAATATGTTTTTGTGACAAATAAATGATGGACTGACTGATGGTTTGACTGACAGACGGATGGGCAGCTACGTAGCATTATGACTGTGTGCTATGAAAAAAAAACTCACACAATGAACTGCAGCCTAAAATCAGATTACCTCCACATTCTTAAACAACTCTAACAAGTTTGTAATATGAAACCTACCTCTGCGACAGAAGACGATCTACTGGAGACAAAGCCAAAGACATTTTGTCACTGCCATCTCCTTTCCAAACTGGAAAGGAGATGGCAAGCCAAGCAGTACTTGGACATACTGACTTTAGTCAACAAAATGCCAATAGTCCTGCCTACGTTCAGAGCTGGCGTTTCCTTGTCTGTTAACAACTTCTTGGCAACATCAACCATCAGATCAAAGTGCCGTGGTTCAATTAGACTCGTGAGTGTGGCATTCGGTATACCGGTAGTCTCTCGAGGAAGTTGAACAATTCTACCCAGTGTTCTGGTTGCTTGGCTTACTCGGTATTTGTCGTCATGCTTCTCGTCCGCTTTGCTTCCCAAAGCAGCCATCCTGAGAACTGCTTCCCGGCATATCAACTGATCTGACATCACAATTGTCTTCACATCATCATTACGCATATGTTGCAACAGTTCACTGACCAAGTCATTCTCAGACGTGTCACTAAAGACTGCATTGGTAACTAGCGACCTTCCACGTTTAACGGCCACAATCCTTTTGCTTTCTTCAGTTTTCTCAAAATACTCCTTGCGGGCCATGCAAAATTTTGTGTGTCGCCACAGACTTGTTTTTAACTGAAATTTCTTACAAAATCCACAAGCTGTATAGTCAGATGCAGCCTTTGATGTGCAGCGCCGTCCTACCACAATCTCACCTTTACCTTCACGCATGACAGTGATGTTGTGTTTGAAGTTGCCTTTATTAACCAGTTGCTGCAACTTTACTTTCCGTTCAAGACTTCTCTTAGGTAGCATCAAAATATTTTTTTCACAGCCTCCTCATCTGAATGTACATTAGTCAGATGTCTGTGAATGTTGCCCGATAACTGTGCACTGCAGAATGTACAAAAATGAACCTTGTCGTACACTTGCTTGCATCCAGCTTTCTTTACCTTCTTCTTGAACAATGTCAACTAGTTTCTAGATGCATTCTTAGATTTTGCAGAGGAAGGTTTAGCTTGCTCAGCATCAGCACTCGCCTTGTGACGTGGATCTGCGACTGGTTGATGGTCAGCGTCGGCACTCGCCTCATGACGTGCACCTGACTGAGCAAGACGTGCGCAATTACCAGTGCTCACTTCTGTTTTATCAAGACAGTGGATTGCCGTCGCACTACTGACCACTTTACTTGAAATATCTGTATCTGTTTCATCTGTATCTGGTTGAAAGTCAGGATCATTAACAGAATCATCGTGCTCAGATGTACTTCTACAAATACTGTGATCAGTAGGCATATCAATGTCGACAACTTCCTGGCAGTCACGATCAGCCACAGCATCATCACGAACAGGTGAATGTTGATCAATACTGTCATCATCAGCAGCATGCTGCCAAATATATGTTCAATTTTTAGAATATATCCACGGTTGATGACCTCTGTCCCAACGTCATCATCAAAAAAAGCTGCAAGCTACAAATTCCTCAGAGCTCAGCAACGCCACCAGGTGAAACGTCATAGTTTGCATGTCCTGAGGTACTCACGTTGTGTATAACTGAACATGCAGTTGTAGCCCATGGTAAAACTTCATAAATGGTATCATCATTGTCAATGGGAATTACAAGTGACCAATTTCTAAGAACAGATACATCGAGCGTCGGCACTGGCATTGTGGCATGTACCTGCGAGGGAATACTCTGGCTGTGCAACTGCTCGGACGTCACCGTCGGAACTGGCATCGTAGCGAACGACTGGCTGACCACTGTCTGACGTGCGACTGGTCGGACGTCACCATCGGAACAGGCATCGTAGCAAGCGACTGGTTCAGGCTTATCTGGTTGTGCGACTGGTCAGACTGGCATGATTCAGACCTAATGTCATGAATGACAGCATCAACAGCTGCATAATTAAGTTTTGTCAGCGCAAACATTTTGTGTTGAAGAATTTTCACGTGCTTAGTCAGATTTTGATAGTAATTGTCGCAACATTCGCAGTACCAAAATTTTCGGTTATTTCTTTTTATTGTCTTTTGGGGCTGTAACTTTTTCGTTTCAACTGTTGTAAAAATTCTTCTCGAAATATCACAGCTAAAATCAATAGTTGCGAATTTTTCATATGTCGCGAAATGTGGCTTGTAGTGACCCATATTGTCTTTAAATTTTAGAAACATAGATAAAGTTTTAACAAACACAGCTGGTTCAACATCGTCAGCATCCATGCAATACTGAGATAGAGACCTGGTTGGTGCATCAGCTGGTCGGACGCCACCACTGGTATCGTAACGTGCGATTGGTGGACGTGTGTCCAGCTCGAAGACTGACTGATTGTCTGCGTTGGCACTGGTCACATGACGTGGATTAGCGACTGGTCGATTTTTAGCGTCAGCACTCGCCTCGTGACATGGATCTGCGATTGGTCGATTGTCTACCTTGGCACGGGTCTTGTGATGTGGATCTGTGCCTGCTCTATGGTCAGCATCGGCACTGGCCTCATGACGTGAATCTGCGAAGGGTTGATTGTCTGCCTCGGCACTGGCTTTATGACGTGGATCGGCAAGTGGTCGATTTTCAGCATCAGCACTCGCCTCGTGACGTGGATCTGCGACTGGTTGATTGTCTGCTTTGGCACTGGCCTCGTGAGGTGTATCTGCGACGGGTTGATTGTCTGCCTCGGTACTGGCCTCATGACATGGATCGGCAACTGGTTGATTGTCAGCGTCGGCACTAACATGACTGCTTGTTAATGCTTTGTTGCCGGTTTCTACACAAATTTATTCTAACCACAATATTCTGAGAAAATTTTTTTTCAATGCAATGCACACAGTACACCACGTACAGCTTATACGTTATATCATGTACTTGCTGATTTACCTGTGTGTTTGTGTTTGTCTAAAGTAACATCTTATTAAGGACAGCGTTTTATATTTATCACTGACACCAGCAAAACATGCTGAATTTTGATCATTAAAAAGGCACGAAACATACAACAACTAAACTTTTTGGCAAAAATAAATCATCACTGACCCCCAGTTATTTTTCACTGATTAAACCTAGCAAAATTAAACAATAACAAGTATTTAAATATTAAGCATGTCATACATGTCGTTAAATTTATGCCAGGCTTCTGAAAATTTAACCAATGTTGTAAGCACGATGTATTTCGTGAATAACCTATGCCGTCATCAAACACACTGTATGATATGCGTACCACAATAATTTTGATAAACTTTCTCCACAAGAAAACTTCTCACCTGACTTTATACATCACTCCAGTTTAAAAAAAAAATTTATTTATTTACTTATTTCTTATGAAGTCGTACATGCAGTACACATACAGAAATACATGAAAATACACATAAAAATAATGCATAAAAAATAATAAAATATGCTCTTAACAACACATATATCCAAAGGCCAGTGTCAAAGTCCCAGATGCGGAAAAAATGCAATTTCACAGAGTGACTGCAGTCACATACACGCTATGGTAATGCTGCTAAATCAAATGCTGCAATAAATGTTAAGACATGCTACTGTATTTGGCGTATATGGGTCACTGCTGCAGGCAGCAACTTTGCATCCAAATGTGTGGCAAAATAGCTGCACATAGAAACATGGGTACTATTCACAGCCTAAAGGAAGTCGTCATCGCCTGACCCTCCATGATGTACCGTTGCCACAATACCACACGATTGACATAGCAGAGTGTTCTATGACCCTTTAGGGTGGATGTTTTTTTGTGTGACCTAAACGGGCTTATTAATGCCACTTCCTATTAGTGATCAATAGCAATCATGGCCCTATCTTTCATTTTTGTGAGATATGGCGACTTATCGGTTAAATTACGCAATTTTTTTTCTACCGCACCCTTCTACTCAACCCAAAATTTGTAAATGTTCCCCATGCACTAAATTGCTAAAAGTTTGCAAGTAAACACCTGTCACTAATTAACTTTGTAATAAGTTTTCCAGTAAGATCTATGGTTTAGCCACAATACATACATTACAAATGACAAATGACAAAAAGGATGACACATCGTACCAAAGACCAAAACCTTATTGTTAAGGATCAACATAATTTACGATTTCACGGCTGTGACATTTTCCGTGAAATTGGCCTTCTTTCGTGAAAAACGCCGATTTCCGTGAAATAGGTAATTTTTCGTGAATTTCAACGCTTTTAGTTTAATTTATGACAATTCCCGAGTTTTATCAGCAGCTTTTGTACAGATGTTTTTGTTTGCTACTTGTCGCACTTCAGCACTAAGTAGTTTACATTGGCTGTCTTGAGTCTTGACTTAGTGTAATAAATATTCGTTGTTTAGAAATTTCTTCGTTTGCATTAGCGCAGCACCTCGAAATAACGTTTGTGGGGTCGTAAATTTCCCGTAAATTTCCAAAACTTTATCCGTGAATTTTCTGTGATATTTGACACATTTTTAAAATTCTGTCGTGAAATCATGCATTTTTTGCCGTGAATTCGGTTGGTCTCTCCTAATTGTTGGCCAAAAATTAACTATAAAATTGCCAGGGTCACGCAATGTCCCATCTTTAAAATATTTTTTAGGGGTCATGTGTCATAGCTTCATAGCATAACCCGTTTGAAACTATTAACATTTAACACTAAAAAATATAAGAGCCATGTGAAACTGTCTATGTCCTCTTTTTGAAAGTGCTTAAGCTAGTCATGTTTCGACTATGAGGTGCGTCTAAGAAAATGTTTCCCTATGAAAATTGCTTTAAGTTGGTCAAGTGTACATCGCATTAACCTTCTTACAGTTATCAGCATTTAACATCTGCTGTGCATACGGACAGATAACACTGTTGAAAACATTATCTGCTACAATCATTAAAGTTACGTGGCAGAAACAAAGAAAAATTAAGTGATGCAGGTAGAGTACACTAAAATTGAACAATTTAAACAAGCTAAATACACAACTGCAACAATGAACTATTTAAACATTCTGGCGTAGCCATGGAAAGACTAGGCGCATGTGTTCCCCATTAGCCTACTCAGTTACTAAAAATAATGCAAGAAATGCACCAAAACCATTTTCACAAAAAAGTCTGAAAAATTTCTGGAAAGGAAGCACAGCCCAGATCCCTTCCGTAATAAAGGAGAAACCCCTCCCCACCCATCACCCTAAGTGTCCCCTGCAGCAAGACTTTTTTCGCGCGAAAGCAGAATGCTTCGCGCATCTTAGCCATCATCTGGGCGTCCGTCCGTTTGCCCGTCTGTCTGTCTGTCTGTCACACTCGTGATCTGTATCAAACCGGTGCAAGCTAGGATCACGAAATGTTTACTGTGAGCTGACCCAAGGTCTCGTAACAAAATTTCGTGCCACAGGGTGCAGGGATTTCCCTCGAACGAGGGCGTCGAAGAGGGGTAACCCTAAAAAGACGTCGTTTTGCAGTTATTGGCTCGAATAATGTAAAAACGGTTGCAGATAGTTACATACGTGTTGCTTATTATAACAAGCACTGGTGACAGGCTTTTTGGATTTATCAACATCGATGACCTTGAACGACCCTGAGCCCCTCAAAAAGAGGTTTTTATTGAATTTTTTACTATTTTTGGATGCAGCGCACAATTCAACACTGAATTGCGACTAAACGGCTGGAGATAAACCAAGACAATTTGTGCATGAAATTTTTAGCATTCAACGTACATTTTAGCTGTTTAAGTCCCGACTCCCTAGGTTCAAAAAGGCCAGCGCTGGCGGGCGTAAAAGACAGCTACTCCCTTAAAAAGTGGTTATTTTACCGCAAATATCTCGTGTAGCGTAAATACGGTTGCAGATAGGCACAGAAATGCTGCTTATTATAACAAGCATTAATAACAAACTTTAAAAATTTATTAACATTGAATGACCTTGAACCTTCCCAAAAGGGGTTTTAGTGTATTTTTGGCACAATTTTGCGCTGCAACACGCATTTTAAGAGTGAATTGTGCCAAAATGGCTAAGGATAGACCAAGACAACCTGCGTATGAAATTTTTAGCATGGAATGTAGATTTTAACAGTTTAAGTCCGGACCCTCTAGATTTAAGCAAGCCTGCACACGTGGGTGTCAACTAGAGGTACCCCTGTAAAAAGTGGTTATTTATACTTTGTTGGCTTGTCTAGCATGTTAATGGTTGCAGATAAGCACAGCCATGCTGCTTATCATAACAAGCACTGATGAAAAACTTATTACGAATGTCAACATCGATAACCTTGAATAACCTTAAACCCTAAAATATTGATTTAACGTTATTTTTTGGCGATTTTTGGCTGCAAAAACGTGAATTACAACGAAATAGATGGATATAGACTAAGATTACCTGCGAACAGGAACTGCTATACGTTTTTGCACGTCTTGTGAGCTTTGCTCAAATTTTTTGTTAACATTTGGTTTATGCCATAGTTTGCAAAACACCTCAAACATACTGATGTTAATATCAAAATTTACAACCAGAAATATTTACCTATATATTCATCAACAAAAACTGATTCTAGTCCTGGTTTGTCTGCCTTCTGTCTAACATAATATTCTGCATCTCGCAATAATTTCCATCGACGCAAATGCTTCCTTTCCATCATGACCTATAACAGGAAAAAAATAGAAAATAAATCTGACATCTGCAAAAACAAAGCAATTCGCGTTTTATCTCTCTTGAGGTATAAGCCGACAGTCCAACCTTAGCTAAAATGTCTATTAATACAACAATGACAAACCTCAAACAGTTGCTTTTTGTTCACAAAGAATGTAATTTTGCGATTAATATCAGATACTTTTTAAGAGCACATAATTACAAAGATTCTAATAAACTGTACTGTGTGCCCACATGAATTTAAAAAATGATTGTAGTAAATTTAATCACAAGTACTAATTAAAAATACGCATTTATAAACGGTTCGATGTGAGATATAAAACACTATTAAAAAACACATAATCCGCCTGAATTTTGAAAAAAATGTAGAAAAAGTAGGCAAAAGTTATTGAGCCCTTTCAACATGAGTCCGGACTGGGAATGCATTCCAAATTTTAAAGTTAAAAATCAGAAAGTAGAAATTTCTGGCACAGCCCAACGTGAGTCCACCTGACATCGTAAGTCTAGTTAAAAGAAGAAAATTTAAGGGGTTAAAATTATTCTTGTAGTAAAGTCATGTGGCGTGAGTGAGTGAGTGAGTGGGGTTTAACGTCCCGCCCGACATAGTATAGGCCATTTCGGAGACGGCCTTTACAAACAAAATTACACATACACATAATAATGGAACAAAAAGTTTAACCTTTACAGAAAGTTTAACGTTTATGAAACACTAAACACAAAAAACGACGGAAACCCAAAATTATAAGACCTGCCAATTACAGTTGTGCATATGTATCAAAAAAGACAGTTCTAATAATCTTCTCTGTTTTCCTCCAGACAGTCATCAATCTTATAATGTTGTTTACTGGAGGACAATAGATGCACGTGGCATGAACTCAAATACATTAGCATACGCAGAATGTGCATTGTCGACTTAGGGTGAGTCAACATATGTGCCTATAATTTTTTTGTTAGTGGACCTAAGTTCACCATTATTTTCAACACTCGAAGAATTGTAGTTGATAACATAGTTTACTGCTTGGTGATGTCTTTATCTGTTCCAGAAATATTCACGATCAAAGTCAAAAGTTGTCATAGATTGCAATGAATTTTGGACGTTTTTTGCCCTCCCAAACTTTTAGGGTCGATGCTACCAAAAGTTGTACATGCATTATCACTCCTACTTTAATGGCACATCACGTGGCAAAGTTTCGTGAGGCTATTCCTTTAGCCCGAATAGTGGTCATGAGTACCGGCTAATGCCATACATTTGTGCACACGGTGGCACCGTAGCAACAGCCCGAACTCGGCCATAGCATCTCGGATCGACAGTCCTGCCAAGCAGCTCCTCAAGCTGGCAAATAGACTATCACAAAATCTAGCCACTTGGTAAGTTTTCTTTCAACTGTTAACAACAACGCTGAATATATAACCCATGCTGTACGCTAATATATGATGTTCACTATTGCTCACATTAATGTTTGAAAAACATTAACCCTAACCCTACCCAAACCGTAATTGTAATTCTAATCCCTAACCCTATGTAATAATGTCTACACAAATTCCAGTCTTCAACTGTTCACCGTACGGTTACGGATACATTATATATCATAAGCATTCACTAGCAGTAGGTTCATATAAAACACAGCTTAATCTAACTCTGACTCTACTCTTAACCATGTAGTCAGGTGTTGGCCTTCCCTATTATGTTAAGAGCAATTTCCAGGCTGTACGTTTGCACGTCACGCGTGGCGCATCCTGCGTGCACGCTACGCAATCACTGCACTCATACAAAGCATAAGAATGGTTAATGGTGATCTAATAAGTAAAGTAAAACAAACAGTTATTTAATCACAGATTACTAAACTGCCTGGATTCAGTGCAGCGGCGGCGGAGCGGCGGCGGCGCACGGACAGTAACTGCGTTCGAGTAGAAACCGACCGTAAGTGCACGTCGAATGCAAAAACATGCTAAACACACAGCCAATGTAGAACAACAGCAAAACTCACCTTTCACTGCGTCGCCATTTGCAATGCAATAAACATTCTACGGTCATGTGACCGATCCGACGTCTCTGATTGGCTGGCATGCTAAAAACCTAGTAAACATGCAGTTTAGCCGCCTAAACAAAATACACAGTCAACTTACTGCCTACACGGGCCAAAGCGTGCATGCGGTCAGTTAACCCTAACCCTAATCTTAACTCTAACCCTAACCTCAACCTAACCCTAACTCTAAACCTAAGCCTAACCCTAAGCTTCGCCTGCATATAGGCAGTAAGTTAACTGTGTATTTTGTTTAGGCGGCTAAACTGCATGTTTACCAAAAATCTATATAGCTTGACGCTTTTATATACGACCGTTCGACTTAGAAATTTTCGTGACGAGCCAATAATGTCGTTGTGGAATGCTAATGTCTATATTGCTGTCACGACTTTTGCTGGCGACGAAAACGTAAAAAGACATCAACGTAGACGTTCGGCGTTACGTAGCATCAGTGATCTTTATCAACAAGGCAGCGACAAAGAAGAAAATTTACATTTTCAGAAGAAACCAATATGGACTGTTGCAGATGCAAAATCTTGTTTACATAGAATCGTTGCGAAAATAAGGTGCATGCAAATTCTAACATAGAGAGTGAACGTGAAGAAACAGAATAGCGTGCAGTAAGTTCTTCTAGACTAAGACAAACTCGAGAAAATCGAAGATATCTTCACTTACATATTGGCTCCCCCAATATGTCGGTCGAAAACCAATAGTGTTGGTGTATATAGCTAGGAAAGAACCAATACGCATACGACTTCAAATCTATATATT
>Ga0209367_1013644_pt1 | contig 10429 bp, 6 predicted proteins | sample WorMetLIZISLAND2_FD_187412 | JGI IMG/M metagenome (GOLD analysis project Ga0209367, IMG submission 187412) | Marine gutless worms symbiont microbial communities from Max Planck institute for Marine Microbiology, Germany - Olavius geniculatus... ...
ATTTTATCTCAATCAGATCAGGGGTTTTGATTCTGCGGGGGGTCGAATTTTTGGCTTTCCCATAAGAAAGAGAAGTCGCCGTTAACACAGGGCTTGAACTACCGTTCAGCCTGTGATGATGCTAGCAAATTTTTGCGTTATAACAGATTTAGTTCTGTTCAATACTAGCAACTAGTGCATTGATCTGCTATCGTTTAATTTTATGCTTTATTTATATTGGGGGGCAACTGTTAGTCTACATCGGAGCCTTGCTGTCCTGCTGGACTCGGCAAAGTGTTAACCATGACCGCACTTCCTTGCCATGACCGAGGCTAATTGTTTCAAAAGCTGTCCGATTGCTTGATCTGCGTAAAACATGTTTTAATTTTTATACGCCGCCATGTGTATAATTATTATGCTATCTAATTTCATCAAAAGTCTGCGGCGCTTAGTCGGTAAAAGGAAAGACGTCGTGATGCGAGACAAAAGCATCAGCATCAGCAGCAGAAGTGGAGACCGTTGCTAGGCATCAAGGATGCGTGAACGGTCTGCGCTGCTGCTGCTGACGCTGATGGTGCTTTTGTGGTGTAATTAGCTTAGTGGCTGTTTAGTGCCTGTAGTCTCATGCACATCATCATCGTCGTGTGAAACTCGATTACACCGCGCCGCACTGCAGGCCCGCGGCTCTCTCGCCCCGCGCGTTGCATGACAATATCACACACTGCTGCACGATTTCTAGTTGCAATTTGCTGCGTCTTCACAGCAACAATATTTCTCTGGTCGAGTGAAGCGGCGAAGTGGGTTAAACAGTTGGGAGTGGGGACGGAAAGCTGCATTTTTCTGACAAACAGATGCTAATTTTCGATGGAGGAAATTTCTGTTTGTTGTTGGATTTGTCAGAAACTGAAGAATTTCAGCCATAAATGTTGTATTTTAAAAAAAAATTTTTTTTCGAAGTTTATAATTGACTAGGGGAATTGCCCTTTATTTCCACTGCTCTGTCTTGCTACAACGCCAATGACCGCCCACGTAGTTCGTGTTCGCGTTCGTGTTTACATGTACTTTGTGAAGGCTCGATCAGGGACATTGCGAGGCAAGAGCAGACGAGGCGTCATCATACTATAGGCCCTTGACGGCTTTAAACTTGATATTTTTTTACAAATTATCATTTATTCGGTTTTGCACGTCGTATTTGAACAATATGCGAGAAAGAAAAGTTAACACACGCAACCAGTAAGCGTATGTATCTCACGGTCAGTCAGACAACGTGAAAGTTGCTCTAGTTTTCTACGTCGTGTTTTAGAATCAAATGTAGATTTAGATAATGTGACGCCGTCTTGCGGTGCTAGAGTGACTGTTCAGTTCTGCTGTTCTGCTAACTTGTACCTCGTAAGGTCGACGCCACGAATGCCGTCATGTGCTTGTTGTGCGACGTCGTCCATTAATTGAACTTCAACTGCTTGCCGCTCGCTCTCTCGCTGTCGATCTGTCCGGCCGGGAATTAGACTGATTAATGTGTTCTGAAGGAGGCTGCGGGAGGCGAACCCGCTGCCACCACCACTTTTAGTCCCGTCGCCGATGTCTTGCAATAAATTCCAGTCTACAGTCTGAGTCGCCGCCTCGCAGGGTTTAACCGACGGCGACGGTGACGCGAAAGCGAACTCGGAACGGAAAGGAATTCGTATCGTGATCAGCGTGGATGGCCCGCCCGACGCTAAGATCACCGTGTTATTGCCGTTAATTTCAGTCGCGACCCGCTGTCACTGCCTCCCGTCCAATCACGGACCCACCGTCGCAGGCACGCCGTGCGATGCCGAACGTTGCCAGGGCAACTAGCTACAGTCATGAAAAGCGGAGACATCTAAGTAACTAAACGAAAACTGAAACGAAAATAATTCATGGCAGAACTCACGAAAACTAACTTTTGTGATGCAAATCGATTCAACAAAAAGGCGATTACCAGCACAAAACGTTGACAGAGTCGTAACATAAAACATTTGGCGGCATTTGACTGACAGTAGCTGACGATTACCGGTTACTAGTAGAAATTGTTAACAATAAAACGACAATGGCATTTTTCTGCAGTTGCTAATTTGACACTGCTATGTTGTTAAGTAGCAAAATCGCTTCACTTGCACAAAGAAATGTGAACTAAAACTATAAAAAAAAATTTTTTAAATACTTTTTCAAAACCTATATAAAAATTAAAATTAAGTATATTGAAAAAAAACTACAACCGTAAAAAGACTAAAACTATAATTAGTTTGAGAATTAGAGTGAATATCTTTGAACTGAAAAGTAAGTAATAAAGCAGCATCAGCGTCAGGATTTTGGAGAGCTGTGACGGATGATTTGGCTTCATTCTGCACGCTAGTTGGCAATTTACTACAGCCGGCAGCCGTGCTGTGTCGTGCTGTAGGCCTACTGCTTGTTACGCGTCGCGATCATTGAGACGAATTGAACGCCGAGAGATTGGCCGCTGTATTAATCTCGTCGAATCGTGCACGCTTTATTTGCATCGAAGGAAATAAATACGACATAACCCGCATGCTTCGATAAAGTAAATTTAAACTAAGCCAGCCGTGTCGGACCCATGTAGTCTAACTAATGCATCGTTATATGCATTACGAGTTTTTGTAATGTATTCTGTGTTTTCGATGCTGGTTTTATATATACGCGCGAAAGCAGCTACTGCTTTCATCGCGTCTTAGCCGTCGTAATTCTGTCCGTCCGTCTGTCCGTCCGTCACCCGGGTGGATCAGTCAATAACAGTGCAAGCTAAGATTATCAAATCTTTACCGTCGGCTGCCTGAAAAACTCTAGTTTCAGAAACCGTAAAGCTTGTCTATAAATTCGAAGGGTGTCACTCCGAACGAGGGCGCTAAATGAAAGGGGGTGGAAAAAATTTGCGATTCGCTGTATCTCAATAACGGTGCAAGGTAGGGCCTAGGTTACTATTAATCACTAGTAGGAAGTTCTATACTGGTTCTCGATTGCCACCGAATTCAGTGACCTTGGATGACCTTGAACGCTAAAATAGGGTTTTTCTATGGATTTTTGGCGATTTCTGGCTGCGAGACACATTTCAAGAGCGAAGTGCGCCGAAACCAATTGAGATAGACATGGACAAGCTGCATACGCAATTTTCAGTATTGAACGTAGATTTTGACGGTTCAAGTCTCGATTTTCTAGGTTCAAGGAAACCTGCGCACGAGGGCATCAAAGAGCGGTCCCCCGGCAAAAGTCGCGACCAATTGGCTGTAGATAGACTGACAGTTTGCGAACAGGAACTGCTATAGGCTCTCGCGCGTCTCGTGAGCATTAGTTCAAATTTCTTGTTAATTTTCATACTATGGCTGCGTCGGGCTTTTCAGTCTATCATCACGTTCGCTCATGCCAATCGGCTGCTTTACTTCCGAGATTGTGAAGCGCTTCCGGTCACGAAAACATGACTCATAGCTATAGCCATAAGATGTGATAAACGTTTATAACGTTTACAAAAACATCTTTGTAAACGCATTTATTATTTTGTCAACGTTTATCTCAATAAAAATCACATGAGCGAAACGAAGCAAAATTATGACGGGATGCCAAGCTATATAGTGCATTGCGTTCGATCACTGATGGAGTTAATTGGGTCACGGTGCTAGTGACGGTAAACAGGAAAACTCATCTTATTTTTCACTATAAAATTAAAGTGAGTGAATTCTGGGCACTTTTGTAAAACGGCTGTCACAGAACTGGAGTAGAACATTCTTTGGCAATGAAAAAACTTTTATTGGAATTTGGAATTATCCAAATAATAGGCTTAATATTCAAACTTACGCTCTGTGTACGTTTACTTTTAGTTTACAAACGTTTACAATCTTTTTCCTAATAAACGCGTTTATTAACGTTTATTATAATTTTTTGACGTTTATCACATCTATGGAGTTTATAGCAAGTACCAAACCTTTAGCTTTACCATTACTATTATTTTTGCTTGTGTTCTGTTGGCAACAGTTTTCAAAACTTTATTCTTTTTGTCATACTATTGCGTTGTCGACGCGTATGTTTCTGTGCAGAATTCGGATCGAGACAAACGGTGGCGCGTGGTGTCCAGCAGGACAAGTATCCAAGGACAACCTTGAGTACCTGCAGATTGACCTTCAAACTCTTAAGGTCGTGACCCTCATCGAAACTCAAGGTCGTTTTGGCCAAGGACAGGTAAACAATCCATATGCAATATGTGCTTCTATTGTTTCTGCCCACAGTGAATGATGCGACTCATACGAAGAAGAGACATAAATTATTTCTTGCTGTTGCACTGAACGAAAATTGATAAATAGCCGATTTTTTCCACGTGAATGACTCTAGCTCAGTTCGACATATTGTTAACAAACAATGATCCTTATTTCGTGAGAACATTTAAAAGTTTTAGTAGTTCGACTATAATAAGCGTAAAGACCTTTACTAGGTAAAAAGTACACCGAAATTGCGAGAACTAACTGGATAACTGACAACGTTTCGATGAATGAAAAATTAAAAATACGTTCGTTGGCGATTACTGTTGTTAGTTTTAAATTTCTAACAATTTCACCTGTTTGTTCATGTGAAGACAGCTATCGGAGAAGTTTTTAGTCGCCACCAGCCAGCCTTAATTAATACGTTTAGGCAGACGTGCGATAACATGTGTGGGGCGATTTCACGTCTCGTTTCAATGCTGAATAATTAATCGCGGTGCAGTCATTGTCGTCGAATGATGGTGGGCGATCGTGCGCGAACTAAGGCCTTTCTACACGTGCGCGGAGCAGGTGCGACAATAAATTATCAACGGCTCGATGCCGCAGTGTTCTGTTCTTCACTCTGCGGTGTTTAATCGCCTCGGGTTGATCGAGGTGGCCGCATCTGCAGCCCCGCTCTTTCAGTCGTCGTCGTCGTCGTGAACACGCGCATTCTCCGCCGTCGTCGTGCATATTTATGACCGTTTGATGATATCGTACTGTTTTATAGCCTAGTCTTTTCGTCTTTCTTTTCGAATCAACAACCTTCTCGCAGTTTGTTGGGTTTCGACGTCGTGGCTATTTTACAGCCAAATAGGTTGAATATTGTAGATTTCTTCTGTATCACATCATGTCATCACTAATAGAACTTGAACACCGCACACGTGAGCAGGAGATCGTCTGTCTTGTAGAAGTAATGAGGAAAAAATTGCGTTAAAAATGAGGAGAAGAAAAGTGAACGTAACAAACCGTGCTCACTTTCAGTTTGAGAGTAGACATTACGTTTAGATCTGTGCCTGACTTTAGCTGGCATTTTTATCCAAAAATGAGAGAGTTTGAATCAGAGAGCATGCAGAGCGGGACTGATAACAGCAGTAATTGAGGATGATTCGTGGACAGGCGAGCCGAGTGGCGTGGATCAAATCTAGAGGCTAGTGTACTGAATGCACTGTCCAGTAGCTTTAGCCCGGCTTTACGCGAGACAGCGGCGGCCAGTCAGAGAAAATGCGGCGATGATTCGATGCGATTTTATAGCGATGATGCGGCATTATACGACTGTACTGACTGTTGGCGCGGAGTCTCCCTGGCGACTGGGCGACGAACTCTCTCAGCAGGTGTACGCTCGGTGAACGCGCCATGAAGTGAACTGCAGCCGAGCGCGCGAGCGCTGCATGCATTAGCGAATTGATTTGTCGTAGCGCGCCGCGATGAACTGACGAGATGGGGACTAAGCGACAGAAATGAACTGAACGGAGATGAAATGCCAGTTCAGTTGCGTTGCACGGACTGTACAAACCGAACAAACTGCAGGGCAGTTCAGATCAGTTTAGTTCATATTTTTCACTTTATACACGTTTCCCGGACTGTCACAGCATGAGCTTTGATGCAGAAAATGAAGTGGCTGGCTGTATCTGGGTCATAAATTTTGGCACTTACTGGCTTACTGTAGCGAAACTTTGACTCTTTAATTGTGTGAATCGTGTCCGCACAATCTAGGCACCTCTCGCATATCCTTACGCTAGTCCCACGATGTAGCACTGTCGACATCAAAGCTGCGTGCCCAATTGGCCACATGATTCACTAGCGACTCGCTTTGCGCGGCGTCAGATAATACATCCACGTGCTGGCAGCTGCAGCAGCAGCAGCAGCAGCAGCAACCAGCTGTAGCGTGATCTACGGCAGCGTCATCGGTGCAACGGACACTCGGCGACGGGCGTACAGACAAAAACAACCTACGACAACGTCTTTTATGATAAAACCCTCTGTTTTTTCTGTCTCACTGTATGCGCTACCCAGATCAACTCAGTTTCGCCATTTCTACCTGTCTAGGCACAATAATTAACAGCGAAAGTTGCGGCTTAAACAGGCACTCCGCGCGATGCACAATCCTGGTGTCTGGCTGAGGGATAAGGAAGCGGAGATCAGCGCGGGATCAGATCCGGGAAGGACTTAACATCTTTAACGTACACTATTTATATCTTAAGACACCAAGTTACATAATGGCAACTCAACAGACACCGTTTGTCGTTTAATCGTTGCATGCAAATTGAAAGATAATCAAATTTAATGTAACACGAAGTCATTAGTAAAACTGTGAAAACTGTGAAAACGTAGAATAGGCTTGAAAGCAAGTTGTTTCCAGACACTCTCGACTTAGGTGAGCAGCGATTTTACTTCAAATGTTACATAAATTTGTTGGTGGTCTGCCGTAGCTGTAACGTGTTGTGTCCAATCAACAAAGTTGCTGTACACCGGGCCGGGTTAGTACGACTGCGGGCAGGTAAACCATCTCGGTGTATAACCAGCCGCCTTGATCAATTTAGCCTTCCGTTCGTTCAAGGTAGGTAAACCGAGTACCGGCCAATCTGGCTGGGGTTAAGACGGGGCGCGTTCATCTGTGCCGGGTGGCACGTAACAGTGTGTGATTTCATACGGCAGGTGACGCTCTGTAGCTCTGAAATGGGCTTCCATTAAGAGCTATAACACCTCCTTAACACTGCCTTTACCGTTTAAATTTGTACGTTCAACAACTTTGGGTGCATTAGCTGAAATGCTAATACTCATCCAGTTTGTCTTTGACGGAACACGGTGAAGGAGGTTTTGTCGAAGGGAGGTTTTGTCGAAGGGAGTTTTTGTCGTAGAGGAAGGTCGTCGGACAGTCCGAGCGAGGAGACCTGGCGCGGCCGTGGCGTCGCATACCAACTGAATTAATGATGACAATGATGCCAATTGCTAGCAGCTCTGCTAGCTGCTGGCAACAGCCAGTCCGTTTTCCACGCTCAAGCATTCATTAGCGCAAATTACGACCGACTGTGGCCGGAAGTACCGTTATAAAATGTTAAACAGTCTTGCTCGTAATTAATGCCCTGACATTTTGCATCGTTTCTGCTAGCCGTTTGAAGAATTGATATAATTTATATTATGAGACATTCAGCTAAACCAAACTTTTATTTGCGATTTTTGGTTAATATGTCTTGCAGTCGATATTAATAGGCAACATTTTCTGTAGGTTCACAGTGCTAGCATGTTTTTTTAGATTTAGATTTTTTTAGATTTAGATTTATTATGTATCTTGTGGTTGCGTTGTCAAAAGTTGCGCTTGTCAACTTTACATTAAACGAATATATGATGATGATGATGATGGCTTGTCGACAGTTCGAGTCAGAAGCTCGCACGTATTATATATTAGGCAAGAGTATTATGTAGTTCTTTAGTTGGAGCAGGGAACAATTTTTGTATATTTTCCTCTATATGGAAACCATGCATTCGATCGTAAATGCTGTTAAAAGCCAAGTCGCATGAAAAAACGATATTATTTTGATAAATGAGCGTAGAATGTAATGCTAATTAATAATACGCTGATCAATTGAAATAAAAACATTGCTTTACATAGATTTTAATAAAAATAATGTTGTGCGAACCGAATGATGACGTCACCTACAACGCTTTGTTTACGGCGTGTATTGCAGCGTGCGAAACTAGCGTCAATGCAGCGCGCGCTCAGCGAGGGGAACTCCTTTGCATTCCGGAACCAGAAGTCGGAATCTGTCGGCGATTGGTGCAATAAAACGGGCATATAGTCGGACTAATTCCGGTATAGCAGCGACATCTCGAAATGCAAGCGAAGTTTCTTCGCCCGGTACCGCGATTTATTGACGCTGCTAGCGTCAGTAACCTAAATCAAATTGTCTCGAACGCTACGTTGACGCTAATACCATAAGTGACGTCACAGTTCCATCACAGTGGTCTACCTTAATTTTTATTTTTACTGTATAAAGATAATACTAGCAACAGAAAGATTAATGAATATTGACAAATTAACATTTGATGAAGCCAATTAGCGTTTTATAACAAGTTCCAAGTTCCAATGCGGGGCAGGGCAGCCAGTGCCGCCCCGTAAGCTTAGGCCGCCATGTGGGCCCATCAGCCATCCCCAGAAAGCGGGAATAGCAAAGAGCACAACTACCACCGCCCACATGACTCTCTCTATACTATGGGGCTCGCCAAAGGACTTCACAACCTCCACAGGAAACCACCTGGCAAGCGGCCCAACCCAACAGCAGACCAGCCACATGAGCAGTGCAGCCACCCACCCTCGCCATGTCCTCGAGCCAAACGGGGCAAACGAGAGCTATCGTAGGGTTTCCAAACCAGACAGTCTCGAACTACAGTGAGTTCGGTATCTAGTGGAATCTTAGTCTGACCCATCATCCCCGCAATAGCCTCTCCAATGCTGCACCCAACTCCAAGACACGACAGGAACAGCGAGGCCACCCAGTGCACATGACCAGTCCACAGATCAGGCGGGCACAAACCAAGCAATGTCCCATGGGTGTCTGTTAGGTCGTGTTAAGCCCAACTACTATAAGTCATGGCAGGAATAGCAAAAAGCGCAACTACCCCCGCTCACTTGACTACAATGACAGTCAGGTCACATTGCCTTGACCAAGCAAGTACTGTGGGGCTCTCCAAAAAATTATGGTCCCCTCAGCAAATTACCTGGCAGGCGACCCAACCCGTTCAGCAGACAAGCCGCATGAGCAGCACAGCCAAAGTTGCAAACCACCCCTGCCACGTCCCAGAGCCAAACGGGGCAAAGGAGAGCCCATGCAGGTTTTTCAAGCCCGACAGAAAAACTGTAGTCCCGAACTGCAGTGCATTCGGTGTCTACTGGAAATTTTTGTTTGACCCATTATCTATGCAAGAGTCCCTCCGATGCCCCGCCCAACCCGAGACATGACAGGGACAGCGAAGCAACACAGCGCACACGACCAGACTACAGATCAGGTGGGCACCAACCAAGCAATCAGCCATCGGTACCTGTAAGATCCCAATGAACCCCATCAAGGCATGATCCCAAATCAGCATCCTTAGCTGGCTGAGAGATCAACTTGCCTTGAACTGCGACTGTTTTACGGTATAACCTCAAACCAGCACTTTAAGCTGTCTGAGGAGTCAACCTTCTTATGCTACTTCATAGAAGTGGCTACTGGGTACTGTTGGTCCACGGTGCCTTATTCTGTATTATTCGGCACAATCCTTCAGAGTCACCTCACAAAGGACTTCCTCCATCGGCCAGCCGGAGGACGCGCCTCTATACGCCGTAGTACCACCGGCGCGGGGCGTTTTTATAACAGCTGCGTAAAATGATGCGACTTGGCCTTCAAACGTTACACCTGATGTTAAGCTATACGACTGTCTTTTGTTGTCTCTCAGAACAATTCACTGTTGTTCCGAATAAAATAGCTGAATACTATATCTCGGTTTTCTTTTCGTGGTATACTAACTCCCGAGTTATGTATACCACCGAAGTCGCGCAAGTGGCAAAATTTCTCCGCGACCAAGTCTCAATAGTTGATTTTCGTCGTGGACATACAGAAGACTACAGCCTACGACGTAAATGAAAGAGCGGACGAGGCGACGTGAAAATTGCAACAGATGACATGACTTGACGCGGCGCGCGGAGTACACTAAGTACAGTGCTCTCGTTTCCTGGCTGGTGATCTCCGTGAATTATATCCCAGCAGCCGTAGCGCGCGTGTTCCGGTCTCTTTGTTCTTCTACATTTCGTGGCATTATCGACCACCCACAGACAGAAGCAAGTCGGAATGACTCGCTAGCCTCACAGACTGATGACAAGCTCCCCGGTCACGCGGGATTCACGCCACGACGAGAAAATGGCGCGACGGACCAACAATAATGGACCCGTTTCGTCGTCGTTCGGTCTGAGGCGGTGATTAGCTACACCGTGCCTGTACCATGATCGATCTCTGTGTGAGGGGTGCACGGATCTCGCAGGTTCCGTCCATTGCCCAGTCCTCAATTCCGCTAACAAAACCTCAATAGATTTGCTATCTCGTCGCGCTTTTTCTATGGTCGCAAAATGTGTACTAAGGTTGGTTCAGAGTTGTCTGATGTGGTTGAACTTGTTAGTGGTATTGTGCAAGGCAGTGTGTTAGGACCTATGA
>Ga0209367_1013646_pt1 | contig 10427 bp, 3 predicted proteins | sample WorMetLIZISLAND2_FD_187412 | JGI IMG/M metagenome (GOLD analysis project Ga0209367, IMG submission 187412) | Marine gutless worms symbiont microbial communities from Max Planck institute for Marine Microbiology, Germany - Olavius geniculatus... ...
GGTTCATTGTCTTCATGGCTGTGGAAAGCAGATGGTTTATAATTGACCATTAACATAAAAACTTTGTTATTGTAATAAAACAGCAAATATAAAGGTACAAAACATCAGTTTATACACTTGTTAATGGCGACATGCAATGAGTGACACATCGAAAACAGCAAAAATCATAAAAAGGTGATATTATTCAACAGCACATTGACAGTTAGGCGATGTGATGATGAGTGATATCACCTTTTTATGATTTTTGCTGTTTTCGATGTGTCACTCATTGCATGTCGCCATTAACAAGTGTATAAACTGATGTTTTGTACATTTATAGTCAATTATAAACCATCTGATTTCCACGGCCATGAAGACACTGAACCTTAAATATTTTGGGGTCACGATTTTGATCTTTAGGCGTCACGTGACGTCATCGGTCACGTGACCATTGGACTCGGCATATGTGGTTTCCTATTGGTGTTCCATTGGAGCCATGCGTCTATCTTGCACTGTTACGGAGATATAAGGCCTCAAAGTTGCATTTGCCCATGTTAAAGGCCAAAAGTTCACTGCGCATGATCCGTGTCACCTGACCTGTAGGCAGGGGGTCCGAGGCCATATTGTCTATTCACTATACAACTTTTATGGGCCTACGATGACGATTAGGGGCCGTTTATAGGTGAAATTTCTATACAGGAGTGTTTTGGCCGAAAAATTTTAAGTCCGTTTTGGGCCCAATTTTCGACTTTGGGGGATTTTTCAGGGGTTAGATATTGACTTCGAATTTCGGTTCCCGAAAAGGTTTGACCCTTGCGTGAGGCCACGTTGTCCAAGCCATCGTGCGTAAAAATCCGCCGGGCGGTCTGACCTGTAGGTCGGTCAACAAAAAAGGTATATATATACTATCACAGACAGACACATTTATTACAGTGGTCATCATTCACGCCAACATCAACATCTGCATCCTATAGTCAGTAACGAGGCCACCACTGAGGTATGGGCATGGGCAGTCAGAGCGACATGCAGTGACCAGTTACATTGCTACAGCACTGCATGGTGCATGTACATCAGACCACCGTCTGGCCACAACCTCCTCCTCCCCCCCCGAGCATTACTGACATACTTCAGACCAGCCGGTAACACGGCAGTGAAACACCACTTACGTCACGTCTCTACTGACTGAACGGCCAGACCTCAAACACAGAGTGTTTCAAGGCCAGCCACCCAGATAAATAAATATACTGTAAAGTAAAACTAGACGACGCTCGTTACTCAGCGCCGCATACCTCCACAGAAGAACGTCATGTTCTACTTTCGGCTGTTAACGGGAATTGATGGCAAAGAATACAGGATCGTTTAATAAAATTCCCCAATCTGGAATTTCGAATAGTAACAGCAACCGTACACTAAAACTAGTACAGGGATCGCGAATACTGCTTTGGTGGTGCACGGTAAAAATCTAAAAAACGATTACATATTAAACTGGAAAACTAGCTGCCTAGGCATACTGAGCGCCTTAAGTTCTAAGGAATGCAGTTCCTCTGGGTATCGGAGACAGATTCCAGTGGTAGCTAGACGTCCGTTTAGAGCAGTGAGTAGGTTTATAAACAGCTGAGAGCGGAGACTCGGTTAGATGCAGGATAGAGGCGAGAGAGGGGGAAGATGCCCGGTACACGGTACACGTAGTTCCTAGAACTGCAAGACGAACGACGAGTTGCGTCAGCAGCCAGCCACACACACACTCGATGACTGAGTACCAGCTCCGTCTAGTGTGTCTCGGAACGTGCGTTTGACACCTCCCTCTCTGCAGTCAGTGTAATGTCAGTGAATGTGTGTTTCTTACCGCTCATACTGACGCTGGGTGCGTGCAGACGTTGTAGACGGCGAAACTACGTCACTCGCCGTCAATAAACCACATTCACAGACACTCCTGCACGGATCACATGAGAAAACCCGCATCACGGGTCACCTCGGTGCTGCTGTAAAGGCGAAAGCCAGCAAAACGATCAAGACCGACCGACCCAGATACAGAATGCCTGACCGCCGTGTGCTTGCGTGGCTCGGAGACCTGCAAGCTGACTGCTGGGCACTGCGGTGCCGCTTGCTAACAAGCTCTCCAACAAGCAACAACGCATAGAGACCATTAATGGCGACATCAGACCTCACTAATGCGTCACACACAATTCCCGTCTCATCCTTGCCACATCCAGCCCCCGCCTTCCTCCTCATACCCTTCTATCCCCTTTCTATGTCCTCTACCGTCTGGGAAAAAACATGTACCGACTGACCCGCGTATTGAACGCACAATCAGTCCAAGATGACGGCAAAGGCAAAGGCCACAGCGTGCGAAGGACGACGCACTGGCCCAAGACATCATCAATCCATCACTAGCTGACAAGCACTATGACATGTTCACTCAATCACGCGAGGGACATGTCAAAACAACAGCTCCTTATTCTCTTACAGTTCTACTTATACACGCAGCTCGCATCCACTATCAGGCGCTGAAGCGAACAGCAGGCTCAGCATCACTAAGAGCGGCAAGCTGCGACAGACGAAGCCTTGCTATCACTAATACAGCAAGGTCATCGTCAATCCTCCAATCCTCTCGTGACGTCACCTCTAGTCTAATTAACTAGACAGTCCGCCGGCCATGCCTGTCCAACATTTCGTGAAAACGGAGGGGGGAGCAGGAGAAGAGATTATGTCCGGCCGGATTTTGTCCGGGGGGGGGGGAGATTTTACCAAATGTAACCTTCCCTCAAACTTTCAGAAAAATCCATCAGTAACAGCTTTTTTCTGTAGCCTTGCTAACTAACTTTTTTGCCCTATCTCGCAATGGTGAAAAAATCGGAAAATAAGGTCCTTGACCTCTGACCGATGACCTTGAAAATCAAGAGCATTCTAGACTCTAGAGGTTGTCACGGCACATGTTCATGCAAAAATTTCATCAAGCTAACTCAGCTAAAAGCAGTGGTTCATGAGACATCATAGTAACAGAGAAACAGAGAAACGATGCTGTAAACAATACTGCTGTCGCTACCGCGGACAGTAATAACTGTGTCAAGGTGCACTGTTTACACTAATATTGCATATCTCGGTTGCATCAATGGTGAACAAATGGTGACCATCAGGAGCAACAACAGACAGAATTCTGCCAGGTAATGGTAGGTATCTCGGGTCAATGTATGCAGGCCAATTGCTAATCAACGCCAACTGTTCCTAGCTCATACCGGGCCACCACCCAGATATGCAGCTAACCTGCTAAGGCGTTGCGGTCACTGGCACCACGCATTCCAGGCAAATAATGCTAGCAGGCACAAGAACGGTGTGCAGCGTTGAAAGCTCTTCCAATAGCACCCATGCGCTGGCGGCAGCATCCAGCGTTTATTTGCAAGAGGCAAGAAGAAAGCTGCACACTTACAATCCCAATCCCAATCCCATCCCGATGGCCAACCCCATCCCAGTCCCACCACTAACTGAGCACTCTTCACTGCCCAGACTCTCAGATGGCTAACCAGCCATGATAAATCACCAGCACACACTTGACCGGAACCATTAAAATTTTGTCCAGGCAGAGCGGCCAGTGCTACAGCCCACCCACCCGTTCATCAGTCAGGCATTAGCAGACACACAAGAACGGTAACACATCAGCCTGCCCAGGCAAAACAAACAACTCAGTGCTTATACATCAATGCAGACTGCAGTCATCTGGGTTTGTAAGCCAGACAAGAAGATGTCTCCACAATCTGTCTGTCTCAAGTTTGGTCCACATAACCACATGCAGCAAGTGGATTTTTTCTACCTTTCCGTATAACGAATAAACAAAACTAGCTAACAGCAATAAAAGTAACAAACTTTCTCTCTTGCTTGTTTTTGCTATATTACAATCAAGATTAGCACAGCTATAGTCAGTGCTTACAAACATTGATAAGTACCGGTACTATAACTAGAGCTGTGGAAATTTGACATTAATGACACAATTAATTGCAAAAAAACTTAATGATTAATAAAAATTGATATTGTTAACTCTTTTTGTAAAATTAACTGCTAAAAAAAATTATCATTACCAGCTGAAATTATAACATGGTGACCATTTTCCAAGCGATGTGATAACAGCAAACAGTAGAATGCAGTGCCACAAAATGTGCAATCATAAATATTAAGTGTTTCTACTATGTTACTAAATAGTTTGCATTGCCCTAAGCATGAAGCTAACAAAAAAAATTTTCTCTGTCAAGATTTTCCCCCAACAACAAATAAGTAATTTATGTAGCGTGTTATTGTTAACTGCAAATAACCTCAAATGCACTCAGTTGTGCTAGTAAAATGAGAAGTAAGTTCTAGAGATGGCATCTACAACAGAAAAGTGTGCACTGCATATGAGACTGTGCAAGACAGCGTTAAAGCAGATAACATTAAATTGTTCATTTTAAGCATGATTTCCATAAGCTGACATGCTGATCTGTCTAACCTGCAGATGACTATGATTTGCAGATTGCAGATGTCTGTAACATTTCTAGGTTTTCCAGAGAGACAATCTCCCCGTTATAAGTCACAAAACAGAGCTAAACATTCCACTGTATGCACGACATTGTGCCAAGTGACATTTTTCGCTGTGATCTGACCCAAGCAACCGTGGCACAAAAAAATAAAACACATTCAAAGTCATCACACTATTTACACTGGCTTCATGTAATAAATCAGTGGTACAAAAATTATCCTACCAGTTAACTTGAAAGCAATGTGTAAATATTCACAAATATTACCTTGAATCAGCTGGACTTGATCGCTGACGCAGACAGAGAAAGTTTCGCCAGGATTGACATGCACGTTGACAACATACTGCTGCTTTGATAATTCATCATCGGGAGGACAACTGGTCGATGGAGTTGCAGATGGGGGTGGTGAACCGTAGGATCCCATGCGTGGACGAGTCTGTCGCAGTGGTGGTCGTGGAACAGACCGAGATGAAGTGAATGTTGATCGAAACTGTGACTGAAAACCAGCTGCCGATGTTACAACTGTTGCCATATCAGCACTAGCACCACCCACAACAGCTCCTTCATTCACTGGCTTATCCAATGCAAAATGCTCCACATCTGTTGATGTAACATGCTCAGTTGAATCTGGAGAGCTTTTGGCATGTTCATCACGTCTGCCATCCAGAGCTTCCTCAGATCCAACACCAGGACAGAAAGCAGTACTGTCATCTACTTCTACATCAAGTGAACTAGCATCATCTGCAATATCCTTGACTGAATGCTGCTGACTGCTGTGCACAGAATCAACAGTAGCACATGCAGACAGGACGTCATCACTGTTTGTATCACATTTCTCAATATCAAGGCTACACTCAGCATATGTGTCTGTGTTACAACTGCCATCATAAATGCTGCACTTACCACTACCAGACTCGTTGTGGTTTAATGCAGTTTCAGCTGTACCATCACCATTTGTCTCAGACTCAAAGAACAATCTACCTGGCACATTATTTATGTTTGTGCCTTCACTTGCTGTTGCATTGATAGTCTCCTGTCTGATACTACCAAAAGTCATCTGGCTATCTTCATCAGCCGTACAATCTTCGCCATTTGCCTCCAAATCATCAAGTATCTCCATGTAGCAAGTGTCCATGTCAGCGCTGTTTGAGATTCCACTATCAGTGTAACAGTTCTCAGGACTCTCCTGGTCATTGCAGCCATTCGTCTGACTATCCAACTCCTTTGGACTGGCAGAGACACAGCAGAGTTCTTTCATATCACCAGCAGCGTGGTGGTCTAAGCCGTCAAACAGACGCTGGCAGTCAGCCGGCGTAAGCTCAGTAGCATCCTTGGTCGTAACGGACAGCAATCCGCTAGTCTCAGTAGCCATGGCGTCTCAACTACCGGCAGAACTTGTCAGTCCAAGGCAAGTCTTTCACTGCTTTCTACATAGTCAGAAAATACCGTGCAACTAACCGTCGACTAGCATATATTCTTGTTTCAGCCCAGGCACCAAGACCCAACTGTCTCCGAGTCAACCATATGGTCCCACCTCCTACGTAAACAGATCACACACGGGGCGCACCTGCTAACGGTTCTGTGTGCAAAAGTGCGCGGCTCAGCAAATCCGAAAGTCAACGAGACACGCCAGAGACTGGACGATCATTAGAGCAAGCAGATCTGCTCCAACGGTTGACGCTTATCGACGCTCAGCGACACAGCGTATCGGTCGTAAACATTCCGCGCCCGCCATCTTGAATTTATCAGCGCAGAAGCAAGCAGTGGCGGCTGACTGGGCGCAGGCTGGGTGGGCCGCATGGGCCAGTAGCTCTAGCGGCTGCGGAGACAGACGTACAGACAGACCTAGACACAGACAGACGTGTGTGTGGGCGTCCGCCGTCAACCAACATACACTGCACGTCATCGTCATCATTGAGCCTCATAGACGAGACCTAATCGTCGCGGTATTCTACCTCGCGAAATGAAAATAGCTTCACTGTAGGCGATGTTAAATATAGCCGTTACTGCTATGTTTTACGTGACTCCCACTCCCACTTCCTGAAATAAAATATAAATAATGCTCTAATTGCTCGAAGCTCGAACTCCATGATTATTAAGATAGGGGCCTATGATCAGGACTGAAAAACGTAGGTTACCGTTTAAGGTTTTTAGCTGTTTTATGCGGGCGGTGCCAGAGGGGGGAGCAGGGGCAGCTGCCCCCGTGCCCTTGCCCCCTCATCATCCCCCGGTTGCCCCAGGCGACATTTTGACTGTGATAAAGTGTCCTCTGGAACCATACACATGCCAAGGAATGTGTGACTTATTAAACGTCATTTGTGCAAGATGATCTCAGAATAACGTTTCGACATTTTGCGCATCAAAAAAAATTATTGCCCCGCCCTGTGCCCTGGCCCTTGCCCCCACGTTGCCCACAGCTTCATGCAGAGTTCAAACGGAACTGAAAAGAGAAAAATAAAAACAAAGTACTCTGTCTCAAACAAGTAATTTGAGTAAAGCTCATGTGACGCGCGACAGCATCGGTGCTGCCACCTGGGGAATAAATGTACCATGTGCAATTAAATAATAATGCCTTTTAAAAGAGTACTCAAATTTGAGATCTCCGTACGCAAGATTCCTTGAACCTAGGAGATCGAATCTTGGTTAAAATCTACGTTCTAATGCTAAAAATTTCATACGCAGGTTTTCCTGGTCTATCTGTAGACCTAGTAGGGCCTAATTTTGGTTGTTGAAATATGCATCTCAGCCTTGCGAAAATCGCTAAAAACTCGCTTTTTAGATTTCAAGGTCGTTCAAGGTCATCAGTGTTAGTACTGTTTAATTAAGCTTGTCATCAGCGCTTGTTGCGTTAAGCAGCATGCCTATGTCCATCCGCGCAACCGTTTTTACGCTAAATTAGTAGGCCTAGATATTAACAGAAATCGCTCATTTTGAAGGGGTTACCTATATATGACGGTCCCGAACACATGACTCTTTAAACCTATAGAGGGCCGAAATTTAAACTGCTAAATTCTACGTTCAATACCAAAACTTTCATACGCAGGTTGTCGATGATCTATCTTTCAGCTGTTTTGGCATAGTTAACTCTTGAAATGTGCACCGCAGGCGAAAATTGCAAAAAAAAACACACACTAAAACCCTCTATTTTGGGAGTTAATCATTAAAGGTCATCGATGTTGATACCACTAAAAAGCTCGTTACCTGCAGTGCTTGTTATGATAGGCAGCATATATTTGTGAATATCTGCAACCGTTTTCACGCTAGACGAGCCATAGCGGTAAAGTATATCCGGTAAGGACTTTTTAGGGGGCTACCCCTCTTTCACGCTCTCATTCCAGGGTAACTCCGTCACCCATCGGCACGAATTTTGTAACAAGAAAACTAGAGTCTTTGTGGCAGCTTTAATCAGTGAAGATGTCATGATCATAGCTTGCACCGTTGTGCTATAGGCTGTGTGTCAGACGGACAGACGGACAGACGGACGGACGCTTAGACAATAGCTAAGACGCACGATGCATTATACACTGTCGCGCGTAAAAAAGATCCCCAAACGTATTATCGATTGTAACTTGAGCAAGTATTTATAGTGGCCTATTACATTATTTTTAATAATTTCTAGTACGAGTACTTATAAGGGCAGCACCCCATTTTCAGGGTGAAGCCCCGTGAAGCAGAAAACTTTTCAGTATAGTTGAATACCCAAATGAGATGAAAAATCTGCTGCGTACCGTTTTACGACATATTATTCTACTGAGTTGAGTAGCGTAGTGGCTGATCCTGAATTTTGGAATAAGAGGGGCGGGATATTCTGAAGGCGTCAGGACATTGGGTCGAAAAGGCGCCATAGGCGCCGAGGGGTGGGGCCCAAAGAAAGGATGTCCCTCTCCCTGTATAGTGAGAGTAAAACAACCCCCTCCCAGATAATTTTTGTAAAAGTTTTATGGAAAAAAATAATGCGTTTTGTGCAAAAATTCACTTGGTTAGGATATTTGCAGTCTCTGCTACAAGCACCGTTAAAAGGCAGTGCGTGTATAATTATCGCGCGCATTCGCCAGAGGGCAGCAGGTACCAACCACCAGCTCCACCATCCGTCCGTGAGTCCGTGACTGTACGACGTACGTGTGCTATTGTATTATAGAAGGGGAGTATACATTCATAGACTGTGCACCTACCAGTAATTCGGCCATCCATGACCTTCAACAGAGAGAATAGAGGCAAATTTCTCCAACTTGAGCGAGGTAAAAATATTTTCCCCTGCGCTGTGGAGATTATCTTATCTTCTACTTGAGCTTAGAACTTCAGTCTTGGCTACAGTAAGGCTTACACTTTAAACTAAACAAGGTGGGCCAAAAATGGCACAAAATTTTTATACGCCAATAACATTATCAAATATTAACCGATTATTAATTTTTTTCACTGTCGGAATCAGAAGAAAATTTGTAGTAACACTGTCACTAAAGATCCCACCATAGGCCTACCTCAAGTGTGTCGCTCATCAGTCTTGTCGTGGATATCCATGGACAGTGGCGTATTTAAGGGGGGCCACGGCTGGCGCTCACCATGGGCGGTGGTTAATTAATATTTCAAAATGTCAGATCTGAACTCAACCGGAGATGAACCCGCCCACAACTTGCATAGGCTACAGCAAATGAGATATAAGCCTATCAAAATGAGATATGCCTATTATTGCATGTAACGCGACTATGACAACGCTCTTAAGATGCGTTCCTTTGCCTTGAGACTGTGACACGCCCTATTCTCAGATATTCTCAGATAAAAATAAAGCTGCAGCGGCATTGCAGCGTGCCAGTGATCATAGATCCTATGTGCGACGTTATCAGAACTCAACTCATCAGTATGAGAATCCCAGGAACCAGCTCCGTATGCCAGTGTCATGCTATCATAATGTCACGCGACGAAGTGATCTATTTCACTGGAGAGATGGACTATTTGGACACGCCCGGCCGCCCGCTGTCTTATGTACAGCATTTGCTGCCAGCCCGCCACTCGCACACGGAACAGCTAGAAGTCAATGAAATTAAGGGATAGACAAAACGTAACTATGAGCTCAGCTTAGTCATTAGCGAGTGGAGACGACAATGGCAAAGCGTCAGACCGCATACGTTTTACGATGTCAAATGCCAAAGACACGGCGCACCGCCTGCGAGCGACGACATCGGAGACGATCAACGGATCAAGCATTCTGATGACGACAGACCGGGTTTGACACGGCCCATTTATTACCGTACTGTAAACCTACTGTGCATATTGTGTAGCTTATTGCTTTTTAATAATCCACGTTGATTCGTGACGACGTTTTGCAGCTTGCTAAACTTTATTATTAGCTAAAACAATGCAAATACCTGTAATTTTCTGCGTTACCAAATTTAAGAAAAAATGGGCGAATTTGCGGCTTCCATTGAACGTTCAAAAGCAAAAAATGTTTCAGCTTCAGGGGGGCTCGCCTCCCTGACCCCCGACCAGGGACTCTGCCCCTGGACGTCGCTGGGGGCTCCGCCCCCAGACCCCCATTATAGGCTCGCGCTCTGCCCTCTCGCCATGCCTCCCCTTTGCCAAATCCTAAATGCGCCACTGTCCATGGATTTATCCATGGATATTATGCTGTCTCACCTGCTAATTAAACTGAATATTTAAGTGTTTTGTCTCTATACAGGGTGGTCCCAAAAAACTGCACAAAGTTTATGGCACCATAATTTTGCTACCGTACGTCATAGAGTCAAGCGGTTTTCAGCAAAATGTTCTGAAAGAAATTCTTTACATGACTGAAGTCAGTGTTTGAATACAGCAATTAAATATTCTTTGTTTTGCTGCTGGCAAGTGAACTATGCAAAAACGGTATTACCCTTGACACTGCGGTCCATAAAAATGTACCACTTTTATTTTTTCAATAACTCCGTGAAACATTGGCCGATTTTAATAATT
>Ga0209367_1013647_pt1 | contig 10426 bp, 7 predicted proteins | sample WorMetLIZISLAND2_FD_187412 | JGI IMG/M metagenome (GOLD analysis project Ga0209367, IMG submission 187412) | Marine gutless worms symbiont microbial communities from Max Planck institute for Marine Microbiology, Germany - Olavius geniculatus... ...
TTTTCCGTGTTGACAGAACGCTGGGCGCCGATATTACTGTCAAAGTTATCATAAAATTCTGCACTTTCAGGAAAATGGATAAAATGTATATGTTAATTTTGGTGACCACGGACCTTTAATAGATTGGCGAACCCCACCGTGGTCAGCCACCTTGCCGTGGTTGTGGGGCTTTACATCGATGACCCGAAAGATTTCTAAAATTTGGTGGTGAGGAGCTAACTAAGAGCTGGCCAAACCCGTGAGAGCAGATTTGCTACACGTTACCAGTGCTTTTGTGCTGGTTTCGGCTTCACAGCCGACTACGGCTTTATAGCCGTCTATTTACGGCTTTACAGCAGTCTGTTTACGGCTTCATAGCCGCTACCTGCATAACCTTGTGGTTACATTCGGGGATGCGCATTGGGCCGAGCTGATACGGCCTCAGCGCTGGGCAGGTGTAAGAGCCTGTCCACCCCGGAGGTAAGGTAAGGTAAGGTGAGGTAAAATTGGTGAAAATAAGCTTTTCAACTCGCGTCGTTACTTTGCGTTATGGCACATTCCGGACTGATTTTACTGCCGTCTGGACTGCTAACGATTTTTTGCTCGTTTTTAAACTTTTAGTTTTGTTTTGTTTTAGTTTTTTTGTTATTTAAGTTAACTTTTGTTTTTAATTTTATGCTTTTTTATATAACCTAACTGTTTCTTACATAGTTGTTTCAAGTTTACTTACTTTTTTATTTTTGTCATTTTTTTCGTCAAAATATTTTTTTTATTTTGTGTGCTAAATAAAGCCGGCAATTTGCCTGTTAGTATTTTAGTGCTAATTGTATTTCGTATTTGTAACTCATATCTCACTATATACGTGCTTCTGGTACAGGCTTGCAGCTGCAGATGCTGACTCGGGGTCAGATGTTGATCGTGAAGTCCGGCGAGACAGCAGAGCTCCAGTGTGAGTTTAGGTCGCAAACATTCAGTCTGTTCGACAACCCGGTCGTCTGGCGCAAGACGCAGCGTCTCGAGCAGTCGCAGATCAACATGATGGGCAACCTCATGGAACCGTTTGCGTCCGCGCGCAGATTCCGTGCCACATACCAACCGTACAGCAGACGATTCGTCTTCGGACTGACGATTGAAAGTAAGATTTCCACATGCATTCACGTAGCTCGATTCGTCCGTTTGCTGTTGTAGTTGATGTAACAACGTCGAGACACACTAGTATTAATATCGACCGATAGTTTTATTGTTGTGCTGTTTTTGAGCGAATAAAATGACGATAATAATAATCTATTGCTTAATCTCACTGTTCTGAGCTCAACTTTTTTCACCGGATAGCCTGCTGGATGTTGGCTCTCTTTTTTGAACCAACTTCTGCATTTTTCTAGTTATTTTCTCGTACTTTTTTGAGATAGCCTTGAACATGGCAATTTTCGCTTTTTTGTCACTGCCGTTATTTTAAAATTTCAGTAAATTTAACTACAAACTCCTGGGTTAATAAAAAAGCTTGCTAAGGGCGACGTCGTGCATGATTACTGATGGGCTATTAGGCCTATGCGCTTGTCGTCAGTGGCGTCGTGGGACGGGGGAGCATTAATGGGGCAGCCGCTTTCCCGCTTTTTATATTTTGGGGAATGTCGGAAAATTGTGAGAAAATTTTCTTTTTTGTCAAAGAATGCAAAATTTAAAACTACACCCCGCTAAATTTCGAAAAAACGATTAAGAGCAAAGTTGAAATTTTAAGCACCCATAATCTTCTCTGTTGGAAATTTGCAGCTCTGTGTCGGCATTCTGTCGGAAATGTACAGTGTGTGTCAAAAATTGCAACTCTCCTGCTTTTTTGCGTGTCGTGTACAGGATTGTCGCTGGAAGATAACGGCAACTACACGTGTGAAATTAGCGGACCTCACAATGCGCTGCTTGGCTTTGTCACGCATCGCATCTTCGTCCGAGGTCCGTCCTTCCGTCTGTCTGTCTGTCCGTCTGTCTGAAACGTTGCTCTACAGTTTGACATGCGAAAAGTTTTATCTTATCGCATGAGCTCGCATTCACTGCGATGCAACAAGCTGCGATGTCGTAAGACGTTTAACAATTATTATTGTTGAAATGGATTGTTCTATTTTGCTGTATTCAGGCTAATCCCGTCGCAGCGTGTGCGAGCATCTTAGTCGTAGTATTATCTCATGATCTACTTTTGTCGCCTATCTCTCACTGCAGTGTCTGGAGTGTTATAACTGCCCATAATGTCATTCCACTCAAGCTAGACTATAGCGAAACGTGGATTGGGTCACTGTATACATCACCCATTCTCAGCCAGAATTCACCGGCCATCGCGGTCATGAAATAGGACGTTTCAACACCGTTTACAGTGTATTGTGTGAGTACTATGCCTCGTTACACTAGCTGGAACCACATTGAACTTACACTGGTACTGCTTTCGCTTGCTTTTTACGCGCGACAGCATGTAATACTTCGCGCGTCTTAGCCATTGTCGAGGTGTCTGTCTGTCCGTTCGTCCGTCCGTCCGTCCGTCCGTCTGACACACCGTGTCCGTCCGTCTGTCACACCCTTGAGCCCTATCAAAACGGTGCAAGCTAGAATCACGAAATCTTCACTGTGAATTGCCATAAGGACGCAAGTTTTTCGTGACAAAATTTCGTCCTTTGGCTGAGGGGGTTCCCCTCGAACGAGGGCATGAAAAACGGATACTTCCCTAAAAATCCTCATTTCATCGCCATTGGCTCGTATAGCGTGAAAACAGTTGCAGATACTGTAGGTACAAACATGCTGCTTATCGTAACAGGCACTAGTGACGAGCTTTTAAGTGGTGCCAACACCGATGATATTGAATGACCTTGAATCTCCAGAATAGGTTTTTAGTGTTTTTTTGCAATTTTCGGCTGTGACGCACATTTCAAGAATGAGTTGCGCCAAAATTGCTAGAGATAAATTCTAACAACCTTCGTATAAAATTTTTAGCACAGAACGTACATTTTAATCATATGAGTTTCGACCTTGTAGGTTCAAGGAGTCTTCCTCGCGGAGGCATCAAATTTGGGTACCTCTTCAAGACGCAATATTATTTTATTGCTCGCTTTACACTAATTGCCCACATGGACAGACCTATGCTGTCGCGCGTCACGTGAGCTTTGCTCAAATTGTTTGTCCACTTTAGCATCTAGTCCAAAATACACTGTAGGCCGTGTCGAAACGTATACTTCTAGCCCAACGTATGACACTGTGTGTGCCTGCTGTGTGTATGCAGCGCCGGTTGACTACGTGCTATTGTCTGATGACAACTCCACGATCAACGCACGACAGCAACCGACTACTGTTGCCACTACTGTCAACAACGAGTCAACAACCACAGCAGCGTTAAGACTCGTCTACACAGAACACGAGGCCACGAGGCCATGAGGCCATGAGGCCTCCAGTCTACACAGAGCACGAGGCCGGACTGCTGCGGTGTGTAGCGTTCGGCGGCTCACCTCCGCCGGACATCGACCTCTACGTCAACCAACGACGCATCACCAGCCGACTAGCACTCAACCGCTCACCGACGCTAAGTCGCCAGCGTGGTCTGCGACTGATGTACTACGTGACTGAATTGTCGACCGAGCAGTTGCAGCTGACAGCCGACGACGACGCAGCACAACTACGCTGTGTAGTTGTAGCGGTCGTAGTAGCAGGTTACTACTACGCTGTGTGGTGACGGTCCCAGGTTCGCCGTCTGACGTCACCAAGGCTCTCATCACTGTAAATTGTATGCTTCTTCTTCTCTTTCAACCCAGCTTAATACTCATTTCTGCTGCTGCTGCTGCTGCTGCTGCTGCATGATGACGATGATGATGATGACGTAGACGATGCTCAGTCTCGCTATAATTTTTTTGCTCTCTTTCAGACTAAAAATCGTCTCCACATGCTGTGCACTCTAGGTGGAGATGCGGCTGAAAATAGCACGATCTGATGTGGCGACCGAAATTTCTAATAATCGGCGTTGTTTATTACCTGCTGTTGTTTGACGCTTTTCTTCGAAGAATCCCACGCTCATACCTCATATCGCCTGAAACTACAGACCCTGGCTACATTTGTGTCGCCGATAGCATGTTCACATTTTGCTATGAGCTTCAATATAGACATTGCGTGTGCAGTGCCCATAGTATTAACGTACGAGTATAAGAATCTAGTAGTAGAATGTGTAATGATTGTTCAAGGTCGTCCAAGTTCGTTGATATTGGCACTAGTCGAAAGCGGTGTACGACTTCCTATTGGTGATCGTTACCTCTATACATGTGACTGTGCGTGTGTGAGTGCAGTCGCGGCACGCTTCAGCTGTGAACACAGCAAAGTGTCGGTCGGCGAACGTAACGTCTGTCTCAAGTGCGAGGTGCGTGCACAGCCCAGACTGACGGCGTTGTTCTGGGTCATTGACGACAACGGCACGACCGTCTACGAGGGCGAAGTCGTCGACCGATACTGGACTCTCATACTCGTTCGTTACTAGCACGCTTCTATACACTGTGTCTCAAATAAAACATCCACGACATTTTTGACTGTAACTAAAAAACCAATTATCAGACTTTAATAATTTTTGGTACGAATATTCTTGACACAACTTGCCATCAAGTGACTATTCAGTTTTTTACCTCACCCAATGTTTGTTTTTGCACTACCTAGGGAAAACACAACCAGCGAAATATCACTTTTTTATCCAATTGAATATGATTGCTTATTTAACATAACGCGTAAAAACACATTTTGTTCACATTTTCAACACTTTGGCTGACATTTCATCTAGTTATCCATTTTTCAATTGCCCGTAGTAAAATTGCTTGAAGTGTTGGCCCACTATGCGAACACAGGCAAGGAGACGCTTTCTCCATTCATTGACAGCAGTATCGATAAAGTTCTGCTCCAGACCAATCTAGGCTGTACCAGTCGCTTCTTGACTTCACAAACATTCCTAAACTTCATCTGGTAGACACACTGTTGCATGACAGTCAAACCTATGTAATAGAGCGGCCCACATATTAGGATAGATGGAATTCATCGACATTTTTTCATCCATTTTAACACGTATTATGCTTGGTTTGCTTTCCTCAGGCAGTGCAAAAGCAGACGTTAAGTGAGGTAAAAACTAAAACACTTATTTAATAGCCATTTGTGTCAGAAATATTTTGGCCAAACATTATTAAAATCTGTTAATCATTCTTCAAGTTACGATCGATAATGTCAGGGATGTTTTTTCAGGTTTTCTCTTTATTTCAACACATATTTTGCTTGATCTGCTTTCCCAAGGTCTCTAGATAGTGCAGAAGCATACATTGGGTGAGGTGAAAAACTGAACGGTCGTTTTATGTCAAGTTGTGTCAGAAATATTCCTTTTAAAAATTATTAAAATTTGTTAATTGGTTTTCAAGTTACAGTCAAAAATGTTGGGGATGTTTTTTGAGACACAGTGTAAATACACTGTGTCCACTGTGTCCGGTGAAAAACTGACCCCCTAGACATCGTGCAATAAAAATGTCAAATCTGAACGAATTTAAATGAAGTTTTGTACACTTAATTCCCAATAAATTTTTGAAACGACTGCTGAATTTTGCTTTAAAATATTATTCTTTATCATAATTATTAATTGTTGAATATCGATAACAAAATATCTCTGTTATCAATACGGTTTTGCATAAATAAACCCGTATGTACATTTGCGTAACTTTAACAAACAACATCTGATTCTTGCAAAATTTTACATCGACAATACAACGTCTGTTGACAAGCAAACTGCCAAATTTCAGTTTAATCTACTCACGCAGACAATAGTTACAATGGCTTTTGTGAGGTTGCTTCAAAACGTGAAATGTCCAGTAGGCCTAATAGGCAGCCGTTTGTTTAATCCTGACAGTGTTCACGGTTTGCTGGGATATTCCGCGATAAACATTTTAGCACCAACATTTTAATTAAAACACGATCGTCTGCAAAAAACACCATTTTAAACACCATTTTGTTATTGTTTACTTTATTCTGATTGCGTCAACAAACGCCACTTCTGCTTGAGCGACTTCAGTTTGTAACACCTTATTGGTAACGAAGATATTTTGTTATCAATATTGGACATTTAATAATTTTGGCAAAAAATAATATTTTTAACAAAATTCAGTAATCGCTTCATGAATTTATTGGGAATTAAATGTACGAAACTTTATTTAAATTCGTTTATATTTCACATTTTTATTGCACGATGTCTAGGGGGTCAGTTTTTTACCGTACACAATCCGCTCGTGTAACTCTCAAGATTCAGAATACTTTGAGCACAAGTAATAGTCTATGCACATTGTGAGCAATGAACATCGCAGTGATGCTTCTTCGAGGACTTGACTTCGTCCTCGAAGCGCCTCGAAGACAAATAGCAGTGGCCCAGTGGCCTTGGGCTTAGCCTTAATGACAATGTCCTTGGCTTTAAGTCCCATTTCCTTGACCTTGGTTTGGCCTAGAGAAAAAGTCCTCGGCATTATATTACCAACAGTTTGAGCACAAAACTGAAAGGGTGTTGAACATTAGCTTTTGACATACCGGTACCCGTGATGCTAGTAATTATAGACTACCGGTATTTGCGTCTTAAACCTTGAACAAACCTTGAACAATAAAACACGGCTTGACTGCATACTGAATATGTTACAGTAATGTGTCGTTGTGGAAACGGCTTTTGGATATCCTTGGATTTCTTTGGTTTGACCTTGAGATTTTTTGCTTTGGCTTTGGTTCCAAGTATTTATCCTGGCCTTGAACACAAAGTCTTTGATAACATCACTGGAACACTGTCACTTCGTAATGCTGATCTGAAAAATGCTTCTGTGTCGTGAGTGTGGAACGTGCATCAGTGCAAGTTAGTGACAGGGACCGATGAATTGAGTGTGTCAGCCTGCGTGTGGTCTCATCGTGCGTGTGTGGGTGGTCTGTGTGCGTTGTGTCATGTGACTACAGGAGCGTACAGACGACGTGATTGAGACGCAGCTGTTCTTGCGTCAAGTGACCTCAGACAGTTACCGCACGTATACGCTCGTTGCCGAAAACGCTGTCGCCGTGCGCACACGCGACGTCCGCTTCGAACGCAGTCAGTTGCTGACTATAGCTTACGTATAGTTGTAGATCGTATACGAAGACCACTCTTAAGAAGCGTACAAAGCGACAGAAATGAATTGAAATACGCTTATACGACGTGCACGTATAGAATAGACGTCGTATGAAGTGCAGTTGATTTCGTTTCTCAAATTTCTGTCGCTTTTAACACACGCTAAAATTTAAAAAAAAAACTAGTTTTGTTTTCTGTTCATTTTTGTGTGTGTGTTCATTTGTGTTATTTTGATCTTTTCTATCGGTTTGGCGAATAAAAATAAACATCAACATTTGCGTTATTGTGCGCTGCATCGCGTTTACTTTTGATGATATCTTTGTCATTAAAAATCAAACTAGATGACACTTCAGCGCCCAAGCATTGATGCGAATCCATGTCTTCCCCGATCGCAATTAAACACCGATCGAGGTTGTCAGGGACGTCCACTACATTGACAAGTGGAAACAAGATGCTTCCTGTGAATGGGTGCTGGGGAAGTTGAGTGTCGATGTCATAGTGTTTTAGGCCCGTCATGCAGATTGTGATTCAAGAAGTGGCAATAATTTGTATGAGATGGATGCGTTGCAGAGTATCAGAAGCTGTTTCAGAGTCCGGACGTGACTCGTCAGATGTCGTCAGACGCCGCGGGTTTCTCCACCGACCGACAGCCGACACTCAGCGCCTTTATCCTACTCCACGTTATTCTCTTACCGGTCGTAACTGTGTTCGGCCACCGCCTGCAGACGTTTTCCTTGCTAGCAATCAGCATAATGTGCCTTTCAGTAGCCAAATATTAGCAGTACCTCGATATGTCATGGTAATGCTGACTGATTGATAGGATTTCACGCTAAGCCTTTGGCCTATACCACGGCGTCGTGATGGGAAAAATGTAGGCCCTATAGGAGGGCAGCAAGTTGCAGTTTTCCGACAGACGAGATTAGAGACTTTTACGGTTGCTCAAAATTCCAAATTTGTCTGTAATTTTTTTTCCTTAAAAACTGTTTATACAGCTTCTAATTTTGCACTTCTTGACAAAAATTGTTGGACAAAATTTCCGACAGCCCAAAATTTACCGGGGGGAGGGAGGCTATTGCCATTCTGTACCCCTCTCCCCCACCCGCCGCGACGCCACTGTAGCTACGGAACATTGTGGTGTTGCAGACTTTTGTAGTACATAGTACAATGCACCACAGAATACTGAGCAAGACGACGATTAAAGCACAGCGAAGCAAGCAAGCTGCATGTGTTTAGCATGTACCTACGCCGTGCGTCTAGGCCTATTATCCCTGGCCAGCATGACCACTGCATAGCCTATACAGTGATAGACCTAGTAAAGAAACTTCGCTTTCGTGTAGCCGCATATTGGGCCTAGGCCTATCCCTGGTGCTAAATGAAACACAAAACGTGCGCAAAACATTTCTTTGAAAATGTTTTCGTTCTACATTGCTATACATGTATATCACGTCGCCAATGTGAGATTTTGTCAATTCTAGCCACAAGTCAGAACCGCAAACGTGATTCTTTTCAAAACCACATACGGGGCCAGAGGAAGACAGTGTAAGCCTAGGCCTACCTTTCGGTATAGCCAAAGGAATCGCCGAATCGGGCAACGCATTTAACTCATGTGAAGTAAGATTGTTATAATTATTACAACTCGGACCACTTCTTAAAAACGTAGGCCTAATAAACGATTGGTAATCGATGTGACATAGAATAACAGTAGGTCTAATTAATTTTAGTACTGTATTGCATTGAGTATTGTCGCAATCCAGTCTTCGGCTGCAATACTGTTAAACGTTCATTTCATTTCATTTCATTTAATAGCCTACCGACAACAAAGTGAGTTTTCGACATGGTTTTAAGTGGCCACATGTGGACATGATTTTGTGACAGGCATAGGCCTATAGGCTATATGTATCGACACTAATCTCCAGAGCCGATCATTTTATGCCCTTTTGACTAGTTGCCAAAATTGTTTTTAATTTTTTCTCGGTCGTTCGTCGTATTTCTAATTTACCACTGCTAATTTGCGTTTGCCATTTTAGTAAAAAAACTGTGTGTTACTGCGTGTTAACTTGGCTATTTCACCCGTTGATTAAAAAAGCTGCTCTAGTCCGGGTAAACTTGAAGGCCTACGTGGGTGATCCAGACGTGAGCCTATAATGGAGGTCAAGGGACTTTCACAGACAGTGCCTAACGTTATTCTTGTTAAAACCAACGTTTAGAAATCCCATGACAGCATTCAATGATCAACAGCAACATCTGAGTGGCAGTAGGCAACAGCCGTGCTGCCACCGTAGGCTTAATGTTTAAATGACAAAATGTTTAATATGAGAGCTAGGTCACATCTATGTGACCTAGTGCACATAAGCTATCATACATATTTGCAGCAGACATAGTTAAGAATATTATGAAAATGTGCTTCAAGTTCTAAAACAAGTAATTTGAGCAATGCTTACGTGACGCGCGATAGGAGCGATCCTGCCACTTTGGCAATCAGTGTAGGCAATAAGATATTAGACCTAATGCATCTTCGACTCAGCTAGACTTCGAATACTTAAATTTGAGGCCTCCGTATAGAAGACTCTTTGAATTTAAGAGATCGAAACTTAAATTCCTAAAAATCTACGTTCTATGCTAAAAATGCTATAGGGCCTACGCAGGTTGTCCAGGTCCATCTCCAACCATTTCGGCGCAATTAATTCTTAAAATGTGTGTCGCAGCCGGAAAGCGCAAAAAAATTCATTAAAACCCCCTGTTTTGGGGGTTCAAAGTCATTCAAGGTCATCGACGTTGACATCAATGAAAAGCTTGTCACCAGTGCTTGTTATGATAGCAGTATGTCTGTACCTATTTGCAACCGTTTTCACGCTACACGAGATAATTGCGGTAAAATAATCACTTTTTAAGGGGGGTAGCCGACTTTCACGCCCGCCTGCGCCGGTTTCCTTATATCTAGGGGTCGGAATTGGACTGCTGAAATGTATGTTAAATTTAGTGCTAAAAAATTTCATATGCAGGTTGTCTTCACTATAAACCCCTTTCGGGGGGGGATTCAAAGTCGTTTAAGGTCATCGATGTTGATAAATCTAAAAAGTCTGACATCAGTGCTTGTTATGATGAACAACATGTGTGTACCAATCTGCAACCGTTTTCACATGGGAAGAGCCAATAGGGTCAAAATAACGTCTTTTAGAGGAGGGTACCCCATTTTGTGGTTGTGAAACATGGACAGTTACAAAACGCTGCGAAAGCCGAATCCTGTCCTTTGAGAGAAAATGCTACCGGAAGATTCTAAGGATAGGATGGACACAAAAGGTCACTAATGAAGAATTGTACAGA
>Ga0209367_1013648_pt1 | contig 10426 bp, 7 predicted proteins | sample WorMetLIZISLAND2_FD_187412 | JGI IMG/M metagenome (GOLD analysis project Ga0209367, IMG submission 187412) | Marine gutless worms symbiont microbial communities from Max Planck institute for Marine Microbiology, Germany - Olavius geniculatus... ...
CCCCAGACCCCGCTGGGGGAGCGCTGTAAGCTCCCCCAGCGGGGTCTGGGGCGGAGCCGCAGCCGAAATCGAATTTGGTGCATTTTCAGCCTTAAAATGTGACATCTCGTGGCAACAATTTGAATGACTTTCCTGAGAATCAGTTGACCAAATTTCATGCGGTTTACACGGTAAATGTATATAATAGTCATTAACAGACCAATAACACTTCTCCACTCTAACAACCTTGCATGTTTTATAGCACACTTGAACTGACAAAATTATACTCAACTGATGAGTCCAACTAATATAATAAATGTTTCTGATAATAAATGTTTCTTTACTAGCATACGTATACATAAATATATTATGCTTAGTTTACGTGTTGCCATTTAAAATCCATTAATCAACCAAAGTTTATTGCAAGCACACATGTTCTATGTCTCATCAGACAAGAAATTTGAGCTAATGCTCACGAGACGCGCGAAAGCCTATAGCAGTTTCGGTTCAGTAGTTAAGTTGAAAATTGGGGTGTCCACGCTAAGTTAATATACAAATACCAAATTCTCTATCTGGATCGCATAACGATAGTTCCGTGGCGCCACTTTGTGAATGATATGGACCTGTGTCTCATCCCGAAATCGCCAAAAAAATCCATAAAACCCTCTATTTTAGCGTTTAAGGTCATTGAAGGCCATTGAGTTCAGCGCCAATCGAGAGCCAGTGTACGACTTTCTATTAGTGATTCATAGTAACCTAGACCCTACCTTGCACCGTTATTGAGATACAGCAACTTATTGGCCAAAAATGGCAAATTTTGTCCATCCCCTTTCATTTATTGCCCTCGTTCGGGGTGACCCCCTTCGAGTTTATGGAAAAGCTTTACGGTTCCTAAAACTAGAGTCTTTCGAGTAGCCGATGGTGAAGATTTGGTGATTCTAGGTTGCACCGCTTTTGACTGATCCACCCGTGTGACAGACAGACAAACGGACAGACGGACGGACAGAATTGCAATGGCTAAGACGCGCTGAAAGCTGTAGCTGCTTTCGCGTGTAAAAACTAATGTAACACAGCAAAAACAACACAAAATGCAATAATGTGAACACCATAGTAATCAGATCATAATGTTGTTTAAAATCTACTTCAAACTGTAATATTGAATAGTTCTGGTAACATTAGGCCTATCTGCTCCAGTTGGTTGCCAATTCTCAGGCATGGAAAAGCTTTACGGTTCCTAAAACTAGTCTTTCGAGTAGCCTTTCGAGTGCGCAACACAAATGTTTGCCCGACAGTATATATGTGAATGTCAGTGGAAGGCAGTAGAGAGAAAAAATTAAAATCAAAAATCCTTGGGGGGGGGTTCGTAGACTCCCCCAGCCCCCCCCCCTAAATGACGCCCCTGATCTGCAACCATTTTCACGCTAGACAAGACGACAGCGGATAAATAACCATTTTTAGAGGGGTACCCCTGTTTGACACCCGTGTGCGCAGGCCTCTTTGAATCTAGAGGGTTTGGACTTGGACTGCTAAAATCTACATTCAATGACAAAAATTTCATATATAGATTGTCTTGGTCTATCTCCAGTCATTTCGGCGAAATTCGCTCTTGAAATGCGTGTTGCAACCCAAAATCGAGAAAAATTCACTAAAGCCCCCTATTCAGGAAGTTCCAGGTCATTCAAGGTTATCGATGTTGACATTTCTAAGAAGCTCGTTGCCAGTGCTTGTTACGATTAGCAGCATGTCTGTGCCTATCTGCAACCATTTTCACGTTAGACGAGCCAATAACGGTATAATAACGTTTTTTAAAAAGGGGGCCCCCCTTTCGCTTCCTCGTTCGTGGGAACCCGGTCCACCCCCTTCATCCAGTGGCATGAAATTTTGTCGCGAAATACTGGACTAAGCTATGGTGAGATCTCAACTGTTCTTAAAACGGTACCGGGTCGTATCGGACAGACAGACGGACAGTAGGCCTATTAGCTAATACGCGCTATAGCTAGATAGCTCTCGCGCGTAAAAAAATCTCAAAGCGTTTATTCAAAAAGTATGATAAATCTGCTTTAGTACATTTTCAGACGCCTTTTAGTGTTAGGTAAGCAGCGAGAGTACAGTACACGGTGTCTCAATGCCTAAATTTCCATTTTGTGTTTATTGTTCGCCTATTAATTTTGACTTTTGTTATGTAAAAATAAGAGAAAAGTTCGTTGTGATAGAAGTCAGTGAGCTTGCAGTCGCAGTGAATGGAACGACAGTCGATCGCCTGTATAGACAGTGACCTACATGTATAGGCCTATATAGGGCCTAGTGCGTCGTTGCCTGTAGACACGTACCGTGCAGTGATGCGTAACGAACTGACTGTATCGTCACGATTCTACGTGTAACAAACGTGTTGTGAGCTACTGCAATTGCAATACACTGGTAAATGCATGTTTATATCGCTTATTTAAATGCACCGCCTTCCGAGAACGCCAAGGGCCTAGAATGTGGTTTACATTGCACTCTTGCTATAATGCATACTGGTAGTTTGCATTCAGTATAAGCATGCTGTTTATTGCAAGAATGAGGGTGTGTCTACTGCTGCCAGGTGTGTGTTTTTTTAAAATTTCAGTACGGGGCCTACTCCTCAGAAATTTGCTGCTGGTTATTATTTGACGCGCTACATCCATCTGCTGTAGGCGTCTATGGCGCGGGTTATCGTCTGTCCGTCTGTCTGTCTGTCCGTTTGTAACGGATGTGTTGTGGCTTTCAGTAGGTCTTAGGGATAAATTTTTAACACTAGTAATTAGCCCTTTCTTGAGGCTATTTTGCGTACAAAATTTGGAGGATGCAGTTTAAAAAAAAACCATTTTCAAATTGGGGGTTGAATAGAGGGAGGATAAAGAAAATGTGCGTTTTCAGTCGAAAACTAACCATATCTAAAAAACGATGAGAGATAGGGCCAAAGTTACTATTAATAACTAGTAAAAATGGCATACGCCCTTTCCGACAAAATAAAAATCATCGACATTAGATGACCTTGAAGGTCAGTTCGCGCTACTGTGGCATAACGGTGCGACATAGGGCCTGGGTTGCTATTGATCACTGATAGGAAGTCGCATAGGCCTATTAGCTTTCAAATGACAAGAATATCATTGATCTTGGATGCAACATGAACTGTCTAGGCTGTAGCGCGTCTTTCCTAGCGACAGCTGGGCTTTTTTGTTGACCAACTTGTATGACTACACATGCTCACAGTAATAGGCTTACGTGTATACGTGTAGCCTATGTATAGGCTAATGTCCATTCATGTAACTGATTTGTTTCAGCGAACAGCATCGTTTTGCAGGTCAATCATCTAAGAAACACGAGACGGAAAGATGGGATCAACTGTGAGAAGACTTAAGATATACTACGTACACAACTTCCGAATGACGCGACATGCAATGTGGCTGATAGCTGGCATTGCTCTTCTGCTGATGCTTGCCTCAAGGGTCTTTGACTACGGACCCAGCGCCTTCTACGAAGTATGCGTCTTCCTAGTCATTACAACACATGCAGTGCTTTCGTTTCGCAATGTTTCATATTTGGCTAAATCCTGAGATTTTGTCAAACCATGGCTCATGTTGGCACGATCTGGGGTCAGAGGCATCATTTAAGGAAAACTGGAGGGTCTACGGACCCTCCCCAAGATTTTATGCTCTTATTTTGTTTCTGTAGATCGTACCTTTCAACCTGTGTTACTGCTGCAAGAACAATACGTTACGTGGACTCAGATCCCCAAAGATTGCGGATACCCCCAATGACCTACTGAAATGACGCCACGGTTATTGTGGCTTCTAGGATTTTGTGCGAGGGAGGCATGAAACTGACAGAAAATATTTTGAAGATGACACAAAAATATGGAGTCGAAAATCGGTTTGAGCGGTGGCTCTAAATCCTCATCCAAATCATCATCTAAAGTGACTTGAAAAAATTAAACAGTTGAAAGCCGAGTTGGGGCATTTGTCCCAGTTCACCGTACCTATCGACGCTAACGTCTTTCGAGCTGGTGGTCTCCACTACAGTGTGTGTGTTGTCAAAACAACTATTACGTATGCACCATGACCACTGTTAGGATACAGCGAAAAATAAGAAATACGGGTTGTAGCTTATAGACCTTATAGACGTACACATATGCACTAGTTTTGAATTTGATAAATTTCTGGTAGACCTACAAACATTTCATGCCACACAAATGTCAGAAATTGCAACTGAATGCGAATGTGTCTTATTTTCCGAGGCACCGTGTTTTTTTGACTGCCAAGTTGTTCGACTTTAAAAGTATAATGATAAGTTTGACATAGAAAGCCTACTTTAAAATTTTTAATTACCTCCGCCAAGGAGGTTATGTTTTTGCCGGTTTTTGTTTGTCTGTCTGTGTGTGTGTGTGTGTGTGTACAAGATAACTTAAAAAGTTATGGACGGATCTTTCTTAAATTTTTAGGGTATATCGGGCATGGCATACCTAAGCTACAAGGGATTAAATTTTGGGGGTGATCCAGCAGGAATCCTGGATTCTGGATCACTTTGAAATTTTCGTTACCATTGCGTTAAAGGGGGCATAAGCGGAACCGCTGCAAAACCGAAGATGGTGACGCCACCTGGCGAATAGCATTGTCTTGGCGGAGGTACCTGCGGGCTACGACTGCTATCTAGTTGGTCGATAAAAAGCGTTATATCGGTGCTGCGATGCAGACGAGCGGGCGGCTATCTCGCGACGCGGCTACAATATCTCGCGTAGTGGAATCTATGCCGGACACGCGACCAATGCGATGTCGAGACCACGCCTACGAGTTCACCCGTCTAGAGGTATCCGACGTCGAAGTGTCGATACTGACCCAGTTCAGCGGCGCTGACGACGTCAACGACCTAAAGCTCAGTCTGACGTCCATCGTCCTGCACACCCCGTACGACCTTTACCGAGAGATCGTTGTCATTGACGACGGCACCGAGAGCCAAGAGACGCAGGCGGAGTTTGGCCGGTTCCTGCAAGACTCACGCTTCAACAAAGTGAGCCACTTGATTACTCATTGGTGCATGGCGCGCGCGGTGGTCAGAGTCAAAAATTTATTTTTACTTTGAGCTGGGTAAACCTATCAACCTATTAAAAATCTGGGAGGCTTATTAGCTGCTCGAGTGATTTAAAAATACCCCGGTAAAAATGCGCACTTTAAAAAAACAGACAACAGTGTATGACGTCGCATTTTCTTCCTTTTCTTGACCTCGAAATTTCAGTATCTTTTTCTCAGGAATTTTGCATTTGCGTTATTTGAAAGATTTTGTTTCGTCTCTGACGTGCGGGTAAGAATATGTTTGGTTTTGCCGCGTCACTGTCTGTAGTCTTTTGAACGTTTTACTCCACTGAGATTGAGAAACTGCAATAACCTAGAATATACTAGAGATTTCTGCGTGCAGGTGAGAGTGTATCGATCCAGCACTCACGACGGCCATTCGTCGTCACGTTTCAAAGCGTCGGCGGTTGCCAAGGGCAACATCCTCGTCTTCGTCGAAACGATGGCTGTCGTGAACCACGGCTGGATTCAGCCGCTGATCGCCAAGTTGATGGACGAGCCCAATCTGGTGGCAGTGCCGCACTATGACGACTGGACGACCAGCGACCGCTTGGTACGAAGTTTGGCGAAATCACATGGTCACTTACTCGTAAATCTTGCAGTAATCAATTAAACTAATCATCTCATTGCACATTTCATGAATCTCTGTCGTCAGAGGTTTCGTTTGAGTTCCAAACACACTAACTTTCTGGAACAGTAAGACAGACTTTTTAACAACTTCAACATTAACTTCGCACAAAATCAACGTATTGACGTAAGGTCAGTGCTAGTGGTAGATCGGCGATCTCGCACTAGAAAGCAGAAATTACTAGCGTTAGATCGTCATTTACCTAATTGCATTTATCTCGTTGTTAATGTAAGAATGCAGCCACATTTCTTCTTCACTGCATTGCTAAGACTGTGGTTGGAACTGAAATGTTATTGTCGTAGTGTCTGCCCATTTGCCATGCACGCCAACTCAAAAAAGATGTTAACGGATACACGCCATTATGTGCAAATACACAAATAGGCCTGACACGATAAAAATCGTTTGATCACTCATCGCTGGATCACGTCAGTCTTGCAACTTAAAAAAGGTTGCAGGTAGGCCTAAGATAGAGAGTTTAGTTTAGCCTAAGTGTTCATAGTGGTACTTTTTCTCTTTGAAGCTACTTAGCTCTCTCAAAACAGCTGTAGTCACATCGCGTTAAATCGTTACGGAGCGTACAAAGCAACAGATCTGAATTGAACGGAAATAAATCGTAATCATATGAAACAAAATGAAGTAAAAGTCGTGCGCTGCAGCTTTTATCTCAATAAAGCTAGGCGCACGACTTCTACTTCTACCTTTACTTATCCTTTGACTTTTTTTCTGTCGCTTTGAACACACTTTTACTTTCCAATATTTTAAAAGGTAAGTATACAGCGAAATGCGTCTTTTAGGCCCTAAGTGTTCGATGGGATCTTTAATGGCTCAATAGCAAAATGCAAATCACAGCTAAATGCGCTAGCGATAGAAGTTTAAAAAAATCGGTTATTTAAGCGTTAAAGGTTGTGCGTAGCTCTTTATAGGAAACCCGTCGCAGAGCTATGGAGCTTCACCTGACATGTGGGATCACATATTGTTAGCTGCCACCCGACAAGGTGAACGCGCCCCGCCGTAATTCCAGCCGCTGGCTGTTGAAGCCATGGCAATAAGTTGACGGCCTAATATACTTTTTGTGACACCGTATATACGATGTATGCAGACGCGCATTGATGAGGAGAGAGCGAGCGTGTTCACGTGGAGTCTGTCGACGGTTTACTCGGACGTCGTCAGTGAGGCGGACACCGTCAGGTCCTCGGTGATGCGAGGTGATGTCTTTGCCGTCAAGAAGAACTTCCTCGACCGCATCGGCGGCTTTGATGAGCATCTGCGGCAGGCCAGAGGCTCCGGATACAACGTCGAACTGTCGTTCAGGTGAAAGCGCTGCAGAATAATAACAGTCAACATTCTGTATAGATCGTTGTATATTTTTTTTACAAAAGATTGTGTCTATATTATTAACATTCGTCAGCATATAAGCTACCGTTTCGCTTCGGTTTCTATACTGTGACTGTGAAATGTGAAGGCTACGATAAAAGCATAACATTATCAGTAGCTGTATAGATTTTTATGTCAATTAACAATAAAAATAGTCTAATTCTTAAAATTCGACAGCACGGTGACGATTTCAGATTCGTCACGTTTGCCGTGAGTACCAAAAAGCGACGTTGCATTCCATGACGTTTTTTTGCCGACTGTCCTTAACGTAACGGTCGAGCTTATGGTACGGTTGTCGTCTGTCGTCCATCTGCCACGGATGTATTGTGGCTAAACGGTGCGAGATAGGGCCTAAGTTGCTGTTGATTAGTAATAGAACACGGCATATTGCCTTTCAAGTGACATGAAAATCATCGACTTTGGATGACCTTAAGGGTCACTGACAACGAGTACGGTTGGCTATCCTAGCGAGAGCAGGGCTTCTTGTATTATTTCAATCAGTTTTCAAATAGCTATCGAGTATTTCTTTTTAGACTAGGACACCTATCAGTATTAGAAGAAACTGTGATTTTTATCTTATGAACGAATGTCAGAGCGTGGACATGCGGGGGAGCGGTGCGCATAGTGACGTGCTCTCGCGTGGCGGTGCGTGGAGTTCAACAATCACTTGCCATCACCGATCACGTTGATTTCCGCCATATCGTCGAGTTGACGCTGAGCGACCCTCTGCGACGCCTGGCCTATCGACAGTCCGGGGTCAGCTCGGACGCGATGTCCAGTCGGGAATCCGAGTCGCTGATGATTCGGCGGAACTACCTGCGTCAGAAGCGCGCCCAGGCCGATTGCCGACCGTTCGACTGGTACATGTCGAACGTGGCGACGTCCGACGTCGTCCAGCCGTCGGCGGATGTGGAACACTTCGGCAAGCTGCGTTCAGCGGGATCCAGGGGTGGTCTGTGTCTGGGGAACTCGGCCGACGAGACGGGGGAGCAGTGGACTGAGAGCCTAGTGCTGGTGCCTTGCAGCGAACACGTGTACGAGCGACAGCTGCTACTGGAGATGACGTCACGCGGAGCACTTGTTCGCGACGGCAAATGTCTGGAACCGAAGACTGCGGACGCTGCCGGCGCCGCGCCCGTTGCGTTCGTGTCGTGTGACAGGGACAGTCCGCGCCAACGCTGGTGGTTCGTCGACTCGCGGCTCACCCCGGTGACTGCCCCTCGCAAGTGCCTCAGCGCCATCCGTATAGCTTCCTCAGAACACGGCGGTCGCAGAGAGCATCTGGCCTGGCTGGCAGACTGCGCCAAGGATGGTGATCAAAAAGAAATGCTGGCTGATCAGCGCTGGACTTTCATTAACTTCTAGCGCCGTTCCGTGCTGCGACCTTAGTGATGTAGTGTATAGGGTGTGTCAGTAAAACCGCGGTGTTTCTCACGAGTGCGTCAGAGGGCTTACATAGCGACGTAACTGAACTGAACTGATAAGGTTTAGTTTTTGATGAACTAACCAATGGATGAGAAGGGCGAGCCCGTTGGTCTTGGTTGTCACGTACGAGTCGCGGCGCGTAGTCATCGACGTCGTTAGACGGTGCATACTGTAGTGCATTACTGCTTGCCCACTGGTCAGTTCGACTCCTAAACCTTGTCAGTTTAGTTCAGTTTAGCTACGTAGCTCAGTACGCGCTTTTAGCTTTGCTGATGGCGTAAAATCAAAATGAAATAACATGTTGAACCAAATAATTAGAGAAAAACGTAAAGCGGTAGGAATCGAGTAAGTCTACAACGCTTCAGAAAACAGTACAGTTTTACTGGCACACAGATATTTTACGTTCGATTTGGAGTAAACAGTTTAGAAGAAGGCTCTACACCGTGAGGCAGAAGGAAAACAAACGTTTTGTTGTCTATAACTTCGCCAAATACTGACCTGATTTAAACAGTTCTTTTTATTTGCAAATTCCGAAAGAAACGTGCAGTAAAACAAGTATTATATGGATCTTCCACATCACCTTGAATTTGTCGCTACATCCGTTGCCTTGTAAAGCATTAGGCCCTACTGTTAGAAAACTGAAGTGATAAACTGGGCAATCTGGGGTGATATCTCCATCATGTAAGATGATGTTGCCAGAGATATGAGGCACGGCGCGCAGCAACCGATGGCAAAAGTACATTCTAGTAACATGGCGTCCGGGGTCAAAAAACTTGCCGGGAAGAAAGTTGCAATTTTTTTGACGGACGTTATAAATTTCCAGTGAAATTTTAGTTCGACATACAACTGCACATTTCCGACCGAAAAAGATTTATGGTGCTCAGAATTTCAATTCCGCCCCCTAAATTTTCCCAAAATGCGGGTTTTCAGCTCGAAATTTTGCATTCTTGGACGAAAATGTTCAGACAAAAAATTTCCCAATTATTTACCCATAGCCCAAAATTTAGAAGCGACATCTGCTCCGTTGCCTCCCCCGTCCACAACTCCACTGGGCTAAAAAACGCTTTCTGACAGTATGTCAGTGAAAAAATCAATTAGTTGGCCTATTTGGCGAAAATATGGACAAACGTATAGCGCCTCCCGTCTGACTGACGGTGTACAGTAGTTTAGTAGGCCTATTTGCCTATGCCACGAGCAAGTAGGCCAAGTGGTAACATCAGAATAAGTCAGTAGAACTTCGTAGTTCACTTACATGTACTTCACATATTTACAGAGTGGGCCATAAAAACCGTGCTCTATATTATTTTGTTTAAAATGCTACTGCATTTGTTTATATGAACAAAATGACACACCGTATAAATTTCTAGTGTGTTCTGCACATATTGATGTGAAAACCTAATGAGTATGTCAAAATTTTATTAACAAATGATACAATAGAATCAAAGCACCCCAGCTGTATTATGTCACAATGGTGAAACACAGATGGAAATACGTACGTTCTTGCTTATATGTCTAAGTAAAACAGCGAAAACTTCATACAACAACAAGAGAGTCAAGTAAACAACTGTTCGATGTGCTCTCCGTAAACTTTAACTACAGTTTTCAATCTCGGTCGCCACTGATCAATGACTTTGTTGATCAGTTGTTGATCGAGACTGGCCCAGCAGGTACGCACTCTGTCTTTGAGATCCTCCAAACACACGATCGGAACTCTGTACACATCTTGCAGCAGAGCACCCCAGACAGCATAATCGACGGGGTTTATGTCCGGACTGTTCGGCAGCCAGACAGAAGGCTTGATGAAGTTTGGTACGTTCTGCTGCAGAAACTCGACCGTTAACTTCGCCCGGTGACGTTACACTGTTTGCCCCATTGTGTTTCCTGTAGAGTTGGGTTGATTTCATTAATTTTATCCCATTACAAAAATATT
>Ga0209367_1013649_pt1 | contig 10424 bp, 6 predicted proteins | sample WorMetLIZISLAND2_FD_187412 | JGI IMG/M metagenome (GOLD analysis project Ga0209367, IMG submission 187412) | Marine gutless worms symbiont microbial communities from Max Planck institute for Marine Microbiology, Germany - Olavius geniculatus... ...
TAAAATTTTGGACTGGCATTATAAAATTGGGCCTAGTACTGACCATCGTGCAAAATTTCACGCCGGTCGGCCCATGCATCTCGGAGATCTCGCGTTGACAAAAAAAAAAACATCTGGGCTAAAACATAAGCCCGCTCCGCAAGCTATCGCTTACGGACGGACTAATAAACAGTCAAACCTGGGCATCATGTTCGTAGCCATTGCTGACAGTAAACATTTCCTCAACGTGTTTCTTTGTCAACTCGATCATCATCCGACCAAATGCTGTCACACTCTGCAATTACCGTAAGCAGAATATGTCTTAGTGGCACACATATTACTGTTTTAATGGTCATCTTCCACGTAACCTGAGCTGCTGTTTGCACTGTTTATTTTAATCAACAAAAATAAAAATATCCACAAAAGTGCGTCCGTTAATCGAAACTTGAACAAGAATGAGAAAAGCCTGAAAGTAATCAAAAATCAAAAAACAAAAATAACTTTGATACTAACATCAATTTGAAAAAGCCCACATCAAAACAATAATTTTGAAAGTGAAACAAAATATAATTTCTGTACTGTAAGTCTGTAATGCACAAAGGGGATCCAACAACATAAGCCGATGTACATCTGTCAAAATATCACAATTCACTTGTACATAATAAAACCATGCACTCTACAACGTGGCAAAGCACATCTTTCATCATGAGACTTTGAAATATGCTACAATACTACAAACGAATTAATCAACCTGAGATATTTCCAGACACGGCAGCTTTCCTACTTGGGCTCCTGTGAACCCATACACCGAGTTTGCACTAATCTTAAGCGCCAACTGCCGTCCATCCAACACCTTCTTCCTGAACGGATCAGTCTCAAGCTTCAGGTCTTCTTTCGCCCTATTACAACACATCACAGAAATTACACTGGTACATGGTACAAACTCATCATGTTTGTTGTTTAATTACCCTATTTTTTTTCAGGAAAACTGCAGGTTAAATCGAAACCAAAAAGCAACCTTGTAAATTGTTTTGCACTAATGCCTACAGCAACAGAGATGGTCCAACATCATGTCGTCCATGGACCCGAAAGTAAACCTTAGTGAACTGCATTTGCACTAACAACACCAACCATACAGCCTTCCTATCGTCAAACTACTATTTTTGAAACCTAGAAAAATAACTGTGTTCCAGACTTGAGAATAACTTGACTAGAAACAGCAACACAGCATACTGCCACTACTGAGTTATAATTGTTGCCCTCATTCTTGCCTGATTCTACGTGGACACTTGCGGCAATACTTTCAAAGACACAAACGCCCCTCCTATCACCGGACCCTAAAGTCAAAGCATCAAAGACACATATACGAAATACACAAAGACAAGCTATTTATTCTTTTCACATGAACTGTTCTTTCGATGAAGACATACAATAAACGTACTTCTTTCTAGCTGCCAACAAATTCTCCAAAATTTCTGGCAGCAGGCCTTTTAGCACTGACTTCTTTGCAAAATAATTCCCTGAAGGCGTCTTGATGTACTGATCTGGAGTCAGTCTGCACGTAACAGATGCAAAGAAACAACCAAACAACAATAAAAGTGATATCTCATATACTAGTAAACAGATTAAAAACAGCGAACATCAATAGCACCAATACTACCAACCAGACAGAAAGAACAATTGGATTATCAAACACGTATTAATAACAGCAACAGTGGTACAATATTTCCTAAGGGAAATATTCAATATTCACACAAGATCAGCAACATAAAAACCGAGATGGACCTTATAGAAAACATGTCTCAAAATGATTGTTAATCATAATAATTTATCGGCAAACCACACATATCAAGGAACAACACATAATAGCATACTTTCATTAAAAACGTAGCGGCCTACAGTTCAAAAACAGCATGATACTGTAATAGTAGCTGCAGCAATAGTTGAATGAAATGTGACTGCTGCAACCGTACAAAAATAATACAATTAAAATGTACTCACATCTGTCATACATCAAATGGCAATGTACGAAAGTAAGCGACAGCTGATACATGATTAAAGAGTTGATGCATAGTTAAAACGGGCAGCAAATTAAAATCTCAGATTGAAAGACACTTTATGAAGCAGAAGTGGCTGAGTAGCACAATTCATTTAAGCAAACGTCAAAACAAAGACAAGCAGGTAGATAAACACCTCTTCAACATTATCATAATATGGTAGTCGGAATACACTGCCAGAAAAAAAACCTTCCATAAGTTTCTAGAAGCATTTTACGGTAAAAGCTAGAAATCTGACATTTTAACATACAAGGTAATTTGAACATTTGGTTAACAAGCCAAATTTCAAGTTTTGCAGCCCTCCAGTGAATGGACACATTGGAGTTTTAATAATTTTCAAATGCAATCACCAAATGGCAATTTGATGGCTATTTTCTACAGGAAAATTGGAAAGTCAAGAACTCAACATTCAGCATGCTCAGAATATGTAAACAGTTAGGTTCCCAGCTCCTGCCGCACAATGACTTGAGAAGTCACATTATTGAGAAAAATGTCCTGAATACAGAACACCAGTGAACTACAGTGACTGACCCTTCTTTTTCAATGATAGAAGCACTGAGAAGAGTTGTGTAGCAGAGATTGTGCGCCATCATGATCGACGGATACAGAGAACTGAAATCAAGCGTCGCAATCGGAATGTCGTAAAACCTTACAGCAAGACAACAACAAAAACACTTTATTCTTGTCTCCATCTTTAGCAAAGCAAACTATATAAAGTAATGCCTTTAATCATCAAGCAATAAGATGTAATCATAATTATAATTATGAATGTTGCACATTAGTGAAAACTGACTGGGCATTACAATGTCTAGAGTTGCAAAAGCAAATGCCTGCCTCAAAGGCATGACATTTATGGAGCACTATGCAACTGGTTAAAATCGAACTGTTTTATAAAATGCATACAAATACAGTATATGAGCTAAACTCAAACAGCTTCACAGCGTTGCACTAAATCATACAGAAAGCTCATTTCACCAGAGCACCGCCTGCAGCATACTGTACATACGCCACATATTTCAGGATTTATTTTTACACATTCTGCATATATTCGCACATATTTTGTCCTTAGAAGACAGTATATGTTTCAAGAAAAATTTCTGCTACAAACCAGTTTTGCTAAATAACAGTTAACGACTACCATACTGATGTCACAGTGTCTATGTATAATCAAAATCCTCCTCATCATCATCATCACCAGCAACAGCAGCAGCAGCATGACAACTGTATATAAAGACCCTTTGTCCGGCTCAATGACGGTTGCACCAGTGAACTCCTCACCGACCTCCACTCTGTACACTGGGATCACGTAGTTCTGCTCTTTAGCCTACAATGTCATTCAACAACAGATAAGCATCTACGTCTATATCCAGTATACCCCACCAATGGTCTGCCACCTTGGTGTGGTGGTAGTGGAACTCAGTGCTCCGAAGACTTGAAAGATTTCTGAAATCCGGAGCAGAGGAGCGAACCAAGTGCAGACCAGATCTGTTTGAGTGGATACGCTACAGATTACCAATGCTAATTTACCAGTTAATCCTTGGCCTTCCGCCTTAATACCAATTTTGGCTTCACAGCCATCTATGGTTTTACCACCATTTACAGTAACCTTCAGTTACACCAGGGATGCACATTGGGCCAAACTGATATGGCATCAGTGCTGGGCAGGTGAAACAGCTTGTCTGCGCAGAAAGGTAAGGTAAGGTAACATAATAGTGATGACACACTGGCCAGTTTCTGGTACCAGTCAAATGGTACCAGAAACTGGTCAGTGTGTCATACTTTTTCGGTGCCAGATTTTTCTGGTGCCAGAAACCTGAGTCGAATAAAGCATGTTCACTTTCGTGCCGGAAACTGGCTGGAAAGCTGAGCTGTTAATGGTTAGTCCGAGCAGACGATAGCACAGCTCGTTTGTGTGTAAACAAAGATGAAAATGAAGTGCAGTGATGAAAGCATTTTTCAACTCATAGAACAGTATGAAAAAATGAATTTCTGTTAAATTCTCAAAGTCAGAATCCACCTTTGTTGTGTCTGCTGATATTAATTGCTGGCAAAGTGTGTCATGGTTTCTGGCACCAGATGACTGGCACCTGTTTCCAGCAACAGAAACTAGCACTGGAAACAGGCACCAGAAAATGGTCAGTGTGACATCCACTTAAGGTATATCCAACATTCTCACTGGAATCAATACACAGAGCTGACAGCTTCCTTCAGTGAGAAAGACTAACAGCTAATGAAATACATGTGTGTCTGGAAGAGAATGGAAAAGATCGGCTGAGTGAAGAAAGTAACGAATGAATAAGTGCTGCAAAAAGTCCAAGAAAAACAGAAATATCTCAAACACAGTAGAGCAGCACAAAGGCACAGGACACATACTCTTCAGAAAGGACTAAATGTTATAGGATGTAATGCCAACAAAAGTACCTGCAAATACCAAGCAACATCACAAGCAAAGGTTACGTGAATATAAAGCAAGGAGAAGCAGACAGAAGCAGATGGTTGAAGAAATTTTCATAAAACTCCAGTTGGCACAAGACCGAAAGAAAACAATTAGCATTAATAATATTGCTACTGCAATTTTCAAAAGTTCTCCCCTAAAAAGCTGGCCTAACTTCATTAATTTAGAAAAAGAAGAAGCAGTCTATAGCAATAATAATAATAACAATACATCAAGCATAGCATGAATACTAATACCATACTGTACAATACAATAAGGACTGTTTTAAAGTGCCAAGAAATTCAGCAGCAAGATACACAAATAACTACTTGAAAATTTGACTTGTGAGTTAATGTTTGAAATACTAAACATAATATATGCACAGCTACCTGAAGTAGATTACCTTTCTGAGCAGTTGCGACATGACTTTGATCTGCTGGCCGCGAGTGAGCAGTGAACCAAGAGTAACACCGGTGACTCGAGCCATCTCAATGTAGTTGATGATTGACATGAGCTTGTCCAGCAGACGCAGTGGCAGGTAGGCGTCCTTCAGGCAATAGATGGCCAGCCGACGACGCGTTTGTTCATTGCCGTTCTATGTCGACACAATCAACGAATGAAACAACTTTATCATGTGCTGTGCACTGCAACTAATAGCTCAGTTGAAACACTCAAATACTACCAATTACATAATACTGGTTAAACATTACGGTTAAAATTATTTTGTGCAACGAGCTGCTCGAGCTTTAGATAAGTTCACACACACGTAAATACTTCAAACACAGCAGCAGTAATGCAGCTATCTATAAGCAACAAATAATGATACATGGTGTCTGAGAAATGCAGCTGCATTAAATGAAACCTGAAGGTCAGTGATGATGGTGTGATGTACATCCTCCTTCTGCTCTTGTAAGAAATGAAAGGAAACGGCGTTCAGTCGATATGACCTCAGTTTGTAGTCACGCAGCAAAGCCTGTTATCAACAGCAATCAGCAGATAATTTACAAGTCAAAAAACAGTCCTGAGTCAATTCAGATGGTAAGTAATAAAAGAATGTCTATCCCGGCTACAAAATTTATCATATAATAAAAGAATGGCAATCGTCCAAACTCCACATCAACAAAGCAATCAGCAACAGGTATCATGATCTGAGTATGAAACATGCAGTATTGCTCTTACTATGACAATGACATGTTTTAGCAGTGATTCTGTACAAAAAGACACAGTGCATAAAATTCACTTGAATTTTTGCCGGTATATGCTAAAGAATTTGGTTTGTTACTTTGGTTTGTTACTTGTTGCTATGAAGAATGCACTGTTGCACAGACATTATACAATGCAAAACAATGCACAGAAAATAACCATATGTGTGCAGAGTGTTGCAGAAGTAACATGATTTTTTATAGAAATTGGCTTTAGGGTGAAAACTACAGTATGCATCAAAAGCAGCTTCAACAAAAGCAGATAATGGATCATGCTACTAATAATAGTTACAACATCGAAGGATAAAACAAAATAAAAAAAATCACCCCAACTACTGTTTAATATACAGTGTATATAGCAATGGTGCAACTACTTACCAGCAGAAGATCAAACTGGACTCGGCCGTCGATGTTGATGGACTTGTTTTCACGCTTGCCAAGCTGCTTCGACTGCAGCGTGGTGCTGCGTACAATCGACTGGATGTTTTTGACTCGGCCGAGGTAGCAAAAGTCATCGACATGCAGGTGCTTGGCTCGAGTGAGTAGATACGACAAGTCAAAGTTCTGAATGTTGTAGCCAGTGATGATGTCGGGGTCAACCTCACGCACAAACTGAGCCCAGCGCTGCACACGGAATAGACTCAGTTCTCACATGCAATTTAGACTCACTATTCTAATTATCCACACATTTAGTCTTGCCCATCTGCCTAGCTCATTCTTCTGAGCTCCCAACTCGAAAAGAAAAAAATGAAGAAAACCAGAAGTTGGCGTAAATGCCTGCCAGAGCAAAAATGTCATCTTCATTTGTTTCACAGTGTTTGAAAATACAACTCGAGTCAACAGAAATTAGCAGCATTAAACTATAATGCACTAGATTAGAACTTAGCAGTAGCTGATGATGGTAAATAACAAATGTCTTCTAAACCAAAACTCCATCACAGATCACTTTGTCTGCACATAACTGCCAGTCATCACGAACGAGGCAAATACCACAAGTTCATAGTCACCAAATTTTTATAACTTAACCACAGTGGAACAATATTCTACACATAAAAATAAGCAGAAACTACTCAATGACAAGCAATACTAATAGAGCAACACAGCTGCAACATGCAGCTAGACTTTAATATTATTTTGCAAAAACACAAACAGTTATCTTTAACTTAATAGCAACTAACCACTTTCTGCCAGATTATAATGATGTACAAAATGCACAAGTCTCAGTTTTTATAAAGTCAAGTTAGAGTTTTGATAAAGTACAGAGAAATGAACTCAGTGAAAGATTTCCAAGCTGAAAACCTGAAGCAACTGTTGCTCCGTGTCAAATGACAACACCTCAGCACCAACGATTGGAGCGCATGATTTCAACGTGAACACGTTACGAATAAATGGGTCTTTCTCTCCCTGATGAATTACCATGTTTGCTATCTGAATAACAGGATCTTTGTCAGATTCTGGAAATATGCCTGTAATAAAAAACAACATTTAGTTAATCATTTTGCCACCATTCACTTGTTCAGATTTGTCAATAAATATAATCGCAATCATCATCTACATTCCATTAACAAATACGTGTAATAGTGACGTAATGATTGAAAGGTCGTGACTTCAGGTAACAGTCAAGTGGTTGCGGTGGATGGGTGACTGTCTGCAGACAGGTAAACGACCTTGGTATATAACCATTTTGGCATATAACCAACCATCAAGGTCAACTCACTGTACACTGCAGCAGATGCCGAGACTCACCTGTCCACACAGCAACAGACAGCAGCAGTGCTTGCCGTTTGAGGCGATCGATCGGTCGATCGCCTTAATCGATTGCCTAAATGCCCATCAGCCGATCGATTTTCCGATTGCCTACTTGCTGGCTGCACTCAGTGATTTTTTGGTCACTGGGTTGGCATAAATTTGCAATTGGTCTGTTTTTACTTTCCGTCGTTTGGAGCACTCTTTAAAAAGATACTCGTTTCCCTACCATTTTATGATCATTAGGTTTTAAAATATTATTTGTAGCATATTCAGCATTGGTGCTTTGTTTTTTTTTCTGTTTGTTTTCTTTCACTCACGGACTTGTATGTAAGGGCTGAGTCACTGAGCGGGAAAAGTGACATTGGTGGGCCTTAATCTTAGCCAAGGCATTCACTTTGTTCGCACGTGGAAGCAAGATGCTTCCCGAAAAAGTGAAAATTTAACTGGGCGATTTTTTCGCAAAGCACATAAACGACTTAATAATGTTGCCACGAGATGCGTTTTGGGCGTCCAAAATTCGTAAAAATGCATTTGTGACTGGGGCCCGTTCTAGACTCCGTAGAACCCTGGCTGAATCTTTCAGAAAATAGAAGGAAAGTAGTGCAAAAAAGGAAAAAGAAAAATGGAGGGAAAAGGGAAAGAAAACTGATGCGAATTGGGGTGGTTGCTTCCTAGTGCTGACGGGGGAAGGGGAGAGGAGTGGACGCACATGATTTTAGCGTCTTTGTCATAATTGATCGCCTACCCTCTGTGGTGCGATCAATGTTTCAATCACCTCTCATTTTCAAATGGCAAGCCCTAGATAGCAGAGCACCTTGTTTTGAGTGTCCTGCCCATGACCAGGCTTGGAGAGAGACATGACCCAACTTCAAAGTATCAGTCGATCCACGACGCCACTGAAGTTTCCTGCAGAGGACTAGACAGTAACCCTCACTCTAGACCTGGAATGAGAAAAAGAGAGGTCAACCCAGCTTTCCACCTCTCCCAGGTAAATAAATCAAGTACCAGTCTGTCTGATTGGGTCAAGATCTGCAGCAGATTTCATCTCTGCTGATACATCAAGCAATAGCACTGCACGACGTGGGCATTACCTTTGCGGCCAGCACACTCAATGTCGAAACTAAGAATTCGTACAGGGGCTATTTTCAGCCACTCTCCTTCACACGGATATGAAATGAGTTCATTCCATGCAATGTCGACTTCAATCTGACAGCGTGACCTTCGCACTCTGCCGGTGGAATGACGTACCCTGTACTTCCCCGCAGGCAACTCCACCCAACTGCACCCCATCATGTTGCAGTCAACCATGAACCTGTCAGAAAACAATGCACAAACACATCAAATGCTTAACCAAAGAATATTTCTTATTCACTTAGTTAACAGCTATTATACAAGCTTATTTATACTGCTGAATAAACAACAATTTAGTTTATTGCATGATAATTAAATCGTTAGAAAGTTTACCGCAGACAACAACTCCTTGTTATATGGCAATTTGGAACTGTATTTAACACAGTAGAACATTTAGCTGTTTATGCAAATTAGATGAGATGAAAAATAAGTGCATCTCTCATAATTCTATCTTCTTGCCCATTATTTTACCAGAAATTATCATAATTGGTATACATTTAATGACTTCTGAGAAAAACAATTTTGCACAGTTTTTTGAGACACAGAATATACAACTTATTTTGCATGTTTTTGCACAACGCTCTGTTGTATTCTATAGTATGAAGTTCTACGTCTTAGACTGCAATGTCGAACAATATATATCTTACGAACTCCTGCATAAGAAAATACCTCGTGTCAAAATCAATATTCGTCTCATAGCACTGGTAACCCTTCAATCCATAGCCGGGAACATCTAAGCCCTGCTCCAGAACTCGCTTTGCAGAATGCACAAGCTTCGGCAGCAGTAATGTTATCTTGAGAAACAGCACATCACGTTGACTGTGATAGCCCATTATGTCTACAAACACAATAACAACACATGAACCTAAGCACTTGGTAGTATTTATTTTTTAAAATTTCACGTAATCATACATGATGTCTTAGGACAAAGTAGACAGTCTGATAGGTAAGTAAAGACTGACATAAAGCCCTTGCAAATTACATCTGAACTGTGGCTGAATCAGCCATCTAACAAAAACCACCAATATTATAGAAAAATGGGTCACTTCAAATCAGTTGTCCTTTTTATCCAAATGGCACCCATTTTCAACTATACAAGGACGGAAAATGATTTTTACTAAAATCAAACAATAAATTAATCAAAACCTTTTTCAGACTCTATAGCCAGTATGGTAGTAATTCGGTCATCTGGGTGCTGATTAAAATAAAAATAATACACAACTCTAACAGCTCAAGTCAGTGCAAAGCAAGTGACAAATGTCCAGTTTCCACAAAATGACAGAGCCTCCAAACACACTTCTTCTTCTTGGTAAACTCCTGTCAGCATTGCCGTACTGATGATTTGGTGCCAAACATCTCTATTCTTGGCCTTCCTCCAGGCAGTGTGAACTCAGAAGTTCTGGGGCTGGACGTCTTCATCGACTGTTCCGAGCCAGGTTGTTCTTGGACGTCCGACCGATCTTCTCCAGTCAACTGGGGGTCAAAGTGCAGCGGCTATAACTTAGTGATGATCTTCTGTAGAAACTGCACAAGCTGTGACCGAAGTAACAGTACCTGAGGCAGTGAGACCTGACCACTTCAGAGACTGGTGAGCAGGAAGTAACGTCTCAAACTGTCTCGTTTGTAGTGTGCCTGGTATATGGTATCTGCAGGATTTTCTATAGGCACCAGGTATCAAATGCATCAAGACACTTAGTTGAAGTCAAGGTGATGGTCCATGTCTCGCACCCGTACAGCAGGACTCATCATCATCATCATCATCGACAACCGTGGGCTCAATGCCCGTTGGTGTCTGACGCCATTCTTACTATCGCTGCCCACCGCTGCCTATCTAGGGCAGCGTGGCTTAACTCCTGCAGGGTTGTCCCACAC
>Ga0209367_1013650_pt1 | contig 10424 bp, 2 predicted proteins | sample WorMetLIZISLAND2_FD_187412 | JGI IMG/M metagenome (GOLD analysis project Ga0209367, IMG submission 187412) | Marine gutless worms symbiont microbial communities from Max Planck institute for Marine Microbiology, Germany - Olavius geniculatus... ...
GTCCCGTCTCCGCAAGAATGTCCCCATCTTCATCTCCACAAAAAATCCACCATCTCCATCCCCCATTATCGTAAAAATTTTCCCATTCTCATCCCCATCCCCATCGCACCACGAAATCTGAAGCCTTAATTTGAGCTGAACCAATTTACCATTCATATCATTTTAACGATATAGTTTTAGTGCATTTTAACGTTATGCTCTACGTAAGCTCACGTTTTACTTTATTTATTTATTTGCTTATTTTATTCACGAAAATCTGCATTGCTTGTAGCAAACTGAAACTGTCTTCGGTGTCCTCAAAACTTAAAATAAAACCTGTCTCTTCTAATACAACTTATTGTAGGTTGCGAAGTCGTGTATAGACTGTACACCAGTGTCAGACGACCTGGCCACACGTCGTTAAAAGTAAACCTTTGGGAGAAGCGCCAGTCACACGTGGCACTATAGTCAGCCAGCCTGCCTTGGGCCATGCATGTGTCGTTTTCCTGTAGATCCCAGAAATGCTAGGCGGCGTCGGCAGATATCTGTGATCTCAGTGGCTACAGTCAGTGTGGTAATGCGCTGACTATAGCTTACACTAATTGACGGGCAGCGGGGAACGCTATTATAAAGCAGTGCCAGTGCAAATAAAGCGATAATACGCAGTGGTCGTCCGTTACACACGATCTTAATGAGCGCCGATCTTGTGTCCAGGCTGCAAACGATTCTGTTTCCCTCTTTCTCGCTTTTCTTCGTAGGCTATAGGAGAACAACAACAAGTGAGCAATGCTTACGTGACGCGCGACAGCATCAATGCCGCCACGTGGGGAATTATTGTGCAATGTGCAATTAAAGAAGATAGGCTAATGTTCATACGAACACGTAGTCTGTCCAATGCATTTCGATAGTTTACAACTTTACAGAATATGTCCGTATAAATATAATCAGTGAGCTGTTTATAGACTAATAGAAAAAAATCAAAATGTTTAATTTCAACTTGTTCAGCAGTAGTATTATTGTCATCCTTTGCTATTATTATAACTAAACGATTAACGTTGTCAGTGATGTAACCATTCGATTGGTCACCAGCGCTTTACTATAAATGGTCCATTGTGACCATGCGCCTATCTTGCACCTTTATGGAGATACGGTGTCAAAAAGTTGGACGCACTCACGGACGCTCAGGTGATTTAATAGGGCCTACTTTGTCTAATGCTATGCATTGCATTAGACAGGCAATAAATGTGCGTTTTGAAATGACCGCTATGCCGAAATTTAAGGCTTCCCAACAGGTCAAAACTTAGACGGTTAAAATCTACGTTTAATGCTAAAAATTTCATTCAGATTGTTCGATTGAAAAATTTCGTGCAATTCACTCTCAAAGTATGCGTTGTAGTTGCAGCCAAAAATCGCGAGAAAATTACTTTTGATTTCAAGATCGTTTAAGATCACCAATGTTCTTACCTTTTAAAAGTTCAACAAGTCTATATTTATCTTCAATGAACACAGAGGGCCGAAATTTAAACTGCTAAAATGTGCGTTTTATACGCAGGTTAGCTTAGTTAATGTGCAGCCATTTCAACGCAGTTCATTCTTAAAATGTGCGCCGCAGCCTGAAATCGCAAAACAACTCACTAAAACTACTTATTTTGAGGATTCAATGTCGTTCACGTTCATCGATGTTGGTATCGCCGAAAATCTCGTCAGCAGTGCTTGTTATGATAAGCAGCAAGTCTGTGCTTACGAATCTTCATCCGTTTTCACGCTAGATGTTATAGCGCTGAAATAACGACTTAAGGGTAGTCTACTTTGACGCTGTCGTTCGACAGAAATCCCGTCACCCAGCTGCGCGAAATTTTGTCACAGACAGACAGACGCCTCTACTACGTCAGCTAAGACGCGTTTAGCACACGTGCCGTTGCGCGTAAAAGCTTGTTGGCTTACACGTAGGCGTAGGCTTACTTTTTATTTTTTCAGTCCATTCTGTGTTTTGACTCATCTAGTATACTGTTGCGCATAATTAATTTCAATATCTTATATTTTCGTGTTCAGAATGAAACGACCTTGATTTGTGCAAAAAATCGTGTAGATCTAAGCAGTATTTCTGAAGTTAGCAGCTATATAACAGAGTGGCCTCGTTTTTTGGGCCACCCTGTATATTGTCGCCATGACAAATGTCTGTCACAATGGAATGTATATTTGATTGGATTACTACTTAGATCTAAAAAGTAAGCACAATGAGCACGATCAAATTAGCCGGAAGTTCTGTAGGCTGTGGAATTAAGAGCACGTACGCATAGCAGATCGCTTATCATGTGAGTCTCGACGTGCGATCGGTATGACTCGAGCGTTGGACGTCAAATAAGCCGAATTCGTATTCAGCATGCGCCGAAAATTGAAAATCATTTTGATTTTTCAAATTTTCAATTTTAAGAAACGTCGCTAGAAACTTGGCAATAGGCGACAATTCGCTTTGATTTTAGCAGCAAAATGTTCGAAAACCCATAATCAAAACGACGTGCCCAATAGAAATAGGTTTACATCAAAATCGAAAGATGTCAAGCCTAATATACGGGTCTGACTTCAATTCGGTTTTGTGAGCAAATTTAGTGACAAAAAACACGAACAAGATAATCAGTGTTAATGAACGATTTAGCTGCGTTGAACGAAAAGATGAAATAATCCGCACAATAAGCCGTAAATAGGCCTAAATGCCACTTTTAATTGTGTAATAGGCCTAATTGTGGCAAATTTATACCAACATGACAATCTCTTTACAAGATAAAATTTGCAACTTTTTGCTATACATGATTGTGCAAAAATAATTATGTCATACAACCTTTCTATTTGTAAGCTTACCCGGTATGTGACTACATGTTTTTCAAATATTCTCTGTCAGCACTCGTCCTTACTTCGAGTCGTACAACGCTCGTGATGATTGCCTTAGTATGACGTTTTTGTTCAATATGTTACCAGTATAGGCCTACTTTGTCGACTGTTAAACGTTCTGCAGGCGTTGTACTTGGTTAAGTGTCCAAAATCAATCCCAGTTATTTGAAAAGAACAAAAGTGGCATATTTATATGGCCCACGGTGTACGTTATGTAGGCTGTAGCACAACACAACATCTACGTGTATCTGCAATAGGCCTATTATAAAATCTGCTATAGAAATTGTAGCATGCCGAAAACAGCTTACCGTAAAAGCACACATTTTACAAATATTGATAGCATTGTCGCGATATTGCAGTGGATACTTTATGGGCATGTGACAGCTGTCGGGGAATGCTGATTTGTTGGTCGAACGTCGTTACCAATAAGCATAACAAAATATAGTTTTATAACGAGATTAGATATAAACGTTATTAGTAAGAGACGTTCATGGTTGTTTCATAAAGCATAGCAATCACTTGCCATGTGTCTATGAATTATTGTAGACTAACCTAATGCGTGTTGCTAAAGGTCGCGTGTGTCAAGCTGCATGTCTGTCTCAAGTAAGCCTATAGCAAGTATCACGCCACACGCATCAAAGAAATGTAGCAGTACAGAAAATTTTGGCAGTCAGTTGTGACATATTATGCTTTTTTTCAAAGCTGTCCGATCTTTGCTTTATGACCGGACCAATCCCGTTGTTAGAGTATCTTTCGAGCTAGTATTTCCATTCATAAGCCACTTCTGTTGTAAACGTGAGCTTCTTCAGATTCAGAGTGTCGTTAATATTTCAAGCAAAAAATGTTTCAGTTGTAAAATGCGCCAATGGCATTGCGCTGTAGGTCGCGAGTGCCGAAGCCCAGTTACAGAAAACGCATACTTTGTACGGCGCGTGGTTTTGTTTATCTGTCGTAGTTGGTCATTTATAATTAGTGTAACAACTGTAACTTAATTTTTATGCCAGGTTTTAGACAAATTTTTAGCTTATTTGTAGACTAGCATGTCCAATGGCCCCAGCCGTGCGATTTGGGTCGTAATTATTGTAAAGGTGCTGCACTTTTCTGGACCTGTACTTAAAGTCGCGCTCACTTTGAACTTCGCTCACAAACAGATTTATCAAATCGCGCTTGATGAAAGTTAACGTCTGGCAGACGCATGACTGCAGTTGTCCGGCGTACAAGTTGCTCTGGCAGCAATGTTATGCATATCGACAAGCACGATGTTGTCAACTGCGTCGTGAAGTTGGTGTACTTGACGACCGTTGCCAGGTGATGAACTCAGCGGCTGAACCTCGTCGTGGACATCCTCCAGCTCGGCGTTCTGTTGCCGCAATGAGCCAACGTCACTGCTGGGCGGCTCCAGAGACTGACGCCCAGCGCCGCCAGCTGCTGCGAAGCGATAGCGACGGACGCCCTGTCCTCCTGTCGGTCCGTCCCCGGCGAGCGTCAGTCTGCTGGCGAACTCATCCCGTCTACCACGACGACGACATCTACAGTGCAGGATAGTGTCGACGAACGCCTGCCGGAACTTGACGGACATGATGTTATACAGGATGGGATTGATGACCGAGCTGACGTAGTAGAGGACGCCGGAGACGTAGAAGAAGACGAGGTCACCGACACTCTGGCCGGTGAATTGCTGCTCGTCGTCGACGTGGTTGCTGCTGGTGGCTGCTGTTGTTTTGCTGACGTCAGACTCTGCTGCGGCGGCTGCGGCGGCGGCGCTGTTGGCGTAGGCGGACATCAGTCTCTGCGTGTGGAACGGCGCCCAGCAGATGAAGAATGCGACGACCACTGCCACTAAACACATGCACGCAGCAGTACCAAGTCTCACAGACGTTAAACACCAAAAAATCGCCATAACTAACAAATGTTTCACATTTTGTGTAAATTAATGTGAAAAATATTGCTATGCGTTAGAAGTATAATATCGGTCTGTTTAGATTATTAAACTAAGTTTAATGGACGCTGTAAATTTCAGCTTGACAATGTGTTTCAGTGCCATGTATGTTTGAAATCGCAGAGAGAAAGCTGCGGAGGGTATATATTGATCTTATACCGTGTCCGTCACTCATCGGAGCCTACATTGTACGCCTGTTTTGTTGCCGTCGAGCAAACGATTCATGTGCCCGAATAAAGCAAAACAGTCATGTAACTATTGGAGAGTTAGGCTATTAGAGCGTGCTGCCACTTGTTCACATTAACCGGCTGCGGTCATTAACGGGCGTTGCATTCAGTCTGTTCAGCAATGCGGCGTGACTCCTGACCGTAGCAGAAACGAACGATAATTGCTTGTCACGATCGATCGGCATCGGATCACTGACCACGTGCTCCCCGCGTACTCTCCGTGGTCCGGACGACCGGTCCTAGCTTTAGAGAACGTTTCGAGCCACTAGATACCGCCACTGCAATGATTGCGAAGCGTTGTCGATATGCCCAGCTCTAGCTCTCTCTCTCTCTCTCTCTCTCTCGTCACATATTTTTCTTTTCCCACGACTGCGACAGAAGCCAAAGCAAGTTTTTACGACCCTGTTCGTTCGCTTTAATTCACGTAATGTGACTGCAAGATATTAGGCTTTTCAAAGATGCTGCTGTTTGGACAAATTAATGAATCATACGGTCGCCTCACGAACACCATGCAGTGGTAAAGTTGAAATTTTCTAATAGTAATACCGAAACCGTGGACAGCCTAGTAAATAGTCAGCTTAATCAAAACTATCGCAGGATACGAAGTTAAAACACGATGGATAAATCGATAAACAAAAAAAACACAAACAGAACCCATAAATGCGGAAAAAACATTTAGTAATCCAGAAAATGCCAGTAGTCACTCTGTAACGGGAAGGTTTTTTGGGAAAGGAGTGGAAAACTGGAGGAATGATGGATGACGACAATGTATGAGTGAGCTAAACGACAAACGCACAAAAAGGGAAAGATTAAGAAACATGTCGCTGACACGTGGCTAATAAAGTGAGTGAAGTAGCCGGTTCCAAAGTCAAGTGATGCTCATCGATAAAACAGCGATCGGTGATTTTGTAGGAGAAGCTTTTTGTCGTCAGTCGGTGGTGACACATGGATGACGATCGATCACTGAGTGTAAGTTACTACCGTATGTATACTGTGACAGATAAAGTGTCAAGGTTTAGACTTTAGAGACAACGTCGAGTGACAGAAACACCTTTGTTTGCAGTTGAGATAAGTTTACAGTTCAACCAAGAAACAAATTATTTATTCGACTCTGATCACTTGGGTTTCGTTAATTTGAAGCCATTGACAAAACTTAAACATAGAATTTTGGGAACTAATGCCCATGAGTTGAAGGGTTTTGATAATAGCGAAAGCAATAAAGTTTCGTGTCGTTTAGAACCAACGGATTTAAAAATTTATAAGATAATAATATGAAGTGTAAAATAATGACGTTTGAGATCGAAATGAAACTGTCATTCATAGACTTACTGAAAAACTATCGGTTGTGGAATTAACATACATAAAATTGTTTGATGCAGATAAGTAAAAAAAATTAAAGCGAAAGTAATTTGGTAAAGGCGGAATCGCTAACTGATGATGGCACCTGGTGTTTAAATGTTGTACTAGTTTTTAATGTTGTAGAGTCCACAAATGTGACAGACGACAGACGACATACAGGCAGACCACGCTGCAGAGAAATGTGTAAATATAGGCAAAATCGCTTGCGTTAAAGCGATCCTGCCTAACAATTACGTGTCATTTACACAGAGGTGGTAATTCAAGTAAAAACGGGGTCAGGATACTAAGAAAGATAATATTATAACACGACCGAAAACAAATCGTATTTATTCATTCACCAACATGGTAGTGTTTAATTATTAACGTTAAGTTAACAAAAGTGCTGGCATTATAAAAATCTATACAAGTTTTCTTCTGTTTGACGCTGCCTGAAACATATCGCATCCTCCATGCCATGTTTATCCGTTAAGCGTCTTCTATGATTAATTGCAGCCTCGTGCGAAAGTTGAACTCGAAATCGTTCATCAGTATGGAATGACAGTTCGATCAGACAGAAAATCTGTGCTGCGTCGCCCGCGGCTATGTGAAGACTTTTGGTTGACTGTCGCATTCTGAGTCAACATCGTTAATTGGAATGACCACGCTGCCACACACACAATTATTCTATTTTGGAAAAAATATAATCCAGCTCGGCGAATGCGGCTGGTGGGCGATCTTCCCGTTTGTATTAATTTTAAACACTGAAACATGTACACTGTAGGTCTATCGTTACAAACCGCACTGCCTTACAAACTGCCGGAATGCTCTATAGACTATAGTAGTCCATGCAACGTGAGACAGACGTCTTGTGGTATCATCCGGATTGTGTAAACATATTGGTGGCGTCCAGCCATAGATGCGTAGCTTTACAACTGTGCGTTCGTCAGCACGACCTCACAAACCAATGGACGAAATTACACCAAACGTCGCCGAGAGTCTACAGTCGAGGTGAAAGACGAACTGACTGGTTTTGAAGGTCGAGTGGTCAGGGTTAAGTAGTCAAATGTCATACGTGATAACTGTGGAATCCATATGACCTATGCGGCTCAAAGTAGGCCTATCATCAATTTGAGGTCAACTTAAGGTTACAACCAAGGTCCAAGTCGCTACGCAGTCAGATAGATGTTTCAGTGGGTTATTGCATCTGGCAGACAAAGCAACCTCATCGACGCTTGGCAGTGGAAATATATACACTGTGAGTCAAAAATCATCCCACCAAACTTTTGTTCACATTTTTGCTAAATACAAATCCAGTAGAGCCCTATCAATTTTTTACTGACACACTCTGCGGGCAATTTGGAATAAAACTGTTATGCTAGATTGCAACGTTTTTTTTATCTCACAAGACCGTGAAGCGACGCATTTAGAATGTGGTGGAGTCTTTAACGAATATTTTCTTTTAAACTTTTTTTGCGGAGTACGGCTGTAGAAATTGAAAATCAGTCAATATTTATCATAGATATGGACAGAAGTTCTGGGGCATGTTTTTTGGACTTGTGGCGTAGTTAAGTGCTTGAAAGAGCTGCCTCCAAGCTATAACTGTTAGTTGCGCTCTGTGCACTTCCTGTACTGTGGCGGCTTTGAAAAGTCTTCTTTGCAGAGTCGACTTAGAATCAGTGAAATCTTACAGACGCCACACGTCCGATTGTCCGTTAGATGCACGGTGTTTGTGCAGCGACCATATGATTTGAACGTAAAGTTTCTGTTTTACCTCTATATTCCTATCGAACTGCTGCATTTGGCCGACATCACTTTTTTCAGCTACACAGTGTTTTTGTAGGACAAAATAAGTCTACGACTACATCCCGAAACAACAGGACCGCATTTAAAACAACAATGTGTCTAAAAATTATTGTAATTTATATCTTACTGCAACCGTTCCTTGTACCGTCTGTATGCAGATTTAGTGTGCAGTAGGGTGATCCTAATCAATAAAAAACTTCCCTCTATATATTAGGCTATATGACGATTAAGTCCTTGACTTTGACTTTGGTCGCGTGAAAATGATGTATTCTTGTTAACAGCATGTCAGTTTCATATATCATAGCCACACGCTCGTAGAACTTAATCTCGTTTCTGTTAATCTAGCCTGCTGCATGGCACACGACATGTTAGAAGCTGTTCTTTGGGAATAAAAGTAGCAGGAGCTTGTCTTATCTCAGAATATTGATTTTTCATTATGAGCACGATGATAGTTGGCTAGTTCACTGACTAGTCAACGAACTTGGGGCGTGGATACAGGTTAATCTGCGTTTATCGACAATAACACCATTCTTTATGCTTTGCACCCCTGCACCCTGGCACAATCGTATTTGCACCGATAAGACCGAGTGCACGACATTCTATGTTTACCTGTTAACACTGAGACACTAACTCCATGCCTACTGCATCGACAGGTTATTTACTGGTGGATGATTCATCGTCGAACGTTGTTATGGAGAGAGTACGTGATGTACTGATGCTAAACTCGTTGATGAGACTATGACAACCGCTGCAGCAGCAGCAGCAGCAGCTCGTTAATGACGAGGCGAGTGCGTGACCCGCAGGCTGTTATAAATGATGGCTGCAGTCGTTTCACTCAAGAGATAATACGAGTACAGGTGTCTGTAGTGATGGACGCTACGCTAAACGACAACATTCCGTCTCGAAGTCGAATCCGGTGACTTGTCACATAATTATCACGCCCGTCGATCTTGCCTAACGACCGGTTGTGACAAGAGAATGTAACGTCTCAGCGACAAAAAGATTCGGTGCGACAGCGAAGCGTTCAGATGACCAGCGATGCGACAAAATGACGCCAGACGCGTTCTCTTCTGTCAGTTCCTATCAGATATCATCATCACACAAGCACGCATCTTCCATTTCTCAGCTGTCTGCGACGAGTGAGTGTTATGCCGTTAGAGACTGCTAGCTTTTATACGAATTGATGTCAAGCATACAGAATTTTAGTTTTAATATATGTTGTTACTAAAACGCTTAGTAACGTGATTTATTTGTATCCGCAATCAGAGTACACTGATTAAAGTTGCAGTATTGTGCTAAATCGAACGAAGTGTGTATATCAGTGGTAACCTACTTAAGTAATCTGCTACGATAAAATAATCTGGCAGCAGGTCGGTGATCTCGCTGTTAACATAGCCCCGTTTATTCATTTTTTTTGTATTGTCCGATTGTATCGTTCTGTTTGTCTGTCTCTCATTTCTACAAATTTTCTCATGTAAATAAAGATTTCGTGACACTGGCAGGTCACAATGAGCAGTTTCGCGTAAAACGTGATTGGCGCGTGTCGTCTACGGCTTTGGAATTGATCGAAACTTAACAATCGCCGTACTACAATACGAGTACAACGCAGTGCACGTGGTAGTTGTCGCGTGATTCTTTCACGCGCTTCGTAGTGGCGCGCTCGTGCTGTCGAGGCTAGACTACTCCAATGGAGTACTGGCGGGACTTCTACCTGCCAGTCAACTGAACCACGGCCCTCCAGATACTAGATCTAGAGAGCCGTGACTGAACCAACTGCGACACATCTACGGCGCCCGTCGACGCGATCACGTCACGCAACTGCTACAAAGACTAGCCTACACTGGCTGATTGTTCCTGAGCGCGTGGAGTTCAAACTGTGTGTTTTGACATTTTGCTGTCTCCGCGGTCTTGGTCCGGACTACCTGTCCATTGACTTCACAAGCGTATCCGACTTGTGTTCATGACAAAGACTACGCTTGCAGCATCCACTTGAAAACTGGGCAGTTGATAACAACCTCAGTCTTAGCCGTGTTAAGTCTAAAGAACTGATTTTTACTGCTGGTTCAGCACGTGCCACATCAATTCAACTGCCATCCCAGTGCTTGGACATTGAAAGAGTGATCAGCTTACGAATACTGGGCATCATCGTTAGCGATCGTCTTACGGTAACAGAACATGTCAACTATCTGCTATCTTCCTGTTCCAGTGTGTTGTATGCTCTGCGAGTTCTACGAAGCCACGGCATACCA
>Ga0209367_1013651_pt1 | contig 10424 bp, 6 predicted proteins | sample WorMetLIZISLAND2_FD_187412 | JGI IMG/M metagenome (GOLD analysis project Ga0209367, IMG submission 187412) | Marine gutless worms symbiont microbial communities from Max Planck institute for Marine Microbiology, Germany - Olavius geniculatus... ...
CTGACCCTCGGCTATTGACGTTTGATGCCGAGCGTCAGAGCGTGACGAGCTGCAATATAGCAACTGGTGTGTAGACGCGCCTTGATTGCTGGGTCTAAACGCGTCATTACAGTCAATCTTTTCTGTATACGCGCAGTCAAACGCGCGGCGCGAAAAAATGACTTTCGACTGCCTCGCAATCTGTTGTTTTCTCCGTCTTTTCACTTAGTATTCCCGCACTGGCTTAGCGTTTAGGCTTAGGCCTACTGTAGTTTTAGGTTATCGTAACGTAGAAAACAAACGTCCAAAACCGGAAAACGTCGCAAAAAATCTTCGTAACATTATGCGTTAAAGAAGAATACATGCCTCGATATAAAAGTAGTCATCCTTTTTAAAATAAATGCAAGACTACAGTGCAAATATTGAAACAAAGTGCATTCTGCAACCTTTTTATTTTTTGAACGTAGTCCTATATAATGCATGGCAATTAGAGTCTGCTTCGATTTGAGTTTGCTGGACAGAAAGTACACTAATATATACGCTATATTTCATTCATTCACTTATTTATCTTTTCTTTTCATTATTCACTTTACAGAAACTACCGGCAAAGCGACAAAAAAACTAAATACAGTAAACGTAAAAAATGTGCGTGTAAAAACCTGTTAACAACAAAAGTAAGCTTAGGCCTAGGCCCCTATCGGTAAAGGATTGACCTATAGGCCGAGGCTTGGTTTGCATAAACACGATGAACGGTTACTGCATGAAGTTATCAAATTATCGCGTTTAAAGAGTTAAACTCTATACCGGTACTTTAAAAGCGCTAATAATTCGCATTTGACAGGCCTGCATGCATAAAGGCGTCTATAAAGCGACAGAAATGAACTGAACTGCGCTGACATATTTTAGATCAGTTCAATTCAGTTCATTTCGGTCGTTTTGTACACGCTTTAAGTAAAATGATGAGCAGTAGCAAAGCTGTCTTCGATTGATGACCCACTGTAATAAAAATCAATCATGATTTATTCACTAATCATGACTCATGTATGTACGTACACCGTGCATGTAAATGTACACTGTATAATATATAGTCCTATAAATATCTACACAGTGTTCGGACTGACGTTCTGCAGAACTATGTAGTCAAGACTATAGTGTTGTGCGAGTTTCTTTTCTATTAGTACTGTCCGCGGTAGGCTGACAATATTGTTTCCAGCATCATCGCGAGTTTTTTTTTGTTTCTCAGTTACCACTATAACTCACGAACAGCTGCACTTAGCCTGATGAGTCTATAAGCGCGAACATGATTGTATCTCGACAATCTCTAAAAGCCTTATTAATATCAAGGTCACAGACTCAGTTACCAAATATTAGGCTAAATAAATCAATGCACATATTTGTCACAGTTTCACAGAGAATACCGTCAATCTCTGTCGTCTCTCTGCGAGAAATTGATAATCCTGAAACAGTTTATTTAGCCTAGTGATTAGGGACTCTTTAGCTTAGAGATTAAATATACAAAAATAGGCCCTACCATCTACCATTCAGATTCAGCGCGCACCGTGCATGTTATGCACTAATCGTAATGAAATACATCTAATAATGTTGAAATCGGTTTACGCAAAAATGAAAGTCGCACATTAAGCCGTGATTACATGCAAAACGAAACGTTTCTACAAATCTTGCAAATCATTTTAACGTCATGAGCACCCTACATTCGGACGACACATCCGATATTGGTATCGAGTAACTATTATCGAGTTGTCCATGATTGAACGCATGCGTTGATGAAGAAATCTGAGCCCGGCTGAAACCAGGCCCCGTACTCGTCAACCTTCAGTCTACTCCACTCCGCACAGAACTTCATTTCCAATCAGGTCTGGCTCTTGCACATTAGCATCATGCGAGTCCAACAGTTACTGTCCATGGTCCAGCCACGAACTCCTACAACGATCGTCGCCGTTTTCAAAGTTACCTAGGCCCTTACGAGCCTCCGATGAAACAGGTAAAGTTTTAGATCGTGTAAACATGTAAAACAAACAGAAATTTGAAAAAAATACAGTAGCTATTTATATCTCTTGGCGAAATGACCACGTGCGATGTCTGTTATACTAGCGTTCATTGTAGCTTTCGAGACAGCGTTCCGTTATCATGGCGTGCATGCAACTGTCTCACCTCTGACAAATCGCTTTCTCTCCGTGACTGGACAGACGTAGGCGGTATGGTCGACTTTTCCTAGCGATAGCCGGGCTTCTTGTTTTTTTTTGTTCTTCGTGCAACCTCTGACCTTCCACGGACACTGAGTTGCATAGCCTACTATCCAATGACGTCAATTAATACTTCTGAGACCGACCAGAATAAGGCGTCCGCTATAGGTCTATACACTGTCGATCGCCATGTAGGCCTACAGTCCACAATAGCAAGTAGCAACATATTGATGAACGTCGTGGGCGTAACCAGCCGACAGTCTTGCCCGCTCCACAGACACCAAAATTAACTGATAAACGGCTCCCTAGTCACGTGATGTATGCTTACATTAATAACTATTATCTGCAGGCTACGCCCCCAGAAATGATTGGCACCCAACTGTGATCGCCATAATCGTGGATTTGTCGATCAAATTCGCACACGCTGCTATATGCAGCAATTGACACCCATGCTGCAGGCCTGCGCTGCAGAATAGACACGCCTACAAGCATTCTTATCTTTTGCGGTTTATACGGCAGAAATAATTTGGCTGTCAGAAACGTCGACACTTCCAATTTACTTCGAGATAAACCGCAACTTGAGAAACCAACTATTTTGATCAAATACCGAAGTTAGGCGTTTGTAGATACAAATGCACAAATGCACGTCTATTATCTCATATAAGGCTGAAGCAATAGCGAAAATATACTAGATTCCTAATATGCAGGGCTCGAAAAGCCGATAATCAGTGCTATGCCCGTCGAGAGCCACAGAGGGACCCGGGGAAACATTTTTGTGGGGCCCCAAACATTTTCGTGGGCCACTCTTGAAAGAAAATTTTTGAATTTTTTTTTCAAATGGTGCACTCTGGTGCAGTTTATATTTCTGGGCGACGGTGGGGCCCCTCAAACCTCGCGGGGCCCGGGGTAGCTTACCCCCCTACCCCACTCTCTCGACGAGTCTGATCAGTGCCAGCCACTAGAGAAGCTCTGACCGCCAAAAATTTTCCAAGTTTACAGCACTGTATATGCTCCAAATTTGTAGATAATACAGAGAATAAACGCTTAACAAATAGAGTAAATGTAACGCTGTAACTTCGCGTATAAGTGACTCTAACTTGAGTCAAGTTTCAGTTTGTTTTCAGATTTCAGATTTTTTTTTCAGTTTTCACGCATGCGGAGACTGAAGCTTTGCGTTAACGATACAAGACCCAAATGCCAGGCAGTGGACACGAGCCCGCACTGCAGTCTGCGAGTGTTCTAAGTAATTATTGAATATACGAGCGTGACGAGGAAAGTGATGATTGTTTGAAGCGACGCGAGTGTAAGGCAGCGTAGTGGCACCGTTGCCCCGAGATCGACCTGCCGCTGCTTGGAGACGTCCGTGCAGAGAGCGAGTATAGTGACTGCCAGTGCTTCGTGACGATCAGACTCGTAGCACGGCGCTGATGTCAGTACGGTGTCAGTGAACGAGACCCATGCTCCACTGCTGCAATTTGCTGCTCGACAACTCGCACAACAAGTCTTGTTTCATGATCTATATTTAGTCCGACTAAGTATAGATCATGAATTAGTCCTGCTATATCTCAATATAGTGCCTGGAGTTACGTTACAAGTGCCCATAATCTCACTCCACTGAAGCATGACGACTGATAGCGTCTCGCGTTTGTATATCGCATGTACGTCCAGGCAGGATACGCCGTCGATCACGGCCACGAAATAAGTAGGCCTACATTTAATTCAACACGGTATGTGTACTACGTACTTCGTTACACTAGCATGATATACACTGTAGCCGTATTGAAACGTATACGTACAACATCGTGGCGGGTAACCAACGACGTTCTGAAGGATTTGATAAAAGCCTTCGACATACCGCGATCCGCCAGCTGGATGTCGACGTCGGGCTCGCTGCAGTCTGCAGATGCTGCAGCTGCATGCATAAGACACGGCCGATGATCGTGATGTCTGGACGGCGCAACGACCCGTCACCGATCAAGCGGTTCACTCAACTTCACTGAGTGACTGTGTGAGTTTGACAGTGCATCAGTGCAATTACGCCCTACTGTTGTAGAACTTGCTTTGGATTTCCCGTGGTGGTGCCCTTCCGATTCGCCGAATCCCATTTCGTAAACTGAAATTCGGCGATATGGACCCGAACCGTTCTCGCTGGCTTCAGTGTTCAGACTTGTTTTAGATTTGCTGTGCAGCTCGGTGTACAACAAATCCACAACAACTCGAAGCCAGTGGAGCTTGTGCTCTAGCCAGGTGCGCACTTCAATGAGATGCACAGGGCGGGATACTGCTAGCCTGCCAGACTGCGGCGTGGCACACCGTACCAGGCCCGGCACAGACCCGGACCCGGACCCGCGGCCGGCCGAGTCCATATTTCACCGGTCCGTTGTAGGTCTGGCTGAGGTGGTTACGGCGCTAATACGCGGAGGGCGGGCGTCAGCTTTGATCTCTGACCATCTTATTCAGACGCGCCGTCTCGGCGTCTTTCTCTCAACGCGCCGCAGACTTCAGTCAAAGACCGGCTGCTGCTGCTGCTGCTGCTGCTGCGCCAACGATGCTCTCCTTCGTGGCTTACCTGCGTTCAATTATTACTGTTTCAATCGCACGCACTCAGGTGTGACATTGTCCGCACGTTTCCATCTCATGTTCTGTAGTTGCTTTATCCAACTTTACGTATTTAGTTTTTTTGTATGCTCGCATTTAGTATTTTGCGCTGCCTTCTAGTGTAATAAATGATAGCCCAATAGTGAGTCAATATAATTCGATGCGCAAAATGTGAAAATTGGAAAATCTTTTTCTCGTCAAAAGAATCTCATCTATATCTGATTATTTAGATGCGATAATCTTACTGCTCCACGACGTCCGGTGAGCGTCACCTTTGACTTTTTCAGCTGAAAATTGGCACATCGTTTACTTCTCTTTCCTGTACACAGTTTGTAACGTCAAATATGATTTTCAAAGACTTTTCGTTTTCGAGTTAAGAGCCCGCATATACGCGAGAGACGGACGGACGAATGAGCAAAGCGGGTAATGCGGCCTGTCGCGTAATGACACTGTTCGTTTGTGCAAGTCTCGAAGACTGGCGCGAGGTTGGCGTCAGACAGGCTGCCTATAGACCGGACGGTCACTTGCCATAAAGCTAATCCGCCGCCGCCGGCGACCTAACAGAACAACTTTGATGTTACTTCTGCATGTGCCGTTGCAGACATCACAATAATCACCAGCCTATAGGCCTAATGTATACCTCAAAGCGTCATTGACAGAGTGCTAAATGCAACAACTTTAAGACGCTTATCTCGCCGGGTGCCGCCAGCGTAGCGTGACGTCAGTATTAGCCTATAGGCTATAGAATCGGATTAAATTAAAATGTGACCTTGAATGACCTTGGCGGCTTTCAGCCGTTGGTTGGTGTGATTGTTCGGTTGACAATTGACAGACTTGGCCGGCAGGTGGCGCCGTCTGCTATTAGACCTCACTGCAGTCGACATAAGCACGTATAGGCACTGTGTGTGTGTCGGTTATCGTTTGATAGCGACCAGTTGCACACGCGCCACTTCAAGTTCATAGAGTTTGCGAAGACTTTTCTTCTTCGTGATATATACTAGGCTACTATAGCAGTCACAACTTAAGTGGTGATGATTAAAATACGGCTTTATTCTCCATGGCAGTAGTAACAAGTATAAAAAATAAAAGTTAAAATAAGTGCAAACATGCGTTTAATGAGTAAGTAAGTAAGTCAGTAAATAATTTATATAGCACGTTAGCTGTAACAACCTCGAACTCGCTCGATGTGCTAGTATGAAACGAAAAGTAACAAGAAATTTGAGCTAATGCTCACGGGATGCGCGAAAGGCTATAGCAGTTCCTGTTTGCAAACTGTCAGTCTATCTCCAGCCATTTCGTCTCGACTTTTACGGGGATACCGCTCTTTGATGCCTTCGTGCGCAGGTTTCCTTGAACCTAGAAAATCGAGACTTGGACCGTAGAAATCTACGTTCAATGCTAAAAATTTCATACGCAGCCTGTCCATGTCTATCTCAATTGGTTTCGGTGCAATTCGCTCTTACAATGTGTCTCGCAGCCCGAAATCGCCAAAAAATCCATAAACCCCCTCTTTTGGCGTTCAAGATCATTCAAGGTCATTGAATTGGGCGCCAATCGAGAGCCAGTGTACGACTTCCTATTAGTGATTAATAGTAACCCAGGCCCTATCTCGCACCGTTACTGAGATACAGCGACTTATTGTCCAAAAATCGCAAACTTTGCCCACCCCTCTCTCATTTAGTGCCCTCGTTCGGGGTGACTCCCTTCGAATTTATAAAAAGCTTTACGGTTCGTGAAACTAGAGTCTTCCAGGCAGCCGACGGTGAAGAATTGGTGATTCTAACTTGGACCGTTTTTGCTTGATCCACCCATGTGACAGACAGACGGACGGACAGACAGACAGAATTGCGATGGCTAAGACGCGCTGAAAGCAGTAGCTGCTTTCGCGCGTAAAAATGTTTTAGATGACGTCTAAAAGTAGATAAACAGTTGAACTACATTTGAGAATGTTCGGCAGAGCGTTCCAATTAGTAGATGGACCAGCATATCCAAAAGCATGGTTTCCGTAGGTTGTCATCTTGATCCGTGGAACCTGCAGCTGACCACGGCTTGCAGATCGCAGATGTCTGCGACCGTCAATGCTGGCGACTGGCTGGCAGAGATCGATCAGGTCCAGGTATCCAGGAGCCATGCTGTGTTGACACTTGTACACATGTACGCACAGTTGGAATCTAATCCGGTCAGTGACATCCAACCAGTGTAATAATCTTCGCTGGGAATCCTGAGAAAACTGATGATGATAAAGTACCATAGAGGCTTACCAGTTTGAGTTATAACCAAATGATCAGCTAATTTAAAAAAAAAACCTGGCATCCCCTGCAGTGAAACAAAATAGACATAATATTGTGCAATATATTGTGAAAAAATTGATTCATTGTTTTTCAAAAATAGCTAGTGGTCGTATATGGCACAGTTACTGTACCATCACAGCAAACGGGTGAAAAAGTATTTGTTCAGCGCGCACTGTGTACCGTATATTATAGGTCTGTGTGTATTGAAACGATTAACGGACGAATGAATAGAAACTGAATAGAGACATTTCACCTGTCAGAGCTGCACATTGATCACCACGTCGGTATTTGATTGAGATCAACGCATTATTAATACTTTAATAGGATCCATTTCTTACACCAACGTCAAGTCGTCAACCACAAGACTGCGTGTGTAGACGAGATAAGATATTATTATCTTCAACAAGTATCTTCTTGAGCAAATCTCTTATGTCTACAGGCTGTATATTTTTACAACATCGCTTCTGTGTCTGAGACAAATAAACGTTCTCTCTCTCTCTGTTTCACATAGCAGAAACATTTGAACAGACACGTTTTTTACTTTTTCTGTACACCGTATCACCAACTATATGTTTTATTTATTTTCGTTCTCCGAAGGAAAACGTACTTGCACCAAGTTCCAACGGATGAATGAATATAATATTTTCATTAGTTAAGTTTAGTTGAATTTTTAAAAAAAATTGTGCTACCATTTTAATCATGGTAAATAAATATGTATAACAGAAAATGAATAGAGACATTCGGCGAGAAATAGACCAAAGAAACAGCTGCAAATAATTTTTATAGAAGCGTTCAGAACTCTCAAATCTGAGGTCTCCTCCTTGAATGGTGCTGCTGCATGGCAACTGGCGATACAAATTTCAGTTTACGCTTCATTCTTCAATGGTAAAGAATCCACAAAAATCACCCAAATTGTCACCAAAAATCTAATCAAATCACTTTCTTATCAGTTTAAGCCCATGCCTCTTTAGTAAAATTTGTTCATAAAGTTTTCGAGTTATCATGCATACAAACGGGCAGGCCAAAAGGAAAAGAGGTAATATATGTCGTTCTTCGGCGAGAGTATATAATCACAGTGCAGCACGGTAGTGCTGACACTGTTGTAAGGGCGATGAACGTTAAGTATAGGAAATGGCGTTGGGGGGTACTGTAACTCCGAAACTCCTTAACCGTCTTGTATTTTTATTTTAAGTATTTAGAATGGCTAGTCTTGTAAGGGCCAGTCTGGAATTCAATACGCGATAATATCGTCCCAAAACTATTTTTTGCTGTTTTCGAGTTTTGACTCATATCGCCCTTGCACAGCTTTGTAAACTGTTGAAGTTTTTTGCTGTGATAAAAAGGAAAAAGTACGTCGAAAAAACACAAACAGAACATTCAACACTGAAGTTTCTTGGTCAACTGGCAGCGAACAGCAGTGTTGAACGTTCTGCGTTTGCACGCATCGCGGTCTCGACTCTCGAGAAGTGCGCTCATCTTTCAGTCGATCAGCTGATGTTGCTGCTGTTGCTACTGCTGCTGAAGCGATGGAAGGAAGCAAAAGACCTCGGGGGACTCAGGGCGAAAGCGCACGTGTAATGAGGCAAGACGACGACTCACGTGTTTCCACTCTGAGCACTACCGCCCGCGCCGTGTACTCTGAAACCTCACACTCCAGTGTATAGAGACTCGTGGCGCCGCCTGCCGACCGGTGGCCTAGCCGAGACGCGTGGAATTAATCAGGCAACAAAGCAACTTCGCTGCGAGGCGTGGCACTGCTCATTGCATTGCAGACTGCTTCCAGTCTCAGCAGCAGCACCAGCCTAGAAACTCGTGTCGTCATCACCACCGTCGTCATCGCCAGGTATACTTCAGTTGCGAAAATATCGCTGGAGGTACCTATAGTTCTTGCGAGTCACTGATGCACTAGCACATCGGGCATGCCGTTAATTTCTTCCTTTCTTCTCCGTCGTTTCAATTTCCGTGGATATTTATCCATCCAGACCGTATGCCTTCAGGTGATATGCTGTCTTGTCTACCTTGATTTCTCTTTTCATCTGGAATCCAGTGCAGAACCTGCTTTAATCCTGCTCCATAATCAGACCAACGCATTTGCTTTTCTTATGGCTGATGCTTTCGATGCTTTCCTTTGTGTATTTATCTGTTTATTTTTTTTCGGAAGGGTATACATTGATAGTTGCTGATTTTTGGTATAGCCTAATATAGACATTTTTAGTTTGAAACCACAATACGGCAGTGCCAGCCGAATTTGCCTACTGTTTCAAAAAACGTATTATATTGTTTCGTTTTCTATCTTCCTCTTTGATCGTGTCATTAACATGACATCTATACCTGCACCTGTACAGCGAAGCATGTAGTTTAACCGAGAATCCATTACGGTGTGCCACCTGTTTCAACCGCCGTCGTTAAACCGCATTAGTCTGAGTGTGTGCCACCAAAATCTTAATGTTTTATCTAGAAACGATTTAAGCGATTAACGCGTTTACGTCGCATGCCTACTGTGTGTATATACAGAAGCGTCTTTGATGTAAGTCGTTATAGGCTAAGAGCGATGATCTACGGAGTGCATTAGCCACTTCTTCTACCTGGTGCTCTGACCGTGTGTGGCAGTTCGTATACTCTATAGTGGAGTCTGTTTTATGCCAACGCCAGGCAGGCTCTGGAAGCTTTCGTAGATTATCCACAAGACGCCGCGCTGCATAGAAAACCCGAAACATTTTAACCCTTCAAACAACAAGATAGTTCCCGTATATACAGCTAACGTGATGCATCAATATGCTAGCATACCGCAATAAGAATAGGCCTACTGACACCATTGTATGAGAGCGGATGATGCGTATTGTTTGGAATGACAATTTGCCTTAACAAGATAATGTTCATACGAACACGGAGTCTGTCCAATGCATTTCGATAGTTTACAGTATATGTCCGTATAAATATAATCAGTGAGCCGTTTAGACCTGTAGAAAAAATCAAACAGTTTAATTTCAAATTGTACAGCAGCAAAGATCCTTTCATCCTTCTGTATTATTTTAACTAAACAATAGACATTGTCAGTCACGAAACCATTCGATTCGTCACTAGCGCTTTACTATAAAGGTCCATCGTCAGCATGCGTCTATCTCGTACCGTTATGGAGATATGGCGCCTCAAATATAATGGGGTCATGAATTTGACCTTTTGGGGTCACGTAACGTCATCGGTCACGAAAGAAAAATGGAAGAAGAGAAAGAGAAAGAGGAAGGGGAGGGGAGAGAAGGGAAAGGAAAAGGGAAAGTGGAAGGGAAAAAGGAAGGGAAAGGGGAAAGAGAAAAAAAGGAAGTTAAAGGGAAGGGAAATAAAATATAAAAGG